>Ga0310811_10004053_pt1 | contig 18445 bp, 20 predicted proteins | sample YCmetagenome_FD_207642 | JGI IMG/M metagenome (GOLD analysis project Ga0310811, IMG submission 207642) | Soil microbial communities from experimental microcosm in Duke University, North Carolina, United States - YC | ecosystem: Engineered > Artificial ecosystem > Soil microcosm > Unclassified ...
AGGTGGCCGCAATCTCCGACTACGAAGCGGAAGCCGCCGCCCGCTAGAGCGGGATCGTGCCCCGTGAATCACACCTTAAGCTTATGAAATGGGTCTGAGTCACGGTTAGGATGACTTGCTTCCGCCAATCGCAGGCTGAGACTGCAAAATCCCTGCCTCGACCGAGGTGGGGATTTTGTTTGCAATATCAATTTCTGGTCGGAGACCCGGGGCAGCGAAACGGGGAACGGTGGAACGGCCGCGCCGGCCTTCCATGCTTTGGCTCACAGGCGGGCCAAGCCCCGTCCCAATCCGCCCATCGATGTCAGACAGGAATGTGCAAGCCAGCACGACCCGGGCAGGCTTGTCCAGCCGGGCCCCGCTTACGCCAAACCGGCGTTGCAAGGCAAGTCTCCCGAAAATCGCCGTCAGGGCTTGCGAAGAGTGGAATTCTGCATTAGGGGCGGCGTCCATCGAACCCAGGACATAAGCCATGAGCAAAGCCTTCCTCGCCTCCGTTCTTCAGGAGTCCCTTGACTGCACCGGCGTCGCCGCCAACCGCGCTGCGACCGCACTGGTCGACGCCATCGTCCATGAGCTGAAGTCCACGGGTGGCTTCACGCTGCCGTCCTTCGGCACCTTCACGGTGAAGAAGACGAAGGCGCGCAAGGCGCTGAACCCGCGCACCGGCGAGCCGGTCAAGGTGAAGGCCGGCAAGACCGTCCGCTTCAAGGCGAGCCCGTCCCTGAAAAAGGACGTCTGACACGCCTTTCGCGCGGCAAGGGGAGACGGCGCCAGGAACCTCAGGGCCGGCGCCGCCTCTCCTCGCCGACGCGCGGAACGCCTCAGTCACCCACCTGCGGCCGATACGACCGTGGGGCGGGGGAATGTCCGCCCGAATCGGCCCCGCACCCTGCGGTGCCCATGTATTTTCCATTTCCACAGCGATCACCGCAGGTCTCGCACTGCGAATCGATCGGCGAAATCCGATCAGAGCAAGACGTAGTCGCGTGGCTTCAGCGGTTCCGGCACGGGGCGCCCGCCCACAACCTCGAGCGTTGCAATCTCGATGGTCCGCACCAACGCATCGAGCGGCACAGCATTGTCTGTCGCCTCGAAGGGTTCTTGCAATTCCTGGCCCAGGGCGTCGAGCCCGAAGAAGGCATAGGCGAGGATGACGGTGACGACCGGAGTTGCCAGTCCGAGCGTCGAGACCAGGCCGAAAGGCAAGAGCAGACAGAAAAGCCAAGCGGTACGGTGCAACAGCAGCGTATAGGCGAAGGGCGTGGGCGTCGTATGCAGCCTTTCGCAAGCCGCCTGAATGCCGCTCATGGCATTCAACCGATCAGAAAAATTGCGGTAGAGGATGTCGGAGATTAGACCGCCCCGCAGGTGGGCCGCGATCTCGCGCGCCTGAAAATGCAGAATGCGGTCCGGCTTGCCCCGCAGGGCTGCGACTGCCTCCCATTCCTCGGGCGGGAGCCAGGCTTCCACTGAGCGGATCTCCTCCTTCCGCAATTGGCAACGCAAGGCATGCGCGAAGGCGATGGCGCGGTAGCCCATGCGCCGAGAGGCACCGTCATCATCCGGCAGCAGGGCCCGCACGTCGCGCAGGAAGGCTCGGGTCTCGGCAATGAGCTGCCCCCATTGCCGGCGCGCTTCCCACCAGCGCTGGTAGCAGACATTGTTGCGAAAACCGAGGAAGATGGAGAGGGCGAGACCAAGTACCGTGAAGGAGGGCAAGGTCAGACCGGAGAAGAGCCAGGGCAGCCAGCCATGCAGCAACACGACAAGAAAGGCGATCGCGCAGACGGCGAGGAGTTCACCCACAATCGCCCGGAGAATCGATCCGCGCAGAATGAAGAACAGGCTCAGGGCGCTGGGATGAGGGCGTACGATCATGGGCAAACCTTTGGGAAACCGAGCGGCGCCGCACCGGCACGGACCGAGGACCCGACCAAGCCAGCCATGCCACCGCCCTATTACCTAGACCACTTCGCGCAGGTCCTGACAGCCGTGACCGCGCGCTACGGCTTTCTGCTTACCGAGCTCGAAACGGCCCATATCGCGCGGATCGAGGCACTGAGCGCACCCGGCCGGATGCTCTATGCCAGGCTCGTCAACCGGCGCGGGCCTTATTTCCGCACAGACAAGCTCGTCTATCCGGAAATCCCGTCCCTCGCCGAGGCCCTGGCCGAATTGCGTGCGAGGGGCTTCATTCTTGCCTGCTGCCCCGGGGAAGAGGAAGAGCGGCTTCTCGCCTGCTTCACGATTCCGGAACTTCGCCGGCGCCTCCCAGATGGCACAGTCCCCCGAGGCGGCAGGCGTGCAGATCTCCTGGCCAGGCTGGCTGACTGGGACGCGCGCGCATCCTGGCTGGCGGACCTTCTTCACGATCATCCGGTCATCCGCCTGGGGGCCGAGGACCCGTGGCCCTTCCTGCGCTTCCTCTTCTTCGGCGATCTCCGCGACAATCTTTCGGATTTCGTCGTGCGCGCCTTGGGCTACGTCGTACCGGAGGCGATCGCACCAGAGCAATTGATCCCACTCTTCGCGACCCGCGCGCAAGCCGCGGACGCCTATCGCATGGCACGTCTCTACGAGACCTTCCGCGCGATTCGCGACCGCCAACCCGCCTCCAGAACTCTCGTCTGGTGGCAGGATCAGTCCGTGCACCGGGATGCGCTCACCGCCGGCCAGCCGGTCTTCGACCGTCTCGTCGACCGCCTCGGCCGACGGCTGGAACGGGAAGGCGCGGCCGCGGCGGCCTGCGCCCTCTATCGCACCAGCCCGCATGCGCCGGCGCGGGAGCGGCTTGCCCGCCTCCTCCTCAAGCAGGGAGCGCGCGCGGAGGCCGCCCGCCTGTTGCAGGAGATGGCAGCGGCGCCAACCACGCCGCAGGAGGGCTATGCGGCCGCCGAGCTTCTTCGCCGTGCGGCGGGCGGCGGCGGGCGCAGTGCCGCGCGACGGCTGCAGAAGAGCGGCCGCATGACCCTGATCGCCGATACAGACGGCAGCGTGGAGCAGGCAACACTTCTGTACTATGCCGGCCTGGGCTGGCAGGGCATTCATTCCGAGAATTGGTTGTGGAATGCCGCCTTCGGCCTTTTGCTGTGGGACATCATCTATGATCCCGCAAGCGGCGCATTCCACTCGCCACTTCAGATCGCCCCCGCAGACCTCTATGACCGAGCCTTCTATGCGCGGCGGCACGAGGCAATCGAAAACCGTCTCGCCGCTCTCTCCGAGCGCGGGCAGAGCCACCGGATCGCCGCGGCCCGCTTGCGTGACAAGGCCGGCATCGCCAACCCTTTCCTGAGCTGGACCGCGGATCTCCCCGCCATCCTGGACATATTCTTAGACCGCATTGATCCCTCCGCCCTCACGGCGGTGCTGCGGCGCATGGCCCAGGACCTTCGGCACAATAGCCGGGGTTTTCCGGATCTCTTTCTGTGGCGAGAAGCGGAACACGTCTTCGTCGAGGTCAAGTCGGAGAACGACCAGCTTTCGGCCGAACAGTATCAGTGGCTGACTTTTTTCGAGGAAGCGGGCATACCGGTGCACCTCGACAATGTCCGGCGCAGCGAGCGCTCAAGGCGGATCGAGCGCGAGGACACAATAGCGTGACCGGATCAGGAGATATCAATTCTTTCAATATTCACTTGTGACATTTTGATCTCTTCTTGAACTCTCTGGCCGATCTCTTGCCAGCTACGCCTTTCGTCTAGGGGCATGGCCGAATTGGCGCGAATTTTAGAATCGGTTTCTCGATTTACTCCGGAAGGCAACAACGGCTAAATTCCATCGGCATAAGTGAAGGGTGCAAACCGCATGGGACGCAAACGCTACCTGGTGACCGGTGGAGCTGGATTTGTCGGCAGCCACGTCGTGGCCGCTCTCCTGGATCAGGATGCCGATGTCGTCGTTTTGGACAATCTTTCACTTGGGCATTCCGAGGCGGTTTTGCCCGGAGCGCGGCTGGTGGTCGGCGAGTTGGCGGACCGCCGGACGGTGGACGCCGTGCTGGGCGACGGCCGCTGGGATGCGGTGTTCCACTTCGCCTCGCTGTCCCTGGTGGGCGAGAGCATGAAGGACCCTTTCCGTTACCTGCTGGAAAACGGCATGTTCGGCATCCAGCTCGTTGAGGCTTGCGTCCGCCATCGCGTTCCGCGCTTTGTCCTCTCCTCAACAGCGAACCTCTTCGGCACGCCCGATTGCATCCCGATCGATGCTACCGCCCGCATCGACCCGTCATCACCCTATGGCGAAAGCAAGGCGATGATCGAGCGGGCGCTCCATTGGGCCGGGCAACTGCATGGCTTGAACAGCGCCTGCCTGCGCTACTTCAATGCGGCCGGCGCAGACGCTCAAGGCCGGCTGGGTGAGGATCACGATCCGGAAACCCATCTCATTCCTCTGGCGATTGACGCGGTCCTCGGGCGCCGGCCGCCACTTGCGATTTTCGGTGACGATTACGAGACGCCGGACGGTACCTGCATCCGCGACTATGTTCATGTAGAGGATCTGGCGGATGCCCATATCCGGGTGCTCCAGCCGCTCGATCATCGCAGCGTGCGCTACAATGTCGGAACCGGCCGCGGTTATTCTGTGAAAGAGATCCTCGCCTCCGTCAGCCGCATCGCCGGACGACCGGTTCCCTCCTCCGTCGCTCCGCGCCGGGCGGGAGATCCGGCCATCCTGATCGCGAGCTCGCAGTCGCTGCACGCCGATACCGGCTGGCTCCCCAGCTACACCGATCTTGATCGGCTTGTGCAAACTGCCTACGCGTGGCGAGAAAGGCACCCTTACGGCTACGGTGGCATCGCCGCACCAAAGGTCGCCATCGCCAGCTGAAAAGATCTACGCCCACACCGCCACTTGCACCGCTCGCGTAACCCATGCCTATCTATGCGCCCTCATCATCTGAGATGACCTCATATCGCAGCGGAGTGCCGTCGTGAGGCGCAGCCTGAACCTCAATTGGATCCGCAGTTTCGAAGCCTCGGCAAGACTTCTCAGCTTTACCAAGGCGGCGCAGGAGCTGACGCTGACCCAGGCCGGCGTCAGCCAGCATATCCGTATGCTGGAAGAACAGCTTGGCGAGCGCCTCTTCATCCGTCTGCCCCGCGCCGTTCGCCTGACGGATGCCGGCGAAGCCTATCTGCGCGTCGTTCGCGAAAGCCTGGACCGGCTGAAGTTCGGCACCTCGGATATCTTCGGCCCAGGCGAGGAAGGCCGCATCCGGCTTCGCATTGATCCAGGCTTCGCGACCTATTGGCTGGCCCCTCGCCTGTCCCGCTTTCTCGATGAATTCCCAGACATCGCGCTGCACATCTCTCCGACCATCCAGGGGGTGGATACAGATTGGGATGAATTCGATATCGAGATAAGCCAGGAGCGGGACCGGGCGTCGGGTGTGGATGCCATCGTCCTCCTTGGTGACGCGGTGTTTCCTGTTTGCCACCCGCGGTTGGGCACCGCGTTACGCACGCCTCATGACTTGCTAAAGCAACGATTACTTCATGTGCCCGGGGACGGCGGGATCTGGCACGAATGGTTGACGGCCGCCGACCTCGCCTCTCACCGCGATTCACCGCTGCTCGAAATCGATTCGCTGGCAACCGCCATCGCCTTCGCAGAACAGGGGCTTGGTGTCGCTCTGGGACATGCCTCGCTCGTGGACCCGTTGATCGAATCGGGCCGGTTGATCCGTCCCTTTCCCAGCCCGCTCGAAATCATCGGCATCTTCTACCTCATCACGCCGACGGCGCATCCGCTGCGTCGGCAGGCGCGGCTTTTCCGGGACTGGGTGCTGGCGCAGGGCAGCGAGGGGATCGAGTTCGACTCCGAGATCGCCAGCTGAACGTGCCTTCGGGCGGTGATCTGCTGCCGCGGACAGTGCGGACCCGGCATCAATACCCGTCTATCTCCTGCCGCGCCAAGAGGTAGACGGCACCCGCCGCCGCCTGGATACTTTGGCCTGGATTTTCCCGACACTGACGGACGAGCCCATTCATCGCCTGCGGTGAGGCGAGCACCCGGCTGGCGATCGCGGCATGCCCGCTGGCGGTGGTCTGTTGATCCATGCTGCGCCAGGTCGCCGCCACAATCGCCAAAATGCTGTTGGCTTCGATCCCGGGATGATAGTGGATGCGCTCTATGGCCTGACCACAGCTCATATCAGTCGCAGCCCATGCCGATGGCGTGGCCGTCAGTCCCAGGATTGACCATGCCCAAAACTGCCTTAACCGCATTGCTTCCCCTCCGCTGTCGGCGACAGCACGCAGGCTCTCCGCGCTGCGCCGCGCAGCATAGCCTGGGGAGGTTGACGGAAATTGAACTACCCGGCCATCGGCCGGGGCTCTTGCTTGGTCCATGATCGGGTCAGACCTTGGATCGAAGCAATCCAAGGCTATCGAATCTTAGTCCCGCCAGCGGCTCAACTTCGGTACCGGGAAGCCGTCCGCCGCCAGGGAACGCAAAATAATATGCCGGATCGAAGCACCGGTATCCAATGATCTCTGCCGCAGCGCATCCCGCGTCTCCTCCGGCACCAGGATTTGCATGGGAAATTGCGTGATCGCCTGCCGCTTTCGCCGGGCCCCTTCCTCCGCTCCACCGGTCTCCGTTGGCTCAGCCGCCACTGACCCGTTGTGGCCGCTTTCATCCTCATGCTTGAACGCTACAGGTCGATCGGATTCCTCATTCCTCCGCACGCCGGTCTCCTCCCGATGTTCAGGTCACCAACTCTATCTTCGAGGCTCACACCGGAAGTTTTCCCGAAATTTGCAGAGACAAGAGACGCGCCCAGTGATGTCAGCCATTCGGTTGCTCTTTCAACAAAATGACCCTAGATCACCTCGGATCTGGCTTGCGCATTCTGCGTGCTGACCGGCTTTTCCATGTCGATGTCGCCGATCCGGGGTGGTCGTGGCTTCTCGCCCTCGCCGCGCTGTGCGCGCCATTGCTGCAGCCGCCAGACATAGGCGAGAATTTCAGCGCAGGCCCGATAAAGCGCCACCGGAATGTGTTCATCCGGCTCCACGTAGCGATAGACCGCACGGGCCAGCGGGGGTGCCTCGACGATTGGGATGCCATAGCTTCGTGCCTTAGACATGATCTCGAGCGCAAGGAGATCGGCGCCTTTGGCGAGCAGAACCGGCGCCGGGTCCTGGCCGCGGCGGAAGCGCAGAGCCACCGCGAAATGCGTGGGATTGGTCACCACCACCGAAGCCTCGGGGATACGGCGCATCTGCCGGCTGCGGGCGATGCGGCGGGCGATCGCCCGCTGCCTTTGCTTCACGTGGGGATTGCCCACGGCGTCCTTCATCTCGTCCCGCATCTCCTGGTCCGTCATCCGATGCCGACGCCGGAACAGCCAGAATTGCAACACCACATCAGCCGCTGCGATGATGGCGACGACGACAGCGACGTTGGTAAGAACCTGCAGACAGGTGGCAACCACGGCGCCCCCCACGCCCTGGCGATAGGTGGCAAGTGCTAGGAAGGCGCCATGGTCCAACCGTAAGGTCAGGGCCGCGACAACGCCGATGGCCAAGAATTTGACGACGGACTTTGCGGTCTCCGTCAGCCCCGAGACCGCGAAAAGCTCGCCCAGACCGGCGAAGGAGAAGATCTTTTCGAATTTCGGCATCAGCGCCACGACCGAGAAGGTCCACCCACCCAGGAGACCGCCCGCCAGAAGCGAGAGACCAGCAATCAGTCCCAGGACCGGGAGCAGATGCGTCATCACGCCATCGACCCAGTTGCGCGCCAGGGTCAGATCGCCTTGACCCGCCTGGCTCAAAGCCGATTGCACCACGAGCCGGATTTCGCCTCCGACCATCGCGGAAAGGTTCAGCGCCGCCGTCACGACCAGAATGATGGTGGCGGCGCGCGGCAGATCCACCGATCGGGCGAGTTCCCCGCGCTCAGCCGCCTGGCGCAGGCGCCGCTCAGTCGGCGCATGCTTACGGTCGTCATCAGAACCGCCTTCAGCCATGAGACAGCATTGCGGCGAGGGTCCGCGCCGCAAGCTCCGACAAGTGCTGCATGGCGCCCCCGAAGACGACCAGCGAGCCGGCGAGGGTTGCAAGCCCCGCCAGGATCAGGGTTGGAAAGCCGATGGTAAGCAGGTTGAGCTGCGGTGCGAAGACCGTCATCAGGCCCACGGTCAGATTGACGCAGAGCGCGACGGCAAGCACCGGCGCCGCGAGCGTGACGCCGCTCGCAATCACCACCCCGCCGAAATCGGCAAGCTGCGCCCAGCTGGTGAAGTCCAACCCCGCCACGCTGCCCTGAAAGGAATGCGAGAGGGCGGCAAAGAGCCAGACCGGGCCGCCGAGAACAGTATAGCCAATCAGGCCCAGCCACAGCATGAGATCATAGAGCGCCTGAGTCTGACCTTGCGCTTCTCGGAACTGGAGCACCGCGAAGCTGAGGCCGATCGAAAGCCCTGCGATTTCGCCCACGGCGGCTACCGCGCTCACAATGATCTGCGCGACCATGCCGATCGCGCCGCCGATCGCTATCTGGATGACGCCCTGATAGACGGCGGCGGCGGGATATCCGGGAAAGGGCGGCAAATTTGGCAGCCAGAAGGCGAGACAGGCCGAGAGCGCGAGAACCAGCGCCGCCTTGACCTGTGCCGGGATAAGCGCCGAACTGTAAAGCGGCGCGGTCAGGAAAAGCCCGGTCAGGCGCAGGAACGGCCAGAGGAAGGCACCGAGCCAGGCTAGGACCTGATGTTCGCTCAATACCATGCGCGATGCACCAGCGGACCCGCCGCACCGAGCCAGGAGGCAGCCAGATGGCACATGGTGCCAAAGGCACCGAAACCGCCCGTCAGGACGAGTAGAATAACGAGAACCGTACGCGGCAGCAGGCTGAGCGCCATGTCCTCGAGCTGGAGCGTTGCCTGGATGGTTGCGATCAGGATGGCAACCAGGAGCAGCAGCAGAATGATTGGCGTGATCGCCGAGAGCATGGTCGAAAGCGCTTCGGCGCAGAGCCAGAGATAGAGCGGCATGCGCCTATCCCCCGACGCCTGCGAAACTATGGGTGACCGAGCCGAGTAGCAGGGTCCAGCCATGGATCGAAACGAACATGAGAAGTTTCAGTGGCAACGAGATCAGGGTTGGAGAAACCATGATCATGCCGAGCGACATGAGGATGGAGGCAACCGCAAGATCGATCAACACGAAGGGGATGTAGATCAGGAAGCCGATCTGGAAGGCGGTTTCGAGCTCCGAGGTCGCGAAGGCAGGCACCAGCACGGTGAGCGGGATATCCTCGGGCGTGTCGAAGCTGCGGCCGCTGAGATCGACGAAGAGATGCAACGGCTGCTTGCGCGTCTGGTCCAGCATAAAATGCTGAATGGGAGGCACCGCCGCCTGCACCGCCGACTGAAAATTCAGCTGCCCCGCAAGATAGGGCTGAATGGCTCGAGTCTGCTCTTCAGCGATTACCCCGCGCATGACGAAGACAGTCATGGCCAGGGCGAGCGCGGCCAGCACCATGTTCGGCGGCGTACTCTGCAGGCCGAGCGCCTGACGGAAGATCGAGAGAACGATGATAATGCGGGTGAAGGCTGTCATCAGCAAAAGAATGCCGGGCAGGAAGGCCAGTGCAGTGATGACGAGCAGGGTCTGGACGTTCAGCGAATAGACATCGCCCTTACCGCCCGGTGTCGCCGTCAGCAGGGGAATGCCGTCCGCTGTCGGGAAGGACATCGTCGCTGGTGCCTGCGCCTGCGCCGCGGCCATCGGCAACAACAGAAGGAGCAGCATGAGGACTGGCAGGAGGAGACGCCAGGGTGGGCGCCCGCGGTGCGTGGTGGCGCAGCGCCGCATCATGGACGGATCCCTTGGCGCGAGGTCGCCCCTGCCGGCATCTCGGGCGGCATCTGCGGCAGCCCGCGCCGGGCTTCCGCCGCTGGTGGCTGCCAGTTGCCGAGAGCGGTAACGCCGGACCGGCTGACAGCCACCAGGAAACGCCGTCCATCCACTTCCAGCAGATGGAGGGAATTCTGCCAGCCGAGCGCCCGGGCCGAGAGCAAGCGGATGCCCTGTCCCTCCACCCGCGACAGGAGCGCCCTGTGTGGCAACCGGCCACCGCGCTGCATCCACCGCCCAACGAACAAGGCCAGGGCGAGCACGCCCAGCACCGCGACCAGCGAGAGGATGACCGATGGCAGGGTCGTGCCGGGCTCGATCCCCACCGCGCTCAATCCTGCGTCACCAGATTGGTGATGAACGCGGCAGCGAAGGGATTGGGCGGGCTGAAGCTGCCGTCCCGGCTCATGACCGTATTGACGATGGTGAGGGCGCTTTTGGTGAGATCGACGCGGCTCCTCTGGTCCTGCAGGCTCTGTGTTGTCTCGTTCATCAGTCGCGTGATGATCGCGGCCTTGATGATGGGCTGCAGCTCCTCGAAAACGAGCAACGCGTTCTGCTGCTCGGTCGAGAATTTAATGGAGACATTGACATAGGAGGTGGCAGCTGCCCCGGGTTGCGGCGGCACGCTGACGGTGAGGTCTGAGAGCGACGCGAAAAGCAGCTTCTTGACCTCCTCCTTCTTGGCCGCGACCTTGGGTGCCCCACCCGATGCTGCTGCCGGCCCGTGGGTAGCACCGCCCATGAACTTCATGACGCCGAAGGCCGCACCGCCGCCGGCCAGGAGCGCGATCAGTACCGTCACGACCATGGGCAGAAATTTCTTCATGGTCTTCTCAACTCCCGTTTCCGCAAGGCCGGATGTGCCGCACGGACGTCACTGAATGGCCTGCAGAAGACTCTGAAACATGGTGTTGGTGCTGGCGATGATCTGCGCGCTGGCCTGAAAGGCTTGCTGATATTGCGTGAGCAACACCGCCTGCTGATTGAGATCGACCCCGGAAATCGCCTGCAGATTGGTCGTCGCCGTCGTCACTTGCGCCGCAGTTGCCGTTTTCTGTCCCGTCGCCTGATTCGCCTGGCTGCCGAGCCCCGTGGTCAGGCTGACGAAGGCCTGCTGCATCGAGCCTTTGGTTGTGCCCTGATTTGCAGTCCAGAGGGATTGCATACGGGTCGCATTGCTGCCGCTGCCAACCCCGCCAGTGGTCAGGGTCAGCACGTCACCCGTTGCCGGCGTTCCCGAGACAGGAAGTTGCCAATAGGTCCCCGCTGCTGCCGTGCCGCTGGGATAGGCGACGGCCAGCGTCGTTGTCGGATTGGTGCCGCTTAGACTGCCGCTGGCAATGACGGTCGAGGGATCGGCTGTCGTCGTCACATTGTAGTTCGTCGCCGAGGTGAAGACGAGTTGCAGGCTCTGGCCGAAATAGCTCTCGGGAATGACGGTCCCGCCACTCACCGGCGTCACGGCGACGCTGCTCGTTCCGGTGGCCAGTGTGCCGCCATTGCTGTTGAGGATCGATCCGTCCGATTGCAACTGCCCCGCCGTCGCGGCATAGGGATCGCTGGCTGCGATGGCATTTCCGTCCGTCGTCGCAATCGTAAGGGCCGAAGCGGCGGCCGGCGCCGGATCGAGGGTGAAGCCATCGCCATTTGCGGGCACGCCGCTCACGGACACGGTCAGGCCTGCAAAGCTCAGACTGGTGCCGGTGCCAAGCGTGTAGTTCTGCTGCGTGGCTTGGTCGATGGCGGTCCAGCCATTCGCGGTGCTGTAGCTGAGGCTGAAGGGGCCACCATCCGTCGGCAGGTTGCTGGCATCCGCGATCTGCGCCGTGAGGCCTGCGCTACCGCCATTGCCGCTGTTCGCCGTCACCGTCGGTGGCGGAACCGAGAACAGTGCCACCCCTTCTGCGCCGCTTCCGGTCAGCCCCTGGGCTTGCGCCGTATTGACCTCGGTTGCGAAGATCGCAGCAAGGTTGTTCAGATTTTGCTGGGCCGCCGAACCGGATTGCCAGACAGACAAGTTCGCGCCGATCTGCCCGTCTTCCTCCCCCAAAGACAGCGGCGCGTGGCCGCTGCCAAGCGCAATGCTCGGTGCCGTGCTCGTTGTGCCGGCATTGAGGGTCAGACTCTGCGCCCCCGCCTGATTGAGCAGCACGGAGCCGCCAGCCGCAACCATCACCTGCCCACTGCTGCCAAGCGACAGCACATTCACGGGTAGCAGCGTGGACAAGGTGCCAAGTGCCGCCTCCTGCTGGTTGAGCAGGCCCGGATTGTTCGGGCTGGTCACCAGTCCCTTATTGATGGTTGCCAGCTGGCCCAGGAGATCGTTCGCCTGAGTCACATTGTCCTTGAGCGCCGTCACTGCCCCGTTCTGTACCGTCTGGATCGAGGCGGTGGCGCTCTGGAAGGCGCCCGCGGCATTCTGCGCGTCGGACAGCACCGTCTGCCGCTGCGCAGCACTTGTCGGGCTGCCCGCAAGCGAACTGACATCGAGAAAGAACTGATTGATCTGGCTTTGAACATCGCCATTGTTGGTAAGCGCGTCAGAGATATTGGTGAGAGAAGTCGCTGAGACGCCGGCCGCTTGGTCGGCGCTGTTGGCGCTGCGCAGCACACCCGCCGCAAATCCATCCGCGGCCCGACTGATCGCCGATTGCACGCCGTTGCCGGGGCTACCGGGCGCGAAATTGACGAGCGTCGTGGTATTCACGCTTTGCACCGCGTAGCCCGCCGTCGTCTGATTCGCCACGTTCTGGGAAACAGTGGCGATGCCCTGCTCGAAGCTTTGAACGCCGCTCAGAGCAATGTCGATCGCGCCAATCAAGCCACTCATGCGCAGTCTCCCTTCACTCAATCCCCTTCATTCGAAGGGGGCCACGCGGAGCTGACCCGTCTCTCATCTATTGATAGGGTCTGATTCACGGTTCAGATGGATCACTTGGACGGTTCCGTCTGAACCGATCAGACCCTAGAGTCCGGATAGCGCGTCATTCTCGCCGATCCCGCTTAACATTTTACTCATCAAGGATGACCGAGCGATGGAGACGATCTTGGACGCATAGGCGGTGTCTGTCGCGTAACCGCCGTTCTGCAAGGCCCGCGCAAAGCCTTGGACGGTGCCCTGCCCGACGACGTTCGGAAAGTTTTCACGAATCAGTCGGACATAGTCGGAAACCCCGCTCTGCGGGCTTGCATAGTCGCGAAACTGTGCGGTCTGCGGCACCAGCTGGCCATCCACCACTTCATGGGTCGCCCGCAGGCTGGAGGCCTCGCTGCCGTCTGATTTGATGCCAAAAAGATTATTTCCGGGTGACGCCGCTCCCCAGCCCGTCTCAAGCGCCGCCTGGGCCAGTACACCCACCGCCGGCACGCCAAGCAGCGAGGCCGCGATCTTGATCGCCGGCCATGCCGCGCGCGTCAGATCCTCCGCATTGCGGATTGTCTCGATATCGGGTGGCGGTACCTTCAATGTACCCAAGCCGGGCGGCGACCCGGCCGCCACCGCGCCTGCGCTGCTCTCGGCCAGTGACAGCAAAGGATGCGCCGGAACCGGAACTTCTCCACCCTTATCCAACTGGCGCAGTACCGCATCGACCAGGCCGCCGCTGTATTTGCCGAAATCGCTCTGCGCCATCTCCCACAGGAACATGCCGCGATAGGCATCGCCACCGGCCCCGAGCGAGGACGAATCGAGGCCATTCTTACTCATCTCCGCCAACATGTTATACCAGAGCATGCCAACCATGCGCCGCGCCTGCAGCGCTCTTGGATCGGAGACAGCCTGCTGCCCGTCCTGCCCCAGACTCCGTGCTCCGGGCAGTGCCGCGGTCTGCATGATGCTCATCAGAAGACCTTCAGCTTGCCGTTGATCGCGCCCGCCAGCTTGAGCGCCTCGATGATCGCGATGAGATCGGTGGGGGTTGCGCCCACCGCATTGAGCGCCTGAGCAACCTCCGCGAGCGTCGCGCGCCGCGGCAGGTAGATTACGTTCGCCTTGCCCTGGCCCGCCTGCACGACCGTGTTCTGCACCGCCTGCGTCGTGCCGCCGCTGAAGGCGCCGGGCTGGCTCACGGCATTCTGATTCTGGATGCTGACGGTGAGATTGCCGTGGGAGACGACAGCGGGTCCAAGCTCGACCCCGGCATTCATGACGATCGTGCCACTCTGCGCGTCAACCACGATCGTCGGCTCCTCATTCGCCGGTGTGATCGGCAAAGCCAGCACTTGCGCAATGAAGCCGACGCTGCTCACCTCACCGTTCTGCAAATCGACCTCGCCCGGCGACACGGCGCTCGCCGTGCCATAGCCGAATCGCCGGTTGATCACGTCGGAAATCATCTGCGCGCCCTCATAGCTCGGCGTATCCAGGATGAGCTGGGTCTGGCCCGCCTGGGCGTAGCTCGCGGGGATCGCCACCGACATCATGGCGCCACCCGGGACCGAGCCCACGGTCGGCACATTGGTCGTCGTGCTGTTGCCGTTGGAACTGGCCGCAAAGCCGCTCACCAGCAACGGTCCCTGCGCTTGGGCAAAGACCTGCCCGTTGCCGCCCCGCAGCGGCGTCGGCAAAAGGACGCCGCCATGGAGCGAGGCTGCATTGCCGACCGCCGAAACAACGACATCGACATGCTGCCCGGCCGCCGTGAAGGGTGGCACTTCGGCCGTCACCATCACGGAGGCGACGTCATTCGGCTGCATGAAGTTCACATTGGTCAAGGTGATGCCCATATTGCGCAGCATGTTGAGAATGGTCTGCTGGGTATAGGGTACCTGTGTTGTCTGATCTCCTGTCCCGGCTAAGCCTACCACAAGCCCGTAGCCGTAAAGCTGGTTGGACGGTGCACCGCCGACCTTGACCAGGGATCCGATGGTTGTGCTGGGCGCAGCCCATGCCGGAGCGCATCCCAGCGGCGCAAGGATGAGCCCGACAGCAAGGGCTAGAAAGGCCAGATCTTGTCGATGACTTGTTGTAATAGCGGCACCTGATGCGCATCATTGACGGGACCATTCCCGACATATTGGACATTCATCCCAGCGACATTGTTGGAGCTGATCGTCGCATTCGCCGTGATATCCTGTGGGCTGGCGTAGCCGGTTACCACGATGGCGGTAACGTTTCCGTTTATGTTGACGTTGGTTCGTCCCTCAAGCGCCAGGATGCCGTTCGGATCGACCCGTGTGACCACCGCCTCGATCGAGCCGGTGATGGCATTGGACGCCGCCTCGGTCCCCGTTCCCGTGTATTTGTTGGCCGATGAGGTCGAGATCGTCGGCGAAAATGGCGTGCCGGCCAGGCTGCCGAAGTTGAGCGGCACTCCGAAAAAACTGGTGACGGAATTAGAAACAGTTCCGCTGCGGCTGAGCGAGGTCGCATCATTGTTGGAGGCGGAAGTCGTGGTGACGATATCGATTGCGACCAGATCGCCGGGCCGCCAGTCTCGTTTTGGCTCGTAAAGGGAACCCGAACTGGTCGCCGGAAAGATCGAGCCATTTTCCGCGATCGGCCCCCGCGAGGAGGCGATCGGAAATTGCGTTGCCGGCACCAGGGACCGGTTGCTCGGTGCGTTGGTGGCGCAGCCCCCGAGAAGGACGAGCGCCAGAGCCGCCAGGAGCGAAGAAGAAGATATCCCGCACAGCACAGGCAGGTCTCCCCTCAGCCTCCCTGCGCCGCTTGGGCCAGATAGGACAGCTGATTGTCGATGGCACCGACCACCTGAGTTCCCAGTTGATAGGCACGCTCAGCCGAAATCATGTTGACCATGGACCGCACTACGTCCACGTTGGAGGCCTCAAGGTAGTTCTGGTTGATCGAGCCCATTCCGTTGCTTTGCGGCGCTCCGGCCGTTGCCGATCCGCTGGAGGTCGTCGCGGCGAATAGATTGTCGCCCAGCGGCTGCAGGCCTTGCGGATTAACGAAGCTCGCCAGCTGCAGCTGACCGAGCTGGCTCGCCGTCTGCGAACCTGGCAGCGTTACGGACACCGTTCCGTCCGTGCCGATCGTAACGCTGGTGGCATTCGAGGGAATGGTGATATTGGGCAGAACCTGATAGCCGCTTGACGTCACGAGCTGACCACTCTGGTTGAGCTGGAAGCTTCCGTCACGGGTATAGGCGGTCTCCCCACTCGGGAGAATGATCTGAAAAAAGCCCTGCCCGTTGATGGCGAGGTTCAGAGGATTGCCCGTGCTGGTGAGTGAACCTTGCGTCAAGACGCTGGTAATGGCCCCGGCCTTGACGCCCGTGCCAAGCTCGAGGCCCGAGGGATAGACCGTCTGTCCGGTTGATTGAGCACCAGGCTGGATTCCGTTCTGGTACAGCAGGGTCTGGAACAGAGGCGTCTCCGCCTTGAACCCCGTCGTATTCACGTTGGAGAGGTTGTCGGCGATCGTATCCATCATGAGTTGACTGGCCTGTAGGCCGGTCGCCATCGTGTCCAAAGCGTGATCCATCACTCGTTATCCTTGAGCGAGAAGCGTGTTGAGCGCCGTGCTGTCCGCAGCATGCGTCTTCATGAGCTGTGTCTGCAGCTGGTAGGACCGGCTTGCATCGATCAGATCCACCATGCCCTGTACCGGATCGACATTGCTGCCATTGAGATACCCCTCAGCCACGCTTCCGTTTGTCGATGGCTGCAGTTTGTTGGGATCAGGCGGCTGGTACAGGCCACCACCGAGCGCGGTGAGACTGCCGGGTGGCGTCGCGACGAGGAAGAGTTGCCCGTAGCTTTGCGTCTGGCCCGGTTGGGAAACCGGAATGCCGGATAGTGTTCCATCGGAACCGATGGTCATGCTGGACAGTTCCGGAAGACTGACCGGCGCTCCATTCGCGCCGAGCACAGGGTTGCCGGCACTATCGGTCAACAACCCGTCGACCGACAGTTGCAAGGCACCGTTGCGGGTCAGCGCCAGGCCGTGGGCCGTTTGCACGACGAGCCATGCGTCTCCACCGAGGCCGACATTCAGCGGATTGCCGGTCTTGGCAAGAGGGCCCGGGCGCGTATCCGGGCCCGGCGTCAGCGCGACCACATCGGCGCCCGAAGGCGCATTGCCGCCGGTATAGGGCGCCGCCTCTGTCATGGCCTGGACCGCCTGATAGCCCGTCGTCTGCACATTGGCGAGATTGGCCGATAGCGCGTCCATCTTCGCGCCGATCGCCTGCAGTCCGGCCATCACGGTATAATAGGCATCCGCGCTCATGGCTTAGAGCTGCTGCAGCTTGGTGAAGTTCTGTTGTTCCGCCTGAAGCTCCGTCGCGTTCGCCTGATAGGCCTGCTGATATTGGATAAGATCAACAAGAGAATCCGATGTCGAAACATTCGATCGCTCGAGATTGTTGCTCAACAGGGTTCCCGCCTGACCGGAGCCCGGCACATTGACCACCGCCGACCCGGAACTGGTCGTCGCCCCGTAGAGATTGCCCGTCAGGGGTTGTAGACCCTGGGGATTGATGAAATTCGCCAGCGCCAGCGTCCCGGCCGATTTTGTCTGGCCATTGCTGTAGGTTGCCTGCACCTCGCCGGTCGGGGAGATGGTGGCGCCGGTATAATTTCCCGGCGCGTAGCCGTCGTTCGTGGTGCCGGCGATGGAAAAGCTCTGCGCGCCGAGCGTCGTGCCGCTGAAGTCGAAAGCGACTGCCGAGGCGGCCGAGCCATTGTTCCAGTTAACGCCGAGCGTCACCGGACTGCCACCCGTCAAAGCCCCGCTCGTATCGAAGCTCAAGGTCGTCAGCAACGAGGGCGTGCTCACCACCGTGCCGGAGGAGGTCACCGGCTCCGAATAGACGTTCCAGGTCGGCGTGCCGCCCGCCGTGGCCGGCGCTTCTTGCTGGAAATAGAGATTGACGGCATTCGCATTGCCCAGAGAATCATACGTGACGGCCGAAGTGGTCTCGTTATAGGTCGTCGTATCGCCCGGCACCGGAGTGACCGGCGCTGCGAAGGTGCTGTCAGCTGAATTAAGATTGACGGTCAGGCCGAGCTTGGCGGTGGCATTGGCCGCGATCGCACCGGTATTGACGGTGATGCCCTGCAATCCGCCGGTCTGGCCGCCGGTCGAGCTTGCCGCATAGCCGAGTACCGCGGCACCGCTCGCGGTCACGAGTTCACCCGAGGAACTGAGCTGGAAAGAGCCGTCCCGCGTGTATTGCGTGGTGCCGTTGCTGTCGATCGCGAAGAAACCGTCCCCCTGGATCGCCGTGTCAAGACTGTTGCCGGTCTGAACGTCGGTGCCTTGAGTGAAGTTGCTATCGATCCCCGAGGACTGCACACCCAGGCCCGGCACATTGGTCTGGCCGACCGGATAAATGGTCGAGAACAGCGCCAGCTGGCTCTTGAATCCGGTTGTATTGGCATTGGCCAGGTTGTTGGAGACGACGTTGAGGCCGGTCTGTGCCGCGGTCAGGCCTGAAAAAGCGGTGTCCAAACTCATGACGTGCTGTCTCCGAGAACGGATTGAATGGAAGAGAGGGGCGTGGGACTGGACAAGCCCTGGAGATTCAGACCCGGACTTGAACCGGACGCGCTTACGCCGGTGACCGTGTAGACCGTATAGGGCGTGGAGGAGACCACAGCGCCGC
>Ga0310811_10004054_pt1 | contig 18444 bp, 14 predicted proteins | sample YCmetagenome_FD_207642 | JGI IMG/M metagenome (GOLD analysis project Ga0310811, IMG submission 207642) | Soil microbial communities from experimental microcosm in Duke University, North Carolina, United States - YC | ecosystem: Engineered > Artificial ecosystem > Soil microcosm > Unclassified ...
AAGCGGCATGGCTGCCTGCTGTTTCAGATTGGCCATATCGAGCTTCGGTGACTTTGCAATCACCGGAGCCATCCAGAAGGTTGGATCGTTGTCGCTCTTCACCAGCCCATCGCCGATCATCGGCTGATTCAAAGCCTTCAGAGGCTTGAGTCTTTCCTGCAGCTGCTGCAGATAAAGACCGAAGTACTGTTCGCCTCCTGTCAGCTCCTTCACGTTCAGAAGCTCCATTGCCTTCTTGGCAGCTGCGGCATTGTCCTCATCCGTGTGGTGCATGGGGATGCGATTGAAGACCGAGGTGCTGGGGAAGAGAAGCCGGTCGTTGAAAGCAAACTTGGTATCGAGCCGATGTCCCAGGATGATATGGGCCAGCTGGAAGGCCAGCAGCGCGTTCAGATTGCCCATCTGCTGCGCTCCATCCTGGCTGAGGATGGCGGTTGTGTCGATCAGGCTCTTCGAGAGGATGATCGTATTTCCGACCGACAGCGACTCCAGAGGTTCGGTCAGCAGCGTGCGGCAGTGAATCGGACGGGACAGCGTGATGTTGTTATAAGCGAGGATATTGTTCGCAAGGGCTTCAAGCGTCTTGTCAAACTCGCTCGGCGCATCCAGCAGTCCAGCCTGGAAGAGACGCTCCACGACGTTGTCCTCTGCCTGCTGCACCCAGGCACGCTGCGCTCCCAGAGGGCTCAGGTCCTGCGCCTCGTTGCTCACGTCGGTCGCGCCAACCACATCCATCGAGGTGTTCTCTGATTCCTTCAGCGGAACCTTCAGAGCGTATCCCCAGATATGGTTCAACGCCTTGAACTTCAGAGTACGGGTCACGCTCTTTGAATCGCTCTCTTCCACGTAGAACGAGGTCGGGAGCCACACATCGGGCTGAACGTTCGTACGCCAGCTGTCGAAGTGATAAAACTCGCGGGAGTCCTTCTCACTGCCGGCAAAGTTGCCGTTGAACCGCACGACATTGCCGCCCTGCGTCTCAACCCAGATACGGCCGAAGAAGCGGCCCGTCTTGTTTTTGCCGATCGGAGTTACGTCAAATACCGCGGTGGGGGTGTTGCCGAGAAATTCGTTGCGGACGTAAGTGAACTGATAGTGCTCGCGATCGAAATCATTAGAGTCGATCAGCAGCATCTGAATGAAGCCCGTCGCGCTGTACTGCATATGAAGGCTGTCGCCGAGTCCGGTGATGAAAGAGGTGGAGTGTTTGAAGAAGCCGAAGGCGCCTCCGCCTCCCTGCTCATCGGGCTTGTACTGGCTGCCTCCGATGATGCGACCGAAGTCGACACGGCCCAGAAAGTGCTGGTCCGACTCCGGGGCCTGGCCCAGCTGCGGATCGGGCCGCATGTTCTGAATGTAGGTCTCCACCAGAGGAGAGCGATCCCGAACCGCCTTGATAACGGCCTTCTCCCGCACAATCGCCTTGTTGACGAGTTCGTTCTGGGTGGCCGTCAGCTTGGCCGCTGGAAGAGCCTGGTCCGCCTTTTTCTTGCCCAGAATGGGCGCAGCGAACGCCGATTGGGCGCAAAAGGTGGTTGCAAGGGCTGCCAGCGCGAGACTGGCTGTGGGTTGTTTCCAAAAGATCATGATGTTTACGGCTCCTGCGGTGACCTGAAGGTCTCCATTGGTGTCTTGCTGCAAATGAACAAACTCAACGAACTGCGTACGGCCTTTTTTTAAAACGAAAAATCAACCTGCAAGCTGGAAGGCGACGTTTACTATTCCTTCCCAATCGACGGGATGTCCCGAGGCATCGGTAGCAGGCTGAAAGCGGGTCGCGCGCACAGCCTGAATCGCAGATTCTCCCAGTCCGTACCCCAGATCGCTCGTTACGCCCTCAACCTGAACCGCACCGGTCGCCGAGACTTTCAGCCTGACCGAGACAGTTCCCTCGATGTGCTGCTTAATCGCCGCCGCCGTATACACCGGTTTCGGCTTGTACAGTACCTTCGGGGCATGGGAAACGGGTGCAGTCGGCGCGGCAGGTTTCGGCATCTCCGGAGCTGCTGCTTGACCCAGATTCACCGGACCGACGGCAGCAGTACGGCTGGTGGAGTTCAACGGACCCGTGCCGCCCGGTACACCAAGCTTCACGCCCTGAACCGGACGCGCGCCGTTGCCGGCCATCTGCTGGCTGCCCGGCGAGCCCGATCCGAGGTTCACGGCTGAGGCTCGAGGTCCTGTGCCGGTGTTCGATGCCGGCATGCCCGCCATTCCCCTCTGTCCGAGATTTACGGTGTCTACCGCAGGACGGTTAGAGGGAGCGATCGGATTATCGGGCCGGCCAAGAGCGACCGCGGTCGGATGGGGAGAATTATTAACTACCGACGCAGCCTGTGGGTGCGCCAGAGAGACGGGCTTCGGAGCCGCTGGCGCGACAACCTTCTTCGGAGGTGCCGGAGGCACATCGGGAAGAGGATGCGCCATCTTTACCTCAACCGGCTTCGGAGGCTCCGGCTGCTTGACCTGGGGAACCTCAATCTTCGGAGGCGCGGTCTTCACGACAGGCGGGGGAGGAAGCTTCGGGACAATCTTCGGCCGGATCGGCTCAATAGGCTTGGGCGGGGGGGCGAGGGTCAGTTCTGTGAGCTTGCGGGGGGCTTCAATGGTCTTCTTTGCGGCTGCTCCCACAATGCAGACGATAATCGCCGTGATGACGTTAAGAGTGATGGAGGTAAACAGCGAACTCTTGCTTTGCTGTCCGTCGTGAAGAACGCCGAAATGCGTAAATTGCACGCTCGGTGGGGAGAGATCATTGGTGCGTAGTGGCTTTGCCATAAAGTCCTTTTTGTTGACATCTCTTCCTTAGACGAGATGGAACATTTGGGACCAATCACGGGGACTGGTGTACCGGGGAGGATGAACCTCCAGCCCAACTTGATGATTGCCTTCGAGCCATTGCTCGTTCAGCAACATCAATTTTTTTGACGACAACAAACAAAAAGATGCCGCCCGGGAGCATAACAAGACAGACGTGAAGAAAAGCGACAAGGTTGTAGCAGGCACCGTGCAATCGTGAGTCCAAACCCACCTCTTAACCGGAGCTCTGCTCGCATCTCTCCTTTCAGTATAGTGCCGTAGGGCCTCGGCCTTGACACTGGTACTTTTGTGGTATGCATCAGAATGGGTATAGGAGCCATGAAATGAATATCTTAGTAACGGGCGGTGCAGGATATATCGGGGGCACCGTGAGCAGATTGTTGCTCGCCGCCGGGCACCGGGTCACGATCTACGACAATCTCTGCCACAGCCGTCGCGATGCCGTCGCTTCCTCCGCTACCTTCGTCGAAGGCGATCTGGCCGACCGCACCCTCATCGAGAACACGCTTCGTGAGGGGCGCTTCGATGGCGTAATGCACTTTGCCGCGCTCATCGAGGCTGGCGAGAGCATGAAGGTTCCCGAGCGCTACTTCCGCAACAACACCATGGCCACCCTTACCCTGCTTGAGGCCATGCTGGCGACCGGGCACGATCGTCTCGTCTTCAGCTCGACGGCTGCCTGCTACGGCGAACCCGAGAAGACCCCCATCACCGAAGATGCTCGCCTGCTCCCCACCAATGCCTATGGTGAGAGCAAGTTGCTCGTGGAGCAGATGCTCACTTGGCTCAACCGCATCCATGGCTTTCGATACGCCAGCCTGCGGTACTTCAACGTTGCCGGAGCCATCGAGGGCTACGGCGAAGCCCACGAGCCGGAGTCGCACCTCATCCCCCTCATCCTCGACGTCGCTCTCGGTCGCCGGGCCAGCATCAAGGTCTTCGGGCAGGACTATCCCACCAAGGACGGCACCTGCATCCGCGATTACATTCACGTCAGCGATCTGGCCGACGCCCACTTTCTTGCTCTCAACGCTCTTCAGAACAGCAGCCGTCTGATCTACAACCTTGGTAGCGGTCAGGGCTTTACCGTGCGCGAGGTCATCGATTCCGTCCACCGCGTCACCGGTCGCCCCATCGCGGTTGAAGAGTGCGAGCGCCGTGCAGGCGATCCCGCCGTGCTGGTCGCCAGCTCCGAGAAGATCAAGACCGAACTGGGCTGGCAGCCGAACTATCCCCAGCTGGACCAGATCATCGCCAGCGCCTGGCAGTGGCACCAGAAACGCTACGCCTGAGCCTGTGACGAAAGCCGGGCCTGCAGGCATCGAACTTCACCGAGGAGATCGTTGTGATCGACAGCATGTTCCACCTGCATCTGCCGCTTCTGGAAAAGATCCTGCGGCCCGTTATCGTCTATCTCTGCCTTGTGGTCTTTGTGCGCCTCTTCGGCAAGCGCGAGCTGGCTCAGCTCAATCCCTTCGACCTGATCGTTCTGCTCTGCCTGTCGAACACCGTGCAGAACTCCATCATCGGTGACGACAACTCCGTCTCCGGCGGAATCATCGGCGTCTTCTCTCTGCTCACGATCAACTTTTTGCTCACCCGCATTCTCTTCCGCCTTCCAAAGCTGAACAGGATGATGGAAGGCAGTGAAACCGTGTTGATTCGCGACGGTAAGCTGGATGCCGAAGCCGTAAAGCGAGAGGCTCTCTCCGAACTCGAACTGAAGACCGTCCTCCATAAGCAGGGACTTCACGACTACTCCCAGGTGCAGCGCTGTGTTCTTGAGCCCAGCGGCAACTTCTATGTCGAAGAGAAAGACCCGCTGCGCGAAGGCAAAGAGCGCGGTGAGATTCTGAGTCAGCTTACAGCTCTGACCGCCGAGGTGAAGGAGCTAAAAACTCTGCTCGCCGCAAAAAGTTAAGGCGCAGTGGCCTCCACGCTTCTCTCTTCGTGCACTTCGGAGCGTGTCAGAGCCTTCCAGCGTTTCCCCAGATAGCGGTTCCAGTACATCAGCAATCCGGTCGCGCACAGCACCGCCAGCGAGACGCCAAATCCGCACCACAGAATCTTGACCGGCAGCCCCCACAGCGTCCCGAAGTGCAACGGATGCATCGCCCACAGAACGCAGTCACCAAGGCTCTTGTTCTGTCCGTAATGCCAGACGGTCAACACCCGTCCACTGGCGGAATCGAGCGTGACCAGATCGCGATGCGAGAAATCCCCCGGCTTACCGAGATCCATCATCGCCATCAGCGTAGGCTCGCTCAGCGTCGCATTCGTCAGTCCGTACAGATGTCCTGCAGGCGCCGCCTTCTGCGCGGCCTCAACTACCTGCGCTAAAGTAGCGTGCGGCACTCCCACAGGCAGAGGCACCGACTTGGGTGGTGCAGGCGGAAGCATATTGCGTAGCGGCGAAACCATGTTCACCACAAAGCCCACCTGCCGGTACCACGCAAAATAAATTCCTGAAAATGCCCACCACGCGACGATGGCCAGCGTCCAGAATCCGATGGCACTGTGAGCGTCGTAGTTAATTCTGCGCCAGCTGTGCCGGAACGAGACGCGAAGGCCGCGTGTCCACACCTTGATCCCCGGCCACCACAACACAAGTCCCGTCACGGCAAGTGCGAACAGCACGGCAGCGCCCACGCCGTTGACCTGAATGCCGTGCTCCTCGCCCAGCAGGAGAAAGATATGCAGATCGTGGACGATGTTGAGCCAGTTACGCGCCTCTTGATAAAGCGCACCTGTTACCGGATCTCCTGCAAGATTGAACTCATGCTTCTTCGCATCGACGGCATGAATCTGAAATGCCGGAATCGCCTCCGTAGGCAGCGTCAAGTATTCGATCTTCGCTGAAGGAAACTCCACACGAAACTTCTCGACCACAGTCGTGACCGGCGCTACCTGTTCCGACCTGTAGTCATGCAAGCCAGAAGGAAGCGTCGCCTTCGTCAGCTCATCTTCAAAGACGAGGATCGCGCCGGTCAGCGCAATGACGATGAGATAAAGCGATAGCAGGACGCCCGCCCAGAGATGAATCTGGAAGAGCGCCCTGCGCAACCACAGCCTTCGCGGATGGTGGAGTGCCGTGTGAAGAAAGCTCATCTCATGCAGCCCCTGTTAGAAGTGGTACTTCACAACGCCGATCACGTTGCGGGCAAAGCCGTAGCCGCAGTAGGCAGCTCCCGTGCAGGTGGCGACATAGGTGCGATTGCCGAGGTTGGTTGCGTTGACGTTAAAGTCGAAGCTGCGCAGATGCACGCGAAGTCCGGCATCGAAGAGCGTGTAGTTAGGGATCAGGATTGTGTTCAGCGTGTCGCCTGCAGACAGTCCCACAAAACGCACGCCGAAGTTTCCGCCCCAGCCCACGAAGCGTCCGCTCTGCACGGTGTAATCGCCCAGCAGACTCGCTTGATTGCGCGGCGTCTGCGGAAACCACTTGCCGATCTGGCCTTGATCCGTCTCCGACGCCTTCGTGATGGCCGTGTCGACGAACGAGTAGCCCGCATGCAGGTTCCATCCACGCGCTACATTGGCCACGCCTTCCAGTTCGATGCCGCGTGAGCGCACGCCTCCCGTCTGCACGGAGTAGAGAGGATGTGCAGGATCTGTCGTCAGCACGTTCTGCTGATCGATGTTGAAGTAAGACGCTGTGATGAAGCTGTTCCACGTGCGTGGCTGAATCTTCACACCCACCTCATGTTGTTTGCCCAGCGAAGGACGAAAGAGATTTCCATCGAAGGTGGTGCTGCCTGTCGTCGGCTGGAAGGAGGTGGAGTAGCTGTAGTAAGGATTGATGCCGACGTTCGTGAGATACGTAACGCCTGCGCGTCCCGTGAACTTCGAGTCGTTCTGGTGTTGGAACGTCGAGGCAAGAATGTTGTTGTAGTCCGTTACCGTCCAGTCCTCGCGACTGCCCAGCGTGAACACCAGATTCTGCCGAAATCTGATCTGGTCCTGCAGATAGCCGCCGTGCTGCTGATTCAGCTGATTGTTATTCGTGTCCTGAGTCAAAGCAGGGATCGGCGATCCGTACACCGGATGAAAGACATCGATGGGATCGACCATCGCATATCCGCCCGCAGTCCGCGTCCGCAGATGCACATAGTCGTATCCACCAAGAATGGTGTGCTGCCAGTTCGTCGTCGTAAACCGTCGCAGAGCGCGCGTATCTAGAGTGTGAATGTCGTTCCACTGCGGATAGGAGTAGGCCAGGCGGTTCAGCAGAGTCTCGCTTCCAGGAACGAACCCAATACCGTAAACCGTGCGGCCTTGAAAGTTGACGTGCTGAAACCGATAGTTCTGGTGTACGTTCCATCCATCCTCAAAGAGATGATCGGCGCTATATCCGATAGATGCCTGATCGCGAAGCACACGTTCCCAATCCGGTTCGCCGGTAAAGGTATCCACCGGAATCGTGCCGTTGGGATTGTCATGAAAGAGTGTGCCCGATGCCGGAAGAAACTGGCTCCACTTCGTCTTGTCGTGCTGCCAGTCGCCCATCAAAGTAATGCCGGTCCGGTCGTTCGGATGCCATGCCAGCGAAGGCGCAATCAGCCTGCGGTCGTCCGGCGTTGCCAACACCTGCGTCCCGCTGTTGCGCACCAGTCCGATCAGGCGATAACGCCACACGCCATTGCTGTCGATCGGACCACCTGCATCGGCCTGCACCTGCCTGCGGTCGTAGCTTCCCACCTGCACCTGAATCTCGCGCTGCGTCTCCTCAGTCGGCCGTTTAGTCGTCAGATTCACCAGTCCGCCTGGAGGCGCCTGCCCATACAGCACGGAGCTCGGCCCCTTCAGCACCTCAATCGACTCCAGCTCCGCCGGGTCCATCTTTCCTGCCAGCGAGTTCCATCGCATGCCGTCGCGAAACACACCCGTCGTATCGACCGTAAACCCGCGCACCTTGATCCAGTCGTAACGCTGCTCCACGCCGTACTCATCGGCCTGAACTCCTGGCGTGTAGCGCAAGGCCTCGTTGACTGTGATCGGATTGCGCGCCTGAATCTCCCTCTGGTTAATGATGGAGATCGATTGCGGCACCTCCACCAGCAGCGCTCCCGTCTTCGATCCGAAGTTCGATGCGAACGGGACGAAGCCCGCGTCCGCGGAAACATTGATCGAATCGCTTGCCGATCCCGGAGCCAGCACCAGCTCCACCGACGCATGTGACGCATCCAGAACAATCTCCTCCGTCGCCTGGCTGAATCCCGGCGCTACAGCACTCAGCCGATAAGTTCCCGGAGCCAGTCGCAAGGTAGCGTTGCCATCCGCTCCTGTCTGCGCGGTATACGCCGTCTCTCCGCAACGGGCTTCAATCGCGGCCCGTTGCACCATCGCCTGATCGGAGTCGCGCACGGCCACTGCAATCGTCACCGTCTGTCCGGCATCGAGGCTGCACGTGGGAGCAGGAAGAGCTGCTGCCGCCGCAGCCGCCGGTGAAGAGGCTCGGACTACGCCCGAAGCAGCAGCCAGAAGCAGAATAGCCAGAAGGGAACTACGAGACATCGTCATGAAATTGCCTTTCGGAGACGCAAGGGAACTGCGGCGTGCAGAGCACACCCAATCCCTCGCAAAAATGGTTCAAATTGCGTTACCGATCTCGCCCGAAATCAGCTGCTTCGCCAAAAGACCGCTGATCGGACTCACTTGAGCTTTCTGAATAGAGACTAAACTGGTCCTATATTAATGGCAAGCAAAAATCTTAGGATTTCGCGCCCGAAAACTGTCTTGGGGGTGAGGAGACGGATCCCTGTCCTGTCTTTTTTGGCGAAGCGGAGCAGGGACCCGGAGATCGACAACCGAAAGGCTGACGATTGTGCTCAGACTATTCCTTGCTCACCGCAACATACAAGCTCAGCCTTTTTTGTCTTCGCTTTGAGAGGCCTGAAACTTCCTCATCTCTGTCTGGTAGCGTTCCGGCGTCTCGGTCACGTGCGCATCGCGGATGGCAGCCCGATAACCGTGCATGTAGATCGAATACATCACCGCCAGGGCGCAACCCACGCCCATGCAGAAGCCGATGAACAGACCTACGCTGACAGACCAGAACAGTACCGAGAAGGACATTTTCTATTGAGTCTATTGCATCCGCGCCGTGGAACTTAGTGCGGCGAGCCGTTCGTGAAAATCTTCAGTGCATTCGTCAGCGTGTAGCTGAACCCCCAGGCCATCGGAATCAGCACAATCGCCCAGGCCAGTGCAATCTTCAACGGAGACGATCTCTTCTCATCCATCCTGTCACCTCAATGAGACGTTTCTAGCGGTTTCGCTACACTCTTTTCATCCAGCCAATATCTCTCGCCGACTGCACGTACCAGCAGATTGGCGACAAAGCCCACCACCAGCAGTCCCGCCATAATATGCAGAATTCGCGGATACGCATCCTGCTTCGGCATGTGATTTTCCACATAATGATCGAGAATCCCATTGACGATCAGTGGACCGACAATTCCCGCCACCGACCACGCCGTCAGCAGTCTGCCATGAATGGCCGATACGTTATATCCGCCGAACAAATCCTTCAGATACGCCGGGATCGTCGCGAATCCGCCGCCATACATCGACAGCAGCACGACAGCGATGCCCACGAACAACGGTACGGAGTTCAACTTCTCTGCCCCCGTCAACGGCAGCAGAAAGTACAGCACTCCTCCCAGCACGAAGAAGCAGAAGTAAGTTGCCTTTCTTCCGAGGAAGTCCGAGACCGAAGCCCAGAAAAATCTTCCCGCCATGTTGAAGATGCTCAGCAGCCCCACGAATCCAACCGCAGCCGCCGGCCCTACGCTGCCGGGGAACAGATCCTGAATCATCGGCGCAGCCTGCTCCAGGATGCCGATGCCTGCCGTCACATTCGTGAACAGAATCACCCATAGCAGCCAGAACTGCGGCGTCTTCCAGGCCTCGCTCACGGCGACATTATGGGATGAGATCAGCGCCGAATGCTTTACCGGAGCCTCCCACCCCGCCGGTTTCCATCCCTCCCGCGGCACGCGAATGGTAAAGACGCCGAACATCATGAACAGGAAGTACAGCACCCCCATCGTCACCATCGTGGCCGGAATCGCAGGTGCTCCCGTACTTTTGAAGTGAGCCATCAGCTGGTTCGCCAGCGGGCCGCCGATCATTGCACCGCCGCCGAATCCCATGATCGCGAGGCCCGTCGAAAGTCCGGGTCTGTCCGGAAACCACTTGATCAGCGTCGACACCGGAGAGATGTACCCCAGCCCCAGCCCGATTCCGCCGATCACGCCGTAGCCCAGATAGATCAGCGCCATCTGATGCAGTTGCACGCCAGCGGCCGAGATCACAAAGCCCAGCCCAAAGCAGATGGCGGCGTAGAACATCGCGCGCCTCGGCCCGGCTCTCTCTAGCCATGCCCCAAACAATGCCGCCGAAATCCCCAGAAACGCGATGGCGATCGAGAAGATGTAGCCCACCTCCTTCAGATTCCATGCGCTTCCGTTGGCGGCATGCAGAGCCAGCAGCGGGTTTTTAAAGACGGAGAAGGCGTAAACCTGTCCAATGGAAAGATGGATCGCCAGGGCTGCGGGGGGAACCAGCCAGCGGCTGTATCCCTCCGGTGCAATCGAGTACTCACGATCCAGAAATGCCAGAGCCATTTGACCCTCTGTAAGACTCCGTCATGGGAGGAGCCGCGATAAGAATGAAGTTTTGTTCGAAGTTGAGATGCGAAGGCATGACCCTCGCACCGTTTCCCCCACCGAAACCTGTTGAAAAAAATACAGAAACGCTAAAATACCTCCGAAATTCTTCACAGGCAAGGACAAATGTCCTACCCCCATGTTGCCGCTTGTATAAGCCATAGCGTACCTTTTTGATACCGATTTCAGTGGAGGAATGTTTGTGACGTCGATTCAGGAAGGTACGGAAAATCTGGACTCAAGCTTGCGAGAAAACAGGGTCTTTGAACCCACCCAGGAATTCCGTTCCAAAGCGCATATCTCCAGCCTCGAGCAGTACGAGCAGATGTACCGGCGCAGCATCGAAAACCCGGAAGAGTTCTGGGGCGAGGCGGCCTCCGAGCTGGAGTGGTTTACCCCCTGGACCCGTGTCCTCGAGCCCGGCCCCAACGGCTCCGGCCTCGGGGCAAAGTGGTTTACCGGCGGCAAGCTGAACCTCAGTCACAACTGTGTCGACCGGCACGCCCTCGGCTCCCGGCGCGACAAGGTGGCCCTGCTTTGGGAAGGCGAGCCCGGCGAAGTCCGGAAGCTGACCTTCGGCGACCTGCACGTCGAAGTGCAGCGATTCGCAAACGTGCTCAAAAAGGTCGGCATCAAGAAGGGCGACCGTGTCGCCATCTACATGGGCATGTGCCCGGAGCTGGCCATCGCTTTGCTCGCCTGCGCCCGCATCGGCGCCATTCACTCGGTCATCTTCGGAGGCTTCGCTGCCCACGCCATCGTCGATCGCGTCAACGACTCCTCCTGCGTCGCCCTCATCACGCAGGACACCTCCTATCGCCGCGGCACCGAGATCCAGCTCAAGAAGATCGCCGACCAGGCGCTGGAGAGCTGCCCCACCGTTCAAAATGTGATCGTCTACCGACGCAGCGGAACCCCGGTGAACATGAAGCCCGGCCGCGATATCTGGTGGGACGAGTCCATGCTGGACGTCGAGAAGGAATGTCCCGCCGAGCCGATGGACTCCGAAGATCCCCTCTATCTCCTCTACACCTCGGGAACCACCGGCAAGCCCAAAGGTCTGCTGCACACCACCGGAGGCTATTCGGTCCAGACCTACCTTACCTCGAAGTACATCTTCGATCTCCACGACGACGATGTGTACTGGTGCAGCGCCGATATCGGCTGGGTCACCGGTCACAGCTACGTCGTCTACGGTCCGCTGCAGAACGGAGCCACGGTGCTGATGTACGAGGGAGCTCCCAACTGGCCCGAGTGCGACCGCTTCTGGAAGATCATCGACACTCACAAAGTAACGGTCTTCTACACCGCGCCTACGGCCATCCGAGCCTTTACCAAGTGGGGCGTCGACTGGGTCCGCAAGTATTCGCTCTCCTCCCTGCGTCTGCTGGGAACCGTAGGCGAGCCCATCAACCCTGAGGCGTGGATGTGGTTCCATCGCGAGGTCGGCCACGAGCGCTGCCCCATCGTCGATACCTACTGGCAGACCGAGACAGGAGCCATCATGATCGCTCCCGTACCCGGAGCCGTCGCCACCAAACCGGGTTCGGCCACCCGACCGTTCTTCGGTATCGTTCCTGAAGTCGTAACCAAAGAGGGCCATCCCGTTCCCGACGGCAAGGGCGGTCTGCTGGTCTTCCGCACTCCATGGCCGTCTCTGGCGCGCACCGTCTACGGCAATCCCGAGCGATACGAGCAGGCCTACTGGAGCGAGATTCCCGGAAGCTACTTCACCGGCGACGGAGCCCGCCGCGATGCGGACGGTTACTACTGGCTGATGGGACGCGTGGACGACGTTCTGAACGTCAGCGGTCACCGTCTCGGAACCATGGAGATCGAATCCGCACTGGTCGCTCATCACAAGGTCGCTGAGGCTGCTGTCGTTGGCCGTCCCGACGATCTCAAAGGACAGGCCATCTGTGCCTTCGTCACCCTCGAAGAAGGGCACGCCGTCTCTGAAGAGCTCAAGCACGAGATTCGTCAGTGGGTCGCCAAAGAGATCGGCGCCCTCGCTCGTCCCGACGACGTCCGCTTTACCGATGCTCTCCCCAAGACGCGTTCCGGCAAGATCATGCGCCGCCTATTGCGCGAGTTGGCCACTACCGGCGAGGTGAAGGGCGATACCACCACTCTTGAAGACTTCGCTGTCATCGCCAAGCTGCGCGAGAACGACGAGTAAAGTACAAACAGAAGTAACGAAAGGGCAGGCTTCGCGAAGAAGCCTGCCCTTTTGTTTTATCCATCAGCGAATACGCTGAGTTCTGCTTAAACCATAAACTCAGGATCCACTGGAATCTGAAGCGCCGTCGCCAGTGTATTGGTCTCGGCGGCCATGCCCACCACGGCAATCAGCTCCGCGTACTGCTGCTCCGTCATGCCCTTGGCGCGCGCCGCTGCGGTGTGCGAATGCACGCAGTAGCTGCATCCATTGATGGTGGAGGCGGCGATATAGATCAATTCCTTGGTCAGTGGATCCAGCGCGCCCGGCTGCACCATCACCTGCTTGATGCTCGTCCACGTTCTCTCCAGAACGTCGGGCTGATTGGCCAGCGCCCTCCAGAAGTTGTTCACAAAGTCAGAGTTTCGAGTGGTGCGAATGTCGTCGAAGACCGCCTTTACTCGAGGCGAGGCCGCAACCTCTTCATCGGTCCAGAGCTTAACAGTTGCCATAGCGATTCCTTTCCAGCAATGCTTCTAGCATCTCAGGACTCGCAGCTTGGAGGGAAACGCGGAAGGTTCAGCGCAGATTCGTGAGGGGTTTTGTCGGAAGAGTGAAGTGGAACGTCGTGCCTTTGCCCGGGGTGCTGGTGGCCCAGATGCGACCTCCATGCTGATTGATGATTCTGCGACAGATCGCAAGCCCCAGACCTGTGCCTCCGATTGCTCGTGAATCCGACGCATCGCCCTGCCGGAACCGGTCGAAGATATTCTCGAGCTCATCCTCTGCAATCCCCTGGCCGTAGTCCCGCACCTCGAAGAGCGCCTCATCTCCATCCATCCGGCGAGCTGTCAGATGAATCTCCTCTTCCGGTGCCGAAAACTTCGTCGCATTCGAAAGCAGGTTCTGCAGCACCTGCAGAATCCGGTCCGAATCGGCCCACACTCTCACATCGGCCGCGGCAAACAGAATGCGTGTGTTCGACCCCGGATTGCCGTCCCGTTGCATCCCCACCGCCGTGCGCAGTAACTCATCGGCGCGGACAGCCGTCAGCCGAAGCTCGTTCTTCCCGCTTGAGATCCGCTCCAGATCGAGAATGTCGTTGACCAGCCGAATCAGCCGGTCCGTATTGTTGATCGCGATCTCCAGCATCTGCTGCGACTTCTCCGGGCGCGTCTTCAGCGCATCGCCCGACAGCAGCCCCAGCGCGCCGCGCAGAGAGGTCAGAGGCGTTCTCAGCTCATGCGAGACCGTCGAAATAAACTCGTCCTTCATCCGATCCAGCGCCCTGCGCTCCGTCGTATCGGTAAATGCAACCACCACGCCGCTGGTCCGAATCTCACCGCTCTCGCTCGCATGGGCATCGATCAGAGGCCGCGCAATGTAATCCACGGGAAAGCACGTGCCGTCCTTGCGCCAGAACACCTCGTCGACCACACGAGCGGTGCCGAAGTTCGAAAGGCTCCTCCGAATGGGCGACTCCTCCATCGGGTAGATCATTCCATCGGCTCGGGTGTGATGGATCAGTGTATGCATCACGCAACCCAGCATCTCCTCCTGCCGATAACCCAGCATCTGCGCTGCGGCCAGATTCACCACAGTCACCTTGCCTTCGAGATCGATACAGAAGATGCCGTCTCCCACCGACTCCAGAATTGAGTTCGACTGCCGCGTCAGCGTGCGCAGTTTTCTCTCCGTCCTCACCTGCTCGGTCACATCGATCCCAAAGCCCAGAACATAGGGCGTGCGTCCCGGAACCCGGATCAGCCGGTTCCTGTAAGCAATTACCCGGATCTCTCCATCCGAATGCGCCAGGTGCAGCAGCCCCTGCGCCTCACCCTCTTCCGATACTGCCTTCAAATACTCCAGAATCGCGGCTCGCCGCTTCACTGGCACAAGATCCGACAAAGGAAGCCCCAGCATCTCCTCGATCGTGCGTCCCATCGTCTCCGCGCCATGCGCATTCAGAGACAGCAGCCGGCCTCGCATGTCATGCGTAAACACCATGCCCAGCGAGCTCTCCACAAGCTGGCGATAACGTGCCTCACTCTCTCGTAGCGTTAGCTCCGCCTCGCGCTGCATCGTCACATCCACTCCCGTGGCGATGATGAACGCTACCTTCTCGTCCGCATCGTGGAGTGCCGTCGCAAACCACGAGATGCGTCGCGTTGTGCCGTCGCGATTCAGCCAGCGGTTTTCAAACGCGGTAGGGAAGACTCCGCTTCGCAGCCGCGCAAAGGCCTCGATCGTCTCCGGAATCTCCTCGATCGGAATCAGCCGGTCCCACAGATATTCGCCCATGATCATCGCCGAGCCGTAGCCCGACGTCGCTTCACAGGCGCGATTGAACTTCACAATCCGTCCCGCCGTGTCGAAGACCATCACCAAAGCGCCAATCGTATCCAGCACCGACGAGACAAAGCTCTTCTCGATCTCCAGCGTCGAATCGATCTGCGTAGCAGTCTCTTCCGCTTGTCGAGCTCTTTCCAGATGAGCTGAAACCTGTCTGCCCAGAACGCCCAGCCCGTTCGCCTGGGATACCGTCAGCTGCCGCGGACAAACATCCATCACCGCAAGAACTCCCAGGCTGGCTCCGGAAGATGCTGTCAGGGCCACCGAAGCGTAATAGCAGTAACTCTTCTCCTCAATCTGCAAGCCATCGGGAGAAAAACCAGGCTCCAGCCTTAGATCCGAAACCTCCCATAGGGCTCCCGAGGTTCCTGCCCCGTAGGGAAGACGACGCGGCGTTCGCTCTTCTGAGGAGATTCCCCTCGAGCCCAGAAGGCAGACCTCGCCTTCATCGGCCACGCAGATCATGGCTACCGGCGTCTCGCAGATCTGGGCTGCAAGCCCGGCCAGATCGTCCAGAACCGCATCGGTTCCGGCAATTCGAACATCATATGGCTCAAGGCTTTGAATTCGCTGAGCTTCGTCTTTGACCAGAAGGGCGTCCATGCCTGCAGGCTCGATCCTAGGAAAAGCAGGAGAGGGTGGGTATCCAACTTTTGGTGTAGCGGACTTTATGGTTTTGGCAAGGCACAGCAATCGCCTGCCGCCGGAGGCTCATTGGCGCTGGCATCCATCGCCACCTTCCACTGGCCATCCGGCATCTTTTTCCACACCGTGATGTAACGGCCCGAGATCACCACCGGCTTCCCGTTTTTATCCTTCGAGTGCCCTTCGTAATGCCCCCAGGTAAAGCCCATGTCGTTCGATGGCCCCATCTGCGCTCCCTCCGGAGCCCAGGTCAGCTGATACTCCTTGGGATTCCACTTGGCCTGCGATGCGATCGCCGCCTTGCCCAACGTAGCGGGCTGCCCGTTGTTCAGCACTACAGCGTCATCGGCAAACCACTCCGCAAACGTCTTGCCTCCGCCTGCCGCAACCGCCTGGGCAAACCTTCCCTCCAGCTCCATCAGCTGAATCACTCCCGGCGTCAGCGTCGGTTGAGTCAGCGGACTCAGCGTAGGTCCTTTCTGCTGCAGACCATCCAGCGAAGGCGAGGTCATCGCCATCTGTGCTCCCGCCTGTCCTGCATACGCCATCCCCGCCAGAAGACCGGCGGTCACAATCAAAACTTTCTTATGTACTCGCATATCCAGACCCTCGGGGCAGATGCCCCTGAACAGGAAACCATTCACCCCTGCAGAATTCGCTCTCTTCGCGCGGTCAAGCCATCCGGAGATCAGGCTCATCCGCCGAAGGGGTGAAGCCTCTTTATACCAATAAACTCGCTGCGGATTCTTCTCCGCAAGCTGCTCCTCGCCAAGCTGATATCCTTCGCCAAGTGACAGCCCTTCGCAGCGAACGCTTTCTCGTTGTCGCGGCATGCCTTCTGCTTGTCGCCGGCACCGTTATGCCCCTGCTCTACTTTGCAGCGGGTGCAGCCTTTGTCTTTCGCTGGGTATCGATCGCTCTGCTCGCCGTCTTCGCCATCCGTCGCCGCTCGCTCACTCCATGGATCTTTCTCTCCATGGTCCTCGGCTCGGAGGTCGGCTGCGACGCCCCTCACTTCGCAACCGAGCTTCGTGTCTTCAGCGATATCTTTCTGCGTCTCATCAAGGCCATCGTCGCTCCCCTCATCTTCGCCACACTCGTCACCGGCATCGCAGGTCATGGCGATCTCAAAGGCGTCGGCCGCATCGGCATCAAGAGCCTGATCTACTTCGAGGTCGTCACCACATTAGCGCTCGTCGTCGGCCTCGTCGCCATCAACATCACTCAGGCCGGCCACGGCCTTTCGATTCCCCTCGCTCACGCCGCACAGTCCGCTCCGCCCGCTACCCATTGGCAGGAGTTCCTCCTTCATATCTTCCCCGAGAACATCGCCAAATCCGTCGCCGAAGGCCAGATCCTTCAGGTCGCCGTCTTCGCCGTCTTCTTCGGCATCGCCCTCGCCGGCCTTAGCGAATCCCGGCGCGCTCCTCTCGTCACCCTCTTCGAGAGCCTTAGCGAAGTCATGTTCCGCTTCACCAACATCGTCATGTACTTCGCTCCTCTGGGAGTCGGCGCAGCCATGGCCTTCACTGTCGGCCACATGGGACTCGGCGTCCTCGTCAATCTCGGCAAGCTGCTTCTCACCATCTACGGAGCCCTCGTCGCCTTTGGCCTCTTCGTCCTTCTTCCGGTGGCGATGCTCGTCAAGGTTCCCATCCGCCGCTTCCTTCGCGCCGTGGCCGAACCCGCCACCATCGCCTTCGCCACCTCCACCAGCGAAGCCGCACTGCCCCGCGCGATGGAAGCCATGGAGGCGCTCGGCGTCCCTCGCCACATCGTCTCCTTCGTCATCCCTGCCGGTTACAGTTTCAACCTTGACGGCTCCACGCTCTATCTCGCCGCGGCCAGCATCTTCGTCGCGCAGGCCGCCGGAATGCATCTCTCCCTCGGCCAGCAGATCGTCATGATGTTCACCCTCATGCTCACCAGCAAAGGAGTCGCAGGCGTCCCGCGAGCCACCCTCGTCGTCCTGCTCGCGACCGCAGCCACCTTCCATCTCCCCACCGAACCCATCTTCGTCCTGCTCGGTGTCGACGCCCTCGCCGACATGGCCCGCACGACCGTCAACGTCGTCGGCAACTGCCTTGCCTCCGTCGTCGTTGCCCAGTGGGAAGGGGAGTTTGGAGCCGAGCCGGTTAGCGAAACCGTTCTCGAAGGGATCTCCAACTAGCCTCCGTCTTCACCATAGGCAGGCTGAGCCGATGTAACGTATACCCACACAGCCCCGGAGGACTTATGGCAAATAGACAGACACTGATCGCTCAGGCCTACTCTGCTTTTAATCAGCGAAACGTTGATGGCGTCCTTGCACTGATGAGCGAGAACGTCAGCTGGCCTAAGGCATCGGAGGGCGGTCGTGCGGTTGGGAAAGAAGAAATTCGTGCTTACTGGACCCGTCAGTGGCAGGAATTTGATCCTTATGTGGAACCGATCGAAGTGATCGACCACGAAGAGGGGAAGACCCACGTTAGAGTTCACCAACTCGTTAAGAATCTCGATGGCGATGTTCTCTCAGAGAGCGAAGTGTGGCACGTCTACACCATCGCGAATGGTCTCATCGAACGCATGGATCTGAAGGAAAGCGAAGCAAGTTCTTCCCGAGAACCGTCTGCGGCATTTTCCAGGCACTAGCATTCCGGGGAAAATATCTGCCCTCTTATCTAGCCAGAGGTTCCCATATCTCAGCGACTCGTCGGCATGCTTTCCCTCTCCTCCTTCGGTTAGACTGTCAGACCTGAGAACAAACCCATCCCAACCCTGTCTCCGGAGATCTCTGTGCAAAGAAGAAGCTTCCTCAAG
>Ga0310811_10004055_pt1 | contig 18442 bp, 15 predicted proteins | sample YCmetagenome_FD_207642 | JGI IMG/M metagenome (GOLD analysis project Ga0310811, IMG submission 207642) | Soil microbial communities from experimental microcosm in Duke University, North Carolina, United States - YC | ecosystem: Engineered > Artificial ecosystem > Soil microcosm > Unclassified ...
CCGATCCTCGGATTGACCGTTGAGCTCGCGCTCCCCCGCAAAGATCGCGTCGATCCGCTCCAGGCCTTCGACAGCGAGCGGCGCCTTGCCCTGCTCCGAGAGCTCGAAGAATTTGCGCCGGGCATGGGCTCAGCAGCCTGCCTGAGTGATCGGGCCCAGCAGACGCGCGCCTCCCATAGAAGCCATTGAACCCAGCATGGGCATCGGCCTGCAGGATACCCTGCCACCCTGCAAAATGCCGGAGCGGGTGTACCGCCGGACAGCCATAGCCGGCAAAGGGTCGGTTATCGCGCGCAGAGTCTCATAATCGGCCGGTCGTTGTCTTGCCATTGGTCAGAACCCGCACCGTGGTGTCATCGCCGTGGATTCGGGTCCCCGGCCGGAACATGGGCCCTGATCAGCGCCACAGGGCGTTAGAGTGGCCGCACAGGCGCCGGCCCGGTCGGCGAGCGGAGACATTCAGCTTAATGCGTTCGCGTACATAGGCTTTGCCTTGCGGGTGCAGAGGCAAATGGTCGGCGAATTTTCTGGTCAGCACCATGGACAGCAGTTCGAGCCCAGCCCGTCCGTGGGCAATCCGGTGGCCGGGCGCGAGTGGCGGAGTGATCGTCTGCAACTCCACTTCTCGTGGACTGTCTGGATAACCTTCCACCGCCGGGGGACGACTTCCATGGACTCAGTGACGCTCTCGCCCATTATGGCAAGCTTGCCGCCACAGCAAGGGCACGCTGCGGAGCCCGGCACCACCACCCGCCGCCGGGGCAGCGGGCGGCGCACGGGGTGCCGATGGGGAAAGCCACCGACGTTATCCTGGCCAGTCACGCCGCCCCGCGCCTCGTCCTCGCTGACCGCCGCTTCCAGAACCTCGCGGCTTGGCGATCAGAAGCTTGAGGTGGGCGAGGGAAACCATTGCGCACTGATCTCTTTTCATCCTCGCCGGGCATCTCCGCGACACGCGCGATGATCACCATCCAGCTTAGCTTTCGCCCTAGCGAACGCAGCCTTTGACAATCGTAGTCGCAAAACGATAGCCTGCCTTTTCTGCGGAAAAGGGAAGTAGCCGCTCCAGAGCGTGCAGCATACTCCCATCGATAGGTAACGGCTCCGGCGGAAAATCATCCCAATCGATACCGAGCTCTTGCAGGGGCCGCAAAACCGCTGGTCTGGCCCAAAACATTGTTCCAATCGGAAAGTCGAAATGGTTAGGTAGCGGGAGATCCAAGCCCATTCGGGCGGCTAATTCGTCCGCTATGTTGCGATTCTTATCCCATGCATTCAGATGCGGATCTTCAGGAAAGACCAAGCCAAGTGAATCGTCCGCCGCCATGGCTGCGACGATCGTGTCCATCATCGGCCATTCACCACCCACTAAATGCTCCCATGTAAAGTCTCGCCACGCGGCCCCTACGGCAGTGTCGACATGCGGGCTACGCTTTCCATGGAAATGACCAACCAAATCATAGTCCGCGAAATGTTCTCTACCAAACGCAGTAAGCATTGGCGCAATGTCACGCCCGCGATTTGGTGTCACAGCAACTGTTGCACTCTGAACGCCCATCTGGGTAATGATCGACTTTAATGCCTCCGCACGATCTTCGCTGGTCGTCGTTAGTATAATATCTGGCATCGTTCTATTGCAGCGCAATTTTGCAATAAAATCCTCAAGAAGTTCTGGATAGTGAAAATGTCCATGAACAACTATGCGTAATTTGGTGGGCGATAGCTGATTTGACGAGCCCGGTCGAATGACCGGGTGCTTCCATGGTCCGTCTGGTCTGCCCATCCGCAAATAGTGAACCAACGGATCCTCGCCTGTCGTCTCATCAAATGCCGCACACTTTTCTGCATAGATTAGCGGGTGGAAGCCCTCGAGCGGACGCCTGACGAAATAACCAGTTTCTGGTCGTCGGCGCGGAATGGCCAAGTTTGATGAGTGTAGATAGCGAGCGATAGCATCAGATCGTGAAATCGTTGCCGCCTGCCGCCCCAAGTAAAGGTCGGTGTTGAACGCCTCACTCTCAATAAGCATGCTTGCATCCTGTGCGGCACGCTTGTTCGCGTCGAGTGCAGCGTGACCGCAGAGATCCAGTCGCTCAACATATCGAGCCATGTCGAAGTGATCAGCTGCAATAGCGCGCATGCCATCACTGAAGGCGTCTAATCTTGCCTGATCACTGGATAGCGATACGATTAGACGGGCCGCCGCATCCACATCCATATAAGGAACAACAAGCTCCCGCGTCGCAGGCGAGGTGTGGAGGATCTCAGCGCAGCCACTTGCCTGATCAAAGCAAATCACAGGTATACCATGCACCGCTGCGTCAATCGTAACGTTCGGCAGAGGATCCAGACGCGACGAAAGAAAGAATAGGTCGGCACGCTTGTAGACGGAGCTCAAATCATCGAATTCTCCGGCGAAGGCAAAAGACAGGCCAACCTTTGAACGCTTTACCTGTTGCTGCAAAGATTCAAGATACGCCTCATCAAACCAATAGGCATCGCCTATCCATAGAAACTTAATTTCGCGGGCGGCATGTTGCCTCTGTACGCTTGCTGCCGCTGCGATAAAGAACTCCACCCCCTTTCGCATAGTGATTGTGCCGATGCCAACCACCAAGAGTGAACCATCGTCGCCTGGCAGTGGAGCAATATCCTTCAACACAATTTTACGCTGCTCACCGATCGCAGCATGACCACCAGGCGGGAGTACGGACGCCCCTTGAGGTAATACCTCGAATTCACGCGCTCTCAATATGTGATAATCTTCAAGAGCAGATTCAGCGACAACTTTAGCAGAGAACACTACTTTCGAAGCAATTTCGAATAGACCATGCATGGCTCCAAGAGGACGAACGGAGCTTGAGAATTCGTGGATAAGCGCTACAACCGGCATACCGGCCCGTTCGAACGCAGGAACGAAATAGCGGCTTTCAGCGCTATTTGCGATCACATAGATTGGGGCATAGCGCTTGATTAGTGCCGCTGCCAGCGCCGCCGCCTGAGCGTCGTGGAAAGCAAAACCACTCGGAAGCATAACTAAACCGTTAGACTCTTGATCTAGCGCGCCTACAATTGGACCGCTTTTACACAGCAATACTACGACATTGTAACGTTTTTTCAGTTCTCTCAGAATGTTCCAGGCTAAAATAGGCGCTCCGGTTCTAGTCGCCTCATGCACAATTACGATGACGGTAGGACGATCGGGTTGGATATGGGTATTTGGCATATCCAGGGTTGTCGCGACCGATATGGCCTCACGGCCTTCTCTTTGACCGTTTGAGATGTAATGCAGAAGGAGATTGGAAACTTGACCAGCAACGTCGGGGTGCCGTGCGCGGTAGAATACTGGGTCAAATGATGCTGAGGGAGCAAGCCCAGCGGCCTCACCTTGCCGTAAATAATGGGCTATCGGGCTGATACCCATAGACCGCGCTTCATCGGCTCCTGCATAATAGTTCTCGTCAAACAGCCCGCTCTGGGCAATGGCTGTGATCGCTTCCGATCCTAACTCGGCAGTGGATGATAGGAGTAGGGCCGGGGGAGCTTTCCTTCTGCGCCGATGAAAGGTTATCTCTTTAGCAAGCCGTAATGGACGGGTCACTCGCCAAGATGTAGAGGCATGAATGCTTTGAACGGCAGCTCCTAACTCATTCGCTAGACGTTCGTGCGCAGTTGCAGCAGATCGTACGGCGTTCAACTCCGCGACGTGTTCATCAAGAAGCGCAAGTCGTTGATGCTCGGCTGCTCGAAGGCGAGATTGTATAGATTGGAGATCACTCTCTCGATTTTTTAAGGCAGTGTTTAGATTTTTTAAGGCAGTGTCTAGGTGGTCGATCGCCACCACGCTCTGTGCGTGCTCCGTTTCCAAGTTAACGATTTGTGATCGTGCTTCCGACAAATCTAACAGAGATTGTTTAAGGTGGGTTCGTTCACTTTCTAAATTAACTTCTAAATTAGCGGCATGCGCCTTGTACTCCGTCAACGACTGAGTGAGGTGGCTTCGTTCATTTTCTAAATTTTCCGCGTGTTTTTTCAAATCCGCCGCTTGCTCAGCTATCACCCAACGCACGCCAATTTGCGACAACCGTTCTCGGAGAGCGGCAGAAACTTCTGGAGAGCTTTCGCAGAGATCTCGTATTGGTTGAGGCACGTTAGTCCCAATGACAGCGACGCCTAGACCGTGTGCGTGTAGAAATTCGAATGTGGGATACTGCTCCTGTATTTTATCCCATAACTTCCAAACACCAAAGTCTCTCTCACGAACATTGGTATCATGAAATAAAATAACACCTCTATTTGACAATTTGGGCAACCAGTTGTCAAAATCATTTTTTACTGCTTCGTAAGTATGCAGTCCGTCTATGTGCAATAGGTCGATAGATCCGTCCGAAAAATATGGCAATGCTGTATCAAATCTCGTTCGCAGAAGTTCAGCAAAGGCCGAATAGCGCGCCTGTATAAAGGCTGAGAGATTGTTAAACACCTCCTCACCGTACAAACCGGCCTGCTCATCGCCCTCCCAGGAGTCGATCGCATAGCACCGACCTGGTATGTTCTGTCTGAGTATTGCTTCACAAAATGCGGCAAAGGACACACCGTTGTGCGTACCCAACTCCACCACAATGCGGGGCATTAAGGTAGATACGAGCCAATGTGCAAAGGGCACGTGACCCCACCAAGCGCTCATTGATCCAAGACGGGAGGGCGTCCAGAATACACTATCTAGGGCAGGTTCAGATAATGCCCCGCGAAGGTGACGAACGGATCCAGCGTCTCTTTCAAAATTCATCGAATGCTACTTCATTGGCGTTGGCGAAAAAGGGGGGGTTAATCTTCCGGTTTGGGCGCGCATTGCGCCTTTAAATGTAAGATCGCGTCAATCAAATTTTGCGTCCGTATTACGGAGGTTTTCTATTGTTATAGCAACGCCCTCCGCCAAGGAAAGTCGAGCCCGCCAGGCCAGGACATCTCGTGCCAAAGAAACATCGAGCACGCTGATCGGGACATCGAATGACCGATGCTCCGTCCGCCTGACATCAAGCTTGGAGTGGAACTGCAAAGCTAGCTCGTCAACAAGGCCGTTCAAGCTAACCCCACGTCCGCTGCCTATATTAAATGTCCAAGGCCCCGTTGGTAGGGAGGCTGTCGCAAGTGCCACTAGTCCCTGAGCCACATCCGAGATGTGAATATAGTCACGGGTGACCGTGCCGTCGCCCCAAATTTCAATCGGCATGCCAGCCAATGCCTTTTGAATAAACGTCGTAACTGCCCCCTGGCCACGTCCGGCATTCTGCTCGGTCCCGAATGGATTAGAGATCCGCGCAATCCGACAGTCGAGGGCGTATAAGGCGCGATATTGATTGGCATACAATTCTGCTGCGGCTTTGCCGACGCCGTAAGCAGTTATTGGACCGAGCGGATGTTCCTCGGAGACAGGAACTTTGCGAAGACGACCATACACGGTCCCGCCCGACGATGCAAACACGAGTCGGGGAGGTGCCGCGGCGCGTCTCATAGCGTCCAACAAACGAATTGTTGGGCCAACATTTTCAGCCAAATCGGTGGCAGGGTCAGCATTTGCAGTTGCTGGAAGGGAGGTCCAAGCGTAATGGTGAACCACGGCAGCGCCTTCGATCAGCCGATCCCAGTCGGCCCGAGCCAGATCAAAGAGGCGGTATTCTACCTTACCTGATAACTTGTGGGATAAAATACCCGTCGGTGGAGCGCGGCCGGCGATTATGACATCTAGGCCACGGCTGGCAAGCTCGCGCACAACCGCCCGGCCGATAAAGCCGCAGCCGCCGAGAACCAGATGAGGCCCGGATTTTTCAAGAAGAGACACGGGCATAATCTCCCGCAATACAGAAATTGTGTCTCGGATTTAGGACCGCCAATTGCAATCGGAATCGTCCACCTGTCACAACATAAGATCGCTTCAGCATCGCTTTCTACTAACTATATTCATATTACAAGCCGCCGCCGTCTCAATCGATAGATTCGATTGAGTTACCCCACAAACCGCCGACACCGGCTGTGAGGTATCCCACAGATAGTCCGCATTTCGCGCAAATCTAGGAAGACCGATGGTAGCCAGGTTTAGATTGGACCGAAGTGACAATCTCACAGTCTTATAACACAGCTTTGACAATATTGTTTCTTGGTCATCATCAAAACATAACACCGTAGCGCTCTGAACAAGTAGAGTTGTGCCTGCCCTGCCAGTTTCAGCAATCACAGCGCGGCCATGGCAAGGATCATTTCGGCTTCTCTGAGAGCGTCCTGCCTCAAAGGCAAAATCAGAAAAATGATGGTAGGCCGATTTAAACTCTCCATTTTCGTCTGTTCGCGCTACATCTGGACATAGTGCGAGGCTGGTGCAGGCCTCCCCCAGCTCATCCGTGGATGGCAGCATAGTCATGGCATTGATTCAAGACGGACTGATCCGTGCTGCGGATCACGTGGCGGCCAACAGCCGACCCAATGAAACGACACACCACCCGTAATCAGAAGACGCATCGCGATCCTATCCCTGAGTCTAAAGGAAGGGCCCGCTTTGGCCTACTGTCAGCCCGCGGCAAGCAACGCCTTCCGGAATCAAGAAGCTATCTTAGCTGCACCCTAGTACGCTACACCTCAAGAGCCTGTAACGCGAGTTGAAGGCGCTCGGGATTAACCGTAAACGATGAGCGATGAGGAATGGTCTCGTTTAACTCGGAGATTGCCCCTCGAACGTCAACATATCTTCCTCGACGGTCCAAAATGAGCGCGTAAAAGAACCGGTCCCCAAACAAAGAAGGTGCCACGCTGGCAACGCGAACACCATCCGGAGAATAAATTATACCAGTAAGTCCGGAACCAAGAGTGCTAAAAACCACGTCAGCACCGCGGAAAACACCAACTTGTTCGACAAAATCGAGCGCAGCTATGTCCAATGTTTTGAAGCTGTTCTTTTGAAGAACTGCATCAATTTCCGTCCAATTTGTTAAAGACCGTGCTGCAGTCGTTTGCCTGAGTAATGTGACTTTGCTTTTACTAACGTCAAGATTTGTTCGCGCTCTAATGCCGCACCGCATCAATTCGGCCGCTCGTGGATGAAGTTGGTGATCAGACCATACAGGCGTCACCGCCCACGCGTTGGTAAGTCTGTAGCTGCGATCGGAGCGCATCCAGAGCAGACGATCATCAGACATACCATACGCTTCCAAAGACTGCCGAAATGTACGCCAGGGATCATTGTCCGGAAATCTGACCAAAAAGTCGGCCGGCACCGCATACTGAAAGCGGCCGGGAAACTCCGCTTCCACCATCACCAGCTTTGGTAACAGTTCTCCAAGCCAATGCCCCCAAGTGCCAGCGCCAAAGCGTGCAATTATGACCGTTTCTTTCGTGACCTGGTCAGGCTGCTTTGTAACCAAGATTGGTTCAGGAGTTGGGCACCCAGCAGGCATCCAAGGTGGCATCTGCTCTTCGATAGCGATCCCTTCTCCGACGGTTACAACGTAGTCCGCCTGTGGATATATTGTTGCATCATCAAGTCTCGAAAGGCATATTTCATTAATATTCACACGACGGCTTGCGTAGATATCTCGCTCATAATGCAATCCAAACGCAGCATCGAATTCGCTGATGTTGTTGTAGACCGCCGCACACGGCATAGAAAAAGATACCGATTTTGCCAATCGGATCCGCTGGGATGCGAGATTTTGTAAAGACTGTCGATTTAGGATAAGAGCACACATTAGGAAGGACGGCCTTCGGAGAAAGAGGTTCCACCAAATTCGCGTTCTGAGATAAGCTCTTGGTAGATCGAGTCGAATTCCATCTTGTTGAAGATTTCAGGCTGCTTTATCACGTCGAGAAATTCCAGCCTCACGATCTCATCCATTCTGTAGGCACGAAACTTCTTTGCAGCTCTCGGTCTACGCCAAACAACAGATTGGCCGTGGTTGTCCGATACAGTGCGCAAATTGTAGTTTGTGAAAAATGAGTTGATAAAAAAAACAAGCTTGTAAGTGTCTCCCATCCAAGAATTGTCAGGGTCGCCTGTAAAGGCTTTAACTTTAAACGCGTCAGCTTGCTCTGGAAGGGCAGCTTGATAGGAGCTTGGTATCACATCATCGATAACTATGACGCCATCGCTAGCTAGACAATGTGTTGCATTAACAAAATCACGAAGAGTTTGCTCAAATGTATGCAGCCCATCTAGATAAATAAGCTGAAATTTGTCACTCGAAGCAACTATGTCTGAAAAATATTCATCGCTCGTCATCTCATGGAAGTGACTTTCAGAGTGAACCGCACTAGCCTCTTGGATTGAGAAAAGAAATTTGGGATCGACGGCAACTTTCCGAGTGGCTTTGACTTGCAAAAAAGTCTCGCCTCTGTTGACTCCAACTTCAAGATAGTTCGAAGTAGGAAATAGTCGTAAAATTCCATTGAGAACGTCTGGCCGAGAAATCATGAGTTATCCCCGAGCGATCTTCGGTAGATCATTATCAGGGTATAGTATAACGTTCAAGGTTTCGCAGTCGATTTTGCTAAATCTTCGAGCTTCGAGTGCCCGCGGCTCGCCGTTGGCACTCGAAGCTCCAGTTGGCATGTTCAGCTGTCGGCGCGTGCATCTATAGACAGGCCGATCAAGCTGATGAGTGTCTTCTTTAACGCCCTTAGCGCATCTTGCCGTTCGTTGACATGGCAAATCGTCGCGGCGGTCCAAGCGGCTAGCTTCCGATGCCAAGTGTCCATTGGCAGGGTAAAGTCGCTAGTGTTTCCCCACGAAGCGTTCGGCCCCAGCATTTGTCGCTAGGTTAGCGCTGCCTCAGGGAATAGAGTTACGTCAGCAGATTTGTCGCTGAAGGCACTTAGAACGTGTGTTGGTTCGCCATCTGCGCAAATGCGACCTTCTTCCAGCCAGATGACTCGCGTGCACCAGGACCTGATAATCTCGTTAATATGGGTTGAGAGTACCAAGATTTCGGCGCCGCGTACGACGCTCTCCAACCGCTCCTGAGCTTTAGAGCGGAAGGAAGCGTCCCCTGCGAGAAACCACTCGTCCATCAGCAGCACTTCAGGCCGGATAGCCGTCGCCATAGCAAAGGCTAACCGCACAATCATGCCCGAGCTGTAGGTGCGTAAAGGTAGTTCAAAGAAATCGCCGAGTTCAGCAAAATCTCGAACGTCTTCCTGGAAGCTCGCGATTTTATGGTGATCCATTCGATGGAATCGTCCGCGAAGTGCTACGTTTTCGCGGCCATTCAGTTCCATATTCATCCCTTGACCAGGATCGAGCATGGCATTGAGCGAACCACGGATTTGCACGCGCCCTCCAACAGGTTCATAGACACCAGCGAGAGCCCTTAAAAGGGTAGTTTTTCCTGCTCCATTGTGACCAACGATGCCCAGACGTTCGCCGGCTCGGAGTGAAAAGGTGATATTGCGTACCGCTCTGATGACCGTCTTGTGCTGACTATTCTGCTCTACACGAGACCCCCCCTTTGCCCTTGTCAGTAACGTGCGTTTCAAACTGCGGGATTGGCCGTGGTAGAGCGGGAAATCGATCTGTAAATTTTGGACATCAATGCAAGCGGCCATCGTCACACCCAAAACGCTATGCGATGACGCACACGGAGAAAGGTATACCAAGCGAGAGCACAGAGCATTATTGAGAATGCAAGCGCGCTTACATATGTGGCATATCCCGGAATCACGCCGAGCAAAGGCTCGCGTACTATTTGTAGAAGCGTGAAAAACGGATCATAAAGAAGAAACCATCCGCGCTTTCCAAGAAATTCCGGCTTAAACATAACCGCGCTAACATAGAACGCGATTTGCATAATGCTTCCGACAATCGGCGGGATATCCCGGAAGCGAGCACATATTGCACCTAGCAGCAGAGCAATAGCCACACCGTCAATCATCCAAACCGCAAAACCCGGCACCGCGACAAACGCTTTAACAGATACCGGGACCTGGAATGCTAAAAAGACAACAACGATGACAACAATGTTGTGTCCAAGAATTAGTATGTTTCGTGCCAACAGCTGCCCGAGATATACTGAGAAGGGTATCCGCATTGACCGGATCATCCCTTCCGCAGCGACGAAAACCGTACAACCCTCCGAGATAATCGTCGCGATAAATGCCCACAAAATGAGCGAAAGTGTCAGAAATGGAAGATAATCTCGGATAGGCGTGTGGAACAGGAAAGCGTAAAGAAAGCCAAGCGAGCCGATCATCAAGGCAGTCGACAATGTCAACCAAAATGGGCCGAGAATCGATCCGCGATAGCGGAGACGAATGTCGAGCCAGCTTAGCGTCAGCGCCAGCCGCCACAACTCGATACCTTTGGCAACATCTTTGCAGGCCATGCGGTGGCGCGCCAAAAGGCCCAGACCATGGCGTAGGTCAATCGCGAAATTCGCCTCATCGCCGCGTGAACCTGCCATCTGAGCCATCTGAGAATGCTTAATAAGATCCATAATAAGGCTTCTTAGTCGATTCACGGCTCTCCGCACAACCCTCGCCGCTGCGGTCGAGCCAAGGCAGCACGGGTCAATCCGCAATGAAAATGGAGCAAATGCCTTTTGATACAAAGCTACTCAGTCAACTACCAATCAAAGCCTCCAGTCGTTATTATGTGACGACTACACAGATTATTCGCGCCAAGGCTTTGCGCGGCGTGGCGGCTCTGCCAGGCGCTGCATCGGATAGGTCCAATCGAAATTAGGGTTATAAAACGGGTCATGGTTCAACTCCTGATCCCAGCGATCTCGCATGTAAGCTGCCTCACGAGCCGTACGAGCGGTTTGCTCTGGAGTCATATCACGGCCGCGTGATTGCGACTCTAGATGGAATAGGGCGGCGAACGGCGTCCAGACGATGCGCAAACCCTGCTCCCGGATACGGAGGCAGAGGTCCACATCATTATAGGCAACGGGCAGATGCTCGGCATCAAACCCTCCAACGGCGATGAACACCTCACGGCGGAGCGCCATACAGGCAGCGGTGACGGCTGAAACCTCCCGGGCCAGCGCATATTGGTCTAGATAACCAGGGGCATCGCCCTCCTCGCCGTGGCCAAAATGGCCCGCGATTCCCCCCCGCCCCGTATGCTCACCGACGCCTAAAATAATACCCGCGTGCTGAATTCGACCATCACCGTAGGAAAGCTTGGCCCCGACTGCGCCGACATCTGGACGGCACGCAATTGCAACCATCTCACGCAGCCAATCCGGGTCGATCACCTCGATGTCATCGTTAATTAGGACAATAATCTCCCCACTCGCGTCAACAACAGCCATATTATTAATTGCTGCGTAATTGAACGGCCCGCGATAGGGCAGAATACGCACGCGTCGGTCTTCGTTCAAGCGAGACAGAAGCTCAAGGGTGCTAGCTTCCCGACTATCATTGTCGACGATGATTAATTCAATTTCGGGGTAATTGGTACGATGCAGGAGCGCCGCTGCGCAGCGGGCTAATAGGGTTGGACTATCGCGCGTTGGCACGATCAAACTGACGCGAGGGGGAGTATCGGGTAGGGGCCACAGCACCTGCAGCCGCGGCAACTTACCTGACCATACCGCGATTTCAACGGCCTCAGCGGGTGCCACTCTGGCGACATAAGATTCGACAGCTGCTTTCCGCGCCCCTGTCCACGCCGGCGGCTGGGTTCGATCGAACAAAGGCGGCACATCGGTGACTTGCGTGTAGCGGTGATAGAGTACCGCTGGGATATGTCGCATACGAGATGCACGGCTTACTGCCGCAACCGCTAGAGCAAGGTCATGTTCGCCCGCGCCGCCTGTTTGCGGAGCGCTTTCCAGGAGAGCTCTACGATAGACGGCAAGACGACCAACAAAGTTCTGCCCAAGTAATAGGTCGATACTCCAGGCCGGCTTGAACGCGGGAGCAAACTTTCTCCCATCCTTGTCCACGCAATCTTCGTCCGTATAGACAAGATCGGTATCAGGGTGTTCGTTGAGAGCAAACGCTACTTCATACAGAGCCTCCTCAGATAGACTGTCGCCTGGCATCATTAGCGCAAGAAAGGGGCTGCTGACCTGTAGTGCCGCAGTAGCCATCGCCGCGCCGACGCCATCGTCAACCTGAGGGACGTATCTGATCCGCGGCTCACTCGCTGGCAGCCACGACTTTGCCCTATCGAGCAAGACGGCCTCGCCCACGATGCAAATTTCCCACCGAGCATAAAGTTGCGCGGCGATAGAGCTAAACGTCACTGGCATAAGGCGCTCAGCTTCTTGGTCGATGGGTATGACAATTGAAATCTGCGGGTGTTCCGCCAGACGTTGAATGTGAGCTATGATTGCTTCGCGGTCCATCTCTGACAAAATGTGGTAGTCACGCAGCCATCGCTGATAATCGGTGCCCGGTGGCAGGTCGGGCGCTGGTGGCATGGGAGTGGTCAGCTGCTGGCGCCCCGAGTGTCGCAACCTTCGCAAAGCGCGGGTAATACACCGTATTGGGCCCATGGCACGCCAGGAAAATGAAGATCGCAGGGCGTCACGTTCCGCCGCCGCAGCGCGCTCAGCTGCCTGAGCGCGGTCGAGTTCCGCAGTCAGCTCAACCACCCGCGCGCGAATCAACGCAACCTCATCTCCGTCGACAGGGAGAATATGGCGCCGTGGATGCGATCGAGAACCCGCAGAGAGGATTTGGTCTTTAACCATGTCAGATCGTGTACCAAGTTGCCCCGGCGCGGCCAAGCCCTCCAATCATTAGGAAGTTCTGTCGATATGCTCGACCTCGGTCTAGCTGCCGGAGTGCCCCATTCGCTAATCACTCGGCTAATTGGGCCAGTTCGGATGAACTCACGCGGCGATCCTATTTTGAGCGATGATCGCCAGGTTCCGGACGATTTTTGCATTATATCACCGCAAGAGGCCTTGCAGGACCGTGGCAGCCACCGACCTAGCTAGCTGCCTTACTTGTCTTCAACGCAAGACTGATCCCGAGCAGCGCATTCTCTAGGTGATTTATGGCGCGATCCGATTCCGGACAGCTATTTAAAAACCTACCTAACGCAGTGCAACGGGTGCACGATATATCCGACGTTCCAGGCCCGACGCTCCCGAGCCACCGGATCATGCTTTGAATGTCCCATCGTCTCCCTTCTGGCCACCGTGGCCGGGAGGAAGCTTGCTCCGTGCCGAGGCCGGAGAGGCTGGCCGAAAACGGCCAATCTGCCCGCGAGCACCCGACACGGCAAAGCACAGTAGATCATGGCCAAGGCGGGCTATCCACTACCATCTGTCCGGAGAGCCTCACGCACCTACGGACGTGTTCGGCCTCCGACTATTAAAAACAAGGCCCGCCACCATGATATCCTAGCCTCGACCAAGCGTTCCGATCTCCGTTTTAGGATGCATTCGTTCTCGGCAGATATTGTTCCAGTAGGGCAAGATCCACCGCGCCTAGTCGGTCACTCGCGGTCCAGGCTTGGTGCCAGTACGGGTAAAGCAACGGCAATTGGCTGACGGCATTCAGCCGCTCCATGTCGGCACTGGTTAAGCGCAGATCCACCGCCTTCAGGTTGGTACGAAGCTGCTCCTCCGTGTTCGCGCCGATCACTACTGATGCTACTGCCGGTCGATGCAGCAGCCAGGCCAAGGCTACCTCAGCCGCGGAGACGCTGTGCTCGTCACCAATCTCGATCAGCAGTTCGATGATGTCATAGAGGCGGGCCTCGTCGCGGATCGGGGGTTCTTTCCAGCCGGCAAAGTTGCGTCCGCCTTCCGGGCCGGGCTGGCCGCGGCGATATTGGCCCGATAGCAGGCCGCCCCCAAGCGGGCTCCAGACCAGGATGCCCAACCCCTGGTCAAGCGAAATCGGAACCAACTCGTATTCGGCTTCACGCGCCTCCAGCGTGTAGTGAATCTGCTGGCTGACGAAGCGTGCGCCACCGGCCCGGTCGGCAATGCCCAGCGCTTTCATGAGCTGCCAGCCTGTAAAATTCGACGCGCCGATATAGCGCACCTTGCCCGACGCGACGAGTGACTCAAGCGCAGCCATGGTCTCTTCTACTGGGGTGAGGCCATCCCATTCGTGGAGCTGATACAGGTCAATGTGATCGACCCCGAGCCGCTTCAGGCTCGCGTCACAAGCGCGCATCAGATGGTGGCGTGACAATCCGGTATCGTTCGGCCCTGGGCCCATCGGAAACCGCGCCTTGGTCGCCAGCAGCACGTCTCCGCGCTTGTCCTTGATCGCCCGGCCCACGATCTCTTCACAGGTTCCGGTCGAGTATTGATCCGACGTGTCGAGCATATTGACGCCGGCATCGAGCGCGATGTCGACGATTCGTGTCGCCCCGGCCTGATCCGTGTTGCCGACAAATGAGAACCGCCCCTTGCCGCCGAACGTCATGGTGCCGAGGGTGAGGGCAGAAACCTTAAGGCCTGACCGGCCAAGTTGACGATATTCCATCGTATTTCTTTCCTTGGTTGATGCCGATGCATCGGCCGCGTGCCGCGATCCCAGCTACTTAATGATCCCGATCTTCTTGCGATCAATATTGATGAAGACCGCGGTGATCAACACCACACCTTTGATGATGTTTTGAAGATAGGGATCCACTCCCCCCATATTCATGCCGCTCGAGAGGAGCGTGATGATCAGAACCCCAAGCATAGTACCAATGATGCTGCCGAGGCCGCCGGTCAACGGCGTGCCGCCGACCACAACGGCGGCGATGGCATCAAGTTCGAGACCGAGACCGAGCTGGGACGTTGCGGCCATGGTGCGCGCGCCCTGTAATAGCCCCGCCACGCCGCACAATGCTCCTAGCAGCACATACATTAGAATCTTGACGCGCGCGACGGAGATGCCGGTGAGGATCGAAACACGTTCGCCGCCACCGATTGCCCGAACCTCGCGCCCGAAGACGGTGAAATTGACGATCGCCCAGGCCACGGCCGCAAGGGCCAGGCCGATCATGACCGAGTTCGGAATGCCGAAGGTGATGCCGGAGTAGACGTTAAGGAAGCCATCATTATCGATCGAAACCGGTGCACCGCGGGTAAAGTAGAGGACGAGGCCACGGTAGACCACCATGGTCCCCAAGGTCGCAATGAAGGATGGAACCTTACCCAACGCAAGCAGCAAACCGTTGAAGCACCCGCACAACGCGCCGACCGCGACGGCAGGAATGATCGCCAAGACACCGAGTGTGTTGACCGTCAATGCTGCCACCAGTGCCGAAACCGCGACGATCGCGCCCACTGAGATATCGATTGACCCGGCCATGATGATGAATGTCATGCCGAGAGCGGTGACAAGCAGAACAGTGCCTTCGTCAAAGACGGATGAAAGGTTCTCGAGTGACAGGAAACGCGGCGACATGATCGTGAAGACAACGATCAAGATCAACAGGAAGATGAGCGGGAAACCACGACGCAGAAGGTCGATTCGAGAAACTCTCAACTCGTCTTGCCGGGGTGGCGCAGTACTACCAGGAGCGTTTGTTGTAAGTGCTTCGTTCATCGTCCTGCCTCAAGTCATATATTGTACGATGTCATGCTCTTCGACGTCGGTTAGCGAGTCGAACTCGCGGACCATCACGCCCTGCCGAAGAACCACGAGACGGTCCGACATGCCAATGAGCTCAGGCATGTCCTCCGACGAGAGGAGAATGGCGAGGCCCTCGGATGCCTTTTGACGCATAATCCGGTAGATTTCCTCGCGTGCACCCACATCTACGCCACGCGTCGGGTTGTTGAGCAGGAGAAGCGCGGGGCTGACCGCGAGGCACTTTCCCAGCACGACCTTCTGCATGTTGCCGCCCGACAGCGAACGGCAGGGCGCCGCTGCACTCGACGTTCGGATACCAATCAGCTTGATGAGATTCCAAGACATCGCGCGGGCGCGGGCCATGGAAAAGAAAGGACCAATCGTCGGCGGTCGCGCCATGACCAGATTGTCAAGGACGCTAAATGACACAATCAGCCCCTCATTGCCGCGGTCGCCCGGAAGGTGCGCGATGCCGTGTTGCCAAGCGGCGCGGGGATTGCTGGGCTTGTAGCTCTTGCCGTCGAGTTGCAGAGCGCCGTGACGCAAGGGCTCGTCGCCGACGATCCCGGCAAACAATGCCTCTGCTCCGGCGCCTTTGAGACCGGCAAGTCCGAGTATCTCGCCGCGCCGGACGTCTAGACTGATGTCGTTCAGTTCTCGGCCGACCGCGACCTTGTCAGCACGGAGGGCGGACGCGGCGTCGGACACAGGCCGTGGCGGTCTTGGGGGATAGGTGCCCTGCAGAACATCTCGTCCGACCATCAGACGGTGGATTTCGTTTGCCTCGATACTCGCCACGCCATAGGAGCCAACGAATTGGCCGTCCTTGAGAATCGTCAAATCGTCGGCCGCGGCAAGGACCTCGCTGAGGTGATGCGAGACAAAGCCGATCGTGATTCCCTGAGACTTCAGTTGATGCATGACATGGAGCACCGCATCCACTTCCCGATGGTCTAGATACGCGGTCGACTCATCGAGGAGGAGAGTCTTCGGATTCGAGGAGATCGCGCGCGCGATCTCGATGCATTTCAACTCGCCAAGGTTCAATCGTTCGATGTTGGCGTTTACGGAGATCTTCACACCAATTCGGTCAAGGGCGGCCTGCGCCAAGGCCGCCATCTGCTTTCGTTTCAACACACCAAGCGGCCAGGCATGGACGCGGAGATCGCCGATGAAGATGTTCTCGGCGATGGTCAACGAGCGGTTGATTGTGATTTCCTGATGGACCAGCGCCACACCCTTATGCGTGGCATCCAAGGCGGAATTCGGTGCGTAAGGCGCACCATCCAACGTCATCTCGCCGCTGTCTGGGCGCAGGACGCCGCCCAGCATGCGAAGGGTCGTGGACTTGCCCGCGCCGTTTTCACCGACGATGGCATGAACCGTACCCGTGCGCAGCGTGATCGAAACATTGCTAGCCGCACGGGTTGGGCCAAACTGCTTGTTCAGACCGGTCGCAACGAGCGTCATGGGCTCAACCGTGTATGAGGTGGCCGGACCGGTAGGTGGCGTCAGACGCCACCGCCGATGTTAGGCGGAATTTTCGTTGAATCACTGGCTGTCCGCGTACTTCAGGTTAAAGGCCGGGGACGGCGGCGCGTTCTTGTTGTAGACTTTCGAGTGGGCTTTGAAATCATAGTGCGGCTGCCCGCCAGGGAAATACTTGAAGTAGAGAGGAACGTCGGCCTTCGTCAGCGGCAGCATCACGAGCTTGATGTTGTTCTTGTCGGCAGGGACCTTAAAACCATGGAGGTAGTCATACATGATCACGAGCCCGATGCCGCCCTGTACCCAATGGCCACCAATGTCATAAAGCTGCTCGCCATCCTCCACCGCCTTGACGTTGGGGGGGTTGAGATCCTGTGAAGCGATAAGGACATCCCTGCCGGGCATCTTGCCCATGTTTTTCAACGCCGCGATTACGCCTATCGCCATCGGATCATTGGCCGACCAGACGCCTTTGATTTCGGGATGGCCCTGGTAGAGAGACTCGAACGCCGTCTGCGCCTGGTCGCTTACGAAATTGCCGTTGACCTCGCCGGCGATCTCGACATTGCCATCTTCCGCGATCGCCTTGGCGAGGCCTTTGCGACGATCGATCGCCACTGACGTGCCAGGCGTTCCATTAATGACGCCGATCACCTTCTTGCCGCTCGGGCCTGGCTTCATCGCCCCAAGCAGCGCCTTGCCGTAGAGATAGCCGGCCTCGAAGTCGCCCGGCCCGATGAACGCGATGTAATTGCTGTGGTTCTCACTCTGCGGGGCAAAGGGAGGATAAGTATCTGTGATTACGACTGGAATGTTCGCCCGCTTGGCGAACCTGATTGCGGGAGGAGCCGTGTCCCAGTATCCCACCGAGATAATGCCGTCGACCTTGCGGGCGATGAGATCCTGGATAGACCGGATCATCTGATCGGGTTTGTTGTCCGCATTCAAAACGATGAGGTTGACGCCTAGCTGGTCAGCGCCCGTCTTCACGAACGTGACGTACCGGTTCCAGAAATCCGAATCCAGTGTCGGCACGACCACACCAATCGTCGGCTTGTTGGCCGCGCTGGCCACCGAGGAGAGGCCGCCAATTGCGACCACAGACATCATTCCAATATTAAGTGCGCGTCGGCTAAGCATGTTTCGATCCTTTTATTTTTATTATTTGGCTCGACTTGGCTAAGCAAATCTAAATGTTTCAAAAACGGGCTTCTATCGCTATCCCTGTCAAAAGACGGTCCGATGGACGTTTTATGCGTCGGCTCGTCACGGGCAACAGCCTGGCCGATCAATGGTTGGCCTGACATCGCTCGACCAAAAGAAGGCTGCCAAAAGACCGACCGTCGTGGGCGCCAACGACGGTTTGGTCATGGCCATCGATACTAGCTGCGATGTTGCCACCCCATGTCCGTCTTTACCCGCCGCC
>Ga0310811_10004056_pt1 | contig 18439 bp, 17 predicted proteins | sample YCmetagenome_FD_207642 | JGI IMG/M metagenome (GOLD analysis project Ga0310811, IMG submission 207642) | Soil microbial communities from experimental microcosm in Duke University, North Carolina, United States - YC | ecosystem: Engineered > Artificial ecosystem > Soil microcosm > Unclassified ...
CGCCGCGGAGCAAGACTTCAGAATTGTCGCGCGTTGCAATCATGGCGCGAGCTGCCTCAATGCCATTCGAGCTTTCGAGCCCGACATTGCGATCTTGGATTTGGCCATGCCCGATATCTCGGGGCTGGAAATCCTGATCAGGGCGAACGCCGACGGTCATTCCACCCGGATCGTCTTTTTCACCTCATCGGTAGAAGATCGCGATCTGACTGCGCTGGCTACAGCCGGCGCCTATAGCGTTATCCTGAAAGATCAGGAGCCCGAGGTGCTGATGCAGACCCTGCGGCTGGTGGCGGCCGGCCAGAGAGTGTTGCCGCTGCCTGGTTCCGAGGAAGCCGTCAGTCAGGCGAAAGCCGTGATGACGGAGAAAGGTCTTGTGCAGCTGACGGAGCGCGAACGCCAGATCATGCATCTGGTATCGGAGGGATTGTCGAACAAGGAAATTGGGCGCCGGTTGAACGTGACTGACGGCACGATCAAGGTTCACCTTCATCACATTTTCCAAAAGCTCGACATCAGCAATCGAACCTCACTTGCAACGCTTTTTCGTAGCACGAGGTTTGTTGATGCATCTGACGATATCCAGATACCCGTGTACGGGAAGCGCTGACGGTTACCTGAGCGTCCGCGTCTTAATGTCGCGCAGCACATGACTTCCGCTCGTGAGCTACGCGGAAATCGACGCCGGGCTGGAATGCTCCCCGATAAATCGACTGAGAATGAACGGCAGCATGCCGCGATCGACGGCTTTATCCTGCCGATAGCCGGACACAAGGGATATGCGATCGCGGCCACCGGCGAAATCGAAGCGCGCAGCGATGAGCGCAACCGCCGTGACGGATTGGCGCTTATGGCCGATACGTTCGCTGATCTGAAGCGGATTGCGGGCGAGTTGGGACTCGAAGCGAGGTTGCCGTTTGCAGCCTGATCCTTTGCCGGCGAAGGGCAAATGCAAAGAGCGCGCGTGCTGCTGAGCAGATCGCCAAAGCTCATCAGTCGACGCTGATGGCCATTTGCCTGAGTGCTATCACTCAATGCGTCGGGCTATGACAAGCACGCGACAATGGCGACGAGCAACTCGGAGCTGAAGCCCGGCGAAAGCAGAGAGATCATGACCCCGGCGCCGAGGACGAGGGCACAGAACTTGAGCGCGATCATTTTCGTCATTCCCCGTTGAAGTCGACGCCAGACTGGACCCGCTCTGTTTCCGGAGTGCGTTGTGGGCTTGCGAAAATGGTTGCGGCTGGGTTTTGGCGTCTGGAATGCCAGCGTTTTTCACGCGGAAACCGCACCATGCCGGCGTTGCCAATCCAACTTGACGTGGCTGGATAAATTAGTCTACTTATGCAAGTAACAACGGGTCGGGCTTTCCGTCGGAAGTTCCCGGGCGCGATCGATTGGACGACAGAGAGGTTACGTTGGACGAGATTCGGATCGAGCGGCGCGAGGGCATCGCCCACGTCATTCTGAACCGTCCCTCGGTGAAGAATGCCGTGACGCTCGCGATGTGGCGCGAATTGGCCGCAATCTTCTCGCGCTTTGCCGGCGACCGCGACATCCGCGGTGTCGTGCTCAAGGGCGCGGGCAACGACTTCTCCGTTGGCGCCGACATCTCCGAATTTGAGAAGATCAGGGACGACAGGGACCAGAGCGCTACCTACGAGGTCGCAGTCGACAGCTGCTCCGGCGCGATCGCTAAATTGGGAAAGCCGGTCGTGGCGGCGATATCGGGCTATTGTCTTGGCGGCGGCTGCCATCTGGCGCTGGCATGCGACTTTCGTTTTGCCGATCGCATCGCCACGGTGGGCATTCCCGCTGCCAGGCTGTCGATCATCTACGGCGTGAACAGCGTGCAGCGCCTATTGGCGCTGACCGGTGTGTCGAACGCCAGGCGGATTCTCTACTCGGCGGACCGCTATCCGGCCGAACAGGCCGTTTCGATGGGACTGATCGACGAACTGCACGAGGACGCCAGCCTCGCCGCCGAAAAATTCCTGCAGCATCTGGCGGCCCATGCGCCGCTATCGATCGCCGGTGCCAAATACATGCTGAACGGTCTTTCGATGGGCTCCGGGGCATTGGATCTCGCCGCGGCGCAGCGGCTCATCGATGAGGCCTCCGACAGCGAAGATTTCAAGGAAGGCCGACGCGCCTTCGCGGAGAAAAGACCGCCGCGGTTTAGCGGCGAATAGAACGAGCAGGGAAGGAACGCGTCTTGGAGGGCGGTGAATGAAGCCTGCCAAGTTTGAATATGTCTTGCCGTCGACGGTGGACGCCGCCGTCGAAGCGCTCGTTGCGTCGAACGGTGAGGGGAAAGTGCTGGCCGGTGGGCAGAGCCTGCTGCCGCTCCTGAACTTCCGCATGGCCCGGCCTGCCGTGCTTGTCGATATCAACGGCATCAAGGGATTGTCGTACATCGAGGAACGGGGCGACCGCATCGCGGTCGGTGCGCTGACGCGACATCGCGAGCTCGAGCAATCGCCGCTGATCGCTGCAAAACTGCCGGTGATGGCCGCTGCGATGCGCCATGTGGCGCATCTGGCGATCCGCAACCGCGGCACCATCGGCGGCAGCCTGTCCCACGCGGACCCCGCGGCCGAACTGCCGATGCTCGCGACGTTCTACGACGCCAGGATTTCCGTTCGGGGATCCGCGGGGTGCCGGACGATTGCCGCAGAGGAATTCTTCGTCGACGCGCTGACGAACTGCCTGGAGCCCGAAGAGATCGTGGTGGAGATCGAGTTTCCGGTCCTGGAGCACGATGGGTGGGCCTTCGAGGAAGTGGCGCGTCGCTTCGGCGACTTCGCGCTCGCAAGCATCGCCGTTTCGGTCCGCCGCGGGCCGGCGGGACTAAAGGATGCGCGCGTCGCCGTCATGGGCGTGGCGGATACGCCGCTCCGCCTTTGGGAGGCGGAGCAGGAACTCGTCGCGATGGAGCTCGACGACCGAACACCGGATCGATTCTCGGAGGTCGTCGTCTCCAGGGTTTCGCCCAATGACGATCTTCACGCCTCGGCCGAATATCGCAAGCATCTGTTGGCGCAGCTATCCAAGCGTGCGTTGCAGACGGCGCTGGCCGCGAAAGGCTGATCGGCCATGACCGCGAAAATATCTGTGACGGTGAACGGAGAGACGTACGACGTGTCCGACATCGAGCCGCGCCTGCTTCTTTCCGATTTCCTGCGCGACAGGCTGGGGCTCACCGGCACGCATGTCGGATGCGAGCATGGCGTCTGCGGCGCCTGCACGGTGCTGGTGAACGGCGACAGCGTGCGCTCGTGCCTGATGCTGGCCATCCAGGCGAACGGCACAGAAATCACGACCGTCGAAGGGTTGGGATCGCCGGAGCGGCTCAACACGTTGCAGGCGCAGTTTCGCGAGCATCATGGGCTGCAATGCGGCTTCTGCACGCCCGGCATGTTGATAACGGGCGAAGACCTCTTGCGGAAATATCCGCTCACCACCGACGAGGAGATCCGGGAAGGGCTTTCCGGAAACCTCTGCCGCTGCACGGGCTATCAGAACATCGTCGCTGCGATCCGCAGTGCCGCCGCGATGCGCCGGAAGGACAAGCCATGAAACTCAACTTCCTCGCCGCCGGGCGCGTGCGTATGAAGAAAAGTATCTACGTTCCCGGCGCCGACCGCAGCGAGACCATCGACCTTCCCGTCAGCAGCGCGCTGATCCGGCACAAGCAGGGCAACGTGCTGTTCGATACCGGCTGCCATCCGTCGGTGGTCGACAATGCCGAAGACCGCTGGGGGCCGCTCGCCAAGGTGATGAAGCCGCTCATGAATGCGAACGAGACGTTGTTGCCGAGCCTCGCGTGCACGGGGCTCGGGCCTGATGACATCGACATCGTCGTGAACTCGCACTTCCACCCCGATCATTGCGGCTGCAACCAGTTCTTCCGCAAGGCGACGATCCTGGCCCACGCCAAGGAGATGGAAGCCGCGAAAGCGCCGGGTGCCGAGGCGGCGGGCTATCTCAAGGCTGATTGGGATTACGGGCAGCCGATCGAGCAGATCGGCGGAGAGAAGGACCTGTTCGGCGATTCCAGCGTCGTGCTGGTGCCGCTGCCGGGCCACACGCCTGGCATCATCGGCGCGCTCGTCAGTCTCGATCGCGACGGGCAATTCCTGCTCGCGTCGGACTCGGTCAGCCTGCGTCTGCATCTCGACACTGACGCCGCGCCCCGCAACACCTGGAATGTTGAGCAGCAGTTGAAGACTTACCAGGAGGTCCGTCGGATCGAAAAGAGTGGCGCCACCGTCATCTGCGGTCATGACGACCAGCAATGGCAAAGCCTGCGCAAGGGAAGCGAGGGCTATGAGTAGCGATTGGCGCCCTCAATCCTCTGAGGTCCTAAGGCCGAAGAACGTCGGCGCGCCGATCAGGCGCACCGAGGATCCGCGTCTTCTGACCGGCAATGGTGAATACACGGCCGACCGCAAGCCGGACCGGCCGCTGCATCTCGCATTCCTTCGCAGCGGACAGCCACATGCGCGGATCGCGCGGATCGATAGCGCGGCGGCGAGGGAGATCCCGGGCGTCGTGGCCGTGTTCGCGGCGGAGGATATCGCCGAAGACTTCAAGCCGGTCATCCCGTTCTCGCGGATGCCGAACTACCACGCGACGCCCATCCTTCCTCTTGCGCACAAAAAAGTCCGCTATGTCGGCGAGCCCGTCGTCGCGGTCATCGCCACCTCGCGTTATCTCGCAGAGGACGCGCTGGAGCTGATCGAGGTCGACTACGAGTCGTTCGGCGCGATTGCGCGTGCCGAGATGGCCATTGCCGACGGCGCGCCGCTGCTGCACGAAGAGGCCGGCAGCAACGTCCTGATCGCACGCGAATTCAAGAAGGGGGACGTTGCCGCGGACCTGAAGGCCGCTGCGGTCCGGGTAGGCGGGCGTTTCGAAATGACCCGCAAGGCACCGCTGGCGATGGAGCCGCGCAGTTGCTGCGCAGAGTACGAAAAGCGGCGCGATGCCATCACGCTTTACACCTCCTCGAATATCCCGGGCATCGTCCGCGACGCGATCTCGGAATCGCTTTCCCTCCCGGGGCATCGGCTGCGGGTGGTCGCGCCCGACGTGGGCGGCAGCTTCGGTTCGAAAGGCTCGCTCTATCCGGAGGAGCTTCTGATCTGCATTGCCGCGCGCAAGCTGCGCCGCTCGATCAAGTGGACGGCGGACCGCCTGGAGGATGTGAGCAGCAGCAGCCAGGGTTTTGCCGAGATCATTTATGCAGAGATGGGATTCGACGCCAACGGCGTCGCGACTTCACTAGATGCTGATGTGATCGGAGATGTCGGTGCGTTCTCGATCTATCCGTGGACCTGCGGCCTGGAGCCGGTCCAGGTCGTCAGCTTCCTTCCGGGGCCGTACAAGATCGGATCCTACCGGGGCGCCGTGCGTGGCGTTGCGACTTGCAAGCCGCCGACCGGGCCGTATCGCGGCGTCGGCCGACCGGTCTCGACCTTCGTCACCGAGCGGCTGATGGATCTCGGGGCCAGGGCGCTCAGTATCGATCCCCTGGAGATCAGGCGACGCAACATGGTGCGTGCCGAGGAATTTCCGTACCGCATCGCTTCGGGGATCATCTGGGACAAGACCGGCTTCATCGAATGCCTGGAGGCCGCGGCCGAGACTGCCGGTTATGCGCAGCTTCGCAAGGAGCAGGCGGAGGCGCGTAAACAGGGGCGGCTGTTCGGTATCGGCATCGCGTCCTACGCGGAGCTGACCGGCATTGGATCGCGCATTGCGGTGGCGCCGGGCATGCCGATCAATACCGGCTCGGAAACCGCGAAGATCACGATCGACTCGACGGGTGCCATCACCGCAGCCTTCGGTGTCGCGTCGCATGGCCAGGGTCTGGAGACCACGCTGGCGCAGGTCGTCGCCGACGATCTCGGCGCCAGGTTCGAGGATGTCCGCATCATCCAGGGCGACAGCGACGAAGTGCCGATGTCGACCGGAAGCTATGCGAGTCGCAGCGCAGTGCTCGGCGGGGGCGCCGCCAAGCATGCCTCGAAAATCCTTCAGGAGAAGATCAAGCGCGTCGCCTCGCATCTGCTGGAAGCCAATGCAGACGATATTGAAGTGAACGAAGGCAAGGCCGTCGTCCTCGGCACCGACCGCGCGGTCTCCTTCAAGCAGATCGCCAAGGCAGTCTATTCCGACATGAAGACGCTGCCGGTCGAGGCGCGCGAAGAACTGACCGCGACCTACACCTATGACCCCGTCAACGGGACGACCGCGGCGGCGACCCACATCGCGGCGGTGGAGGTCGACCCAGTGACGTGCTTCGTGAAGATTCTCAAATTCGTCGTCGCCGAAGACTGCGGCCGGATCATCAACCCGATGATCGTCGACGGCCAGGTGCATGGCGGCGTGACGCAGGGCATCGGCGCCGCGCTGTTCGAGGAGCTGATCTATGACGACGACGCCCAGCTCCTGAGCGCGAGCCTGGTCGACTATGTGATTCCCTCCGCGCCCGAAGTGCCGCTGATGGATGTCGTCCATGTCGAAAGCGAATCTGCGGTCGCGGGCGGATTCCGCGGCATGGGTGAGGGCGGCACGATCGGTGCGCCCGCTGCCGTCGCCAACGCCGTCGCCGATGCGCTGTCGCCGCTCGATATCGACGTCTCGATCCTTCCGATGACGCCGGAGCGCATCTTCAAGCTCATGGAACAAGCCAAACTCAAATCAAAAGGAAAAGCTGATGAGTGATCTCAAGGGACGCGTCGCGCTGGTGACGGGAGGCGGACGGGACGTCGGCGCCGCCATCTCGAAGATGCTAGCGGAAAAGGGCGCGAGCGTCGCGGTCAACTATCACAGCTCGAAGGGCGAGGCTGAGGCGGTGGTAGCCGAGATCGAAAAGGCCGGCGGCAAGGCCAGGGCCTATCAGGCGGATATTTCGGATGCGGACGTCGTCCGGAAAATGATCGCGGGCATCAAGAGCGACTTCGGCGGGCTCGACATCCTCGTCAATAATGCCGGCCTGGTGTTCCGCAAGCGTTTCAGCGAGAGCACGCCGGAGGATTGGAAGAAGCAGATCGACACCTGCCTCTACGGTGCGTTGAACTGTTCGCACAGCGCCGGGCCGCTGCTGGAAGCCTCAGGCCGCGGCCGCATTATCTCGATCATGGGCGACTCCTCCAGGGTCGGCGAGTCCGGGCTCGCGCTTGGCGCTGCCGCGCGCGCGGGCACGATCGCGCTGATGAAATCGCTGGCCCGCGAATGGGGCCGCTCGGGCGTGACCGCGAATTCGATCTCGCTCGGGTTGATCGAAACCGCCCATGAGCAGACCTGGGTCGACGCCAACCGCGAGAAGCTGGTCAAGGCCTACGCGATCCGGCGGCTCGGGCTGCCGTCCGACGTGGCGCCGTTGGTTACCTTGCTCGCTTCCGACGCCGGAAGCTGGATCACCGGGCAGGTCATCAGCGTCAACGGCGGATACTCAATGGTCTAGGAGGAGACTACGATGCTGCAGGTTGAACTGATCGCGCCGATCGCAACGCTCCTCGATCGCCATGCGAAGAAGCGGCCGGAGCAGGTCGCGTACTGGGATTCGTCCCGGTCGGTGACCTACGCAGAGCTTGCCGAGCGCACGGCGTCGATCGCCGCGAACCTGACCAGGGCCGGCCTGAAGGAAGGCGACAAGATCGCCATCTATCTGCCGAACGGCGTGGACTGGATGGAGGCCTGCTTCGCCGCGCTGCGCGCCGGTGCGGTGGTGGTGCCGATCAGTTTCGACGCGGCGGAAGGCGAAATCAGCTACCGCCTGACCGATGCCGGCTGTGGCCTCGTCGTCACCGCGGCCGCAAGAAAGGATCTGGTCGGAAAGATCTGTCGCGACGCCGGCATCGTGCCGCAGCTGCTCTTCGCCGGCGCGGATGCGAGAGAGGCCGGCGCGTCGATGGCGGAGCTCACCGAGAGCCGCGCGGCGGCACCGCTCGATCCCGTCGATATCGACCGCTCCTCGTTCATCATCTACACCTCGGGCACCACGGGCCGGGCGAAGGGCGTGCTGCTGTCAGTGCGCGGCATGCTCTGGATCGCCGCCGCCTGCTGGGCGCCGATCGGCGAATTGACGGAAAAGGACGTCGTCCTTTCGCCGCTACCTCTGTTCCATTCCTACGGTCTTAACCTGTCGGTGCTCTCTGTGCTCGCGGTGGGCGCGAGCGAGCACATCATGGAGCGGTTCTCGCCGCAACAGGCGCTCGATCTGTTGCAGACCGGCAAGTACTCGATCATGCCGGGCGTGCCGACAATGTTTCACTATCTCCTGCTTCGTGCGCAGGAAGCAGGTGTCGAGAGTCTCGGCTCCTTGCGTCTGTGCATCTCCGCCGGCGCGATCATGCCGGCGAGTCTCAACAAGGCTTTCGAGGACCGCTTCAAGACGCGCCTCCTGGATGGATATGGCATCACGGAGACCTCCACGATGGTGACAATGAACTGGCTGCATGGCGCGCGGCCGATGGGCTCGTGCGGATTGCCGGTGCCGGGCCTCGCCGTGCGGATCATCGATCCTTCTTCGTTTGAGGATGTGCCGATCGGGTCGGAGGGCGAACTGATCGTGCGCGGGCCCAATCTGATGCAGGGCTATCACAACAAGCCCGCGGAGACCGCTTCGGCACTGAAAAAGGGATGGTACCACACCGGCGATCTCGCGAAGTCGGATCCGGCGGGCTATCTGACGATCACCGGCCGCATCAAGGAGCTGATCATCCGCGGCGGTCAGAACATCGCGCCCGCCGAGATCGAGGAGGTGGTGGTCAAGCATCCACAGGTCAGGGATTGCGCGGTCGTCGGCGTGAAGCACGCGACGCTAGGCGAGGTGCCTTGCCTGTTCGTCGTCGCAAAGGAAAGCGCACTGGACGTCGCTTCGCTGATGGATCACTGCCGGGCGCATCTGTCGTCCTACAAGATCCCCGAGGCGACGCATGTCGTCGGCGAGATTCCGCGCACGGGCTCCGGCAAGATCATGCGCTTCAAGCTGGTCGAGGCGCTGAACCAGGCTTGAACGGGCCATCCGTCAGTCGACGGATCGCGGTCCCAGGGCGCCGAAGGCCTTGGGATCGTAGGCCAGCCGGTAGCGCATGTCGGCGGCGACGATGGGCTGCTTGCAACGGTCGCAGGCGACCTGCGCGTGGAAATCGTGCCCGCATTTGCGATGGGTGAGCACGAGCGGAGGCTTGCCCTTCGCGAGCCAGCGGTCACCCCATCGCAGCATGGTGATGAAGGGACCATAGAGGTCCATTCCCATCTCGGTGAGAAGATACTCGTACCGGTCGGGCGAGCTCTGATACTGCCGGCGATGGAACACACCGCTGGCGACGAGGCGGCTCAGCCGGTCGGTGAGGATATTCGGCGCGATCGCAAGCTCGTTGAGGATCTTGTCGTAGCGGCGATTGCCGAAGAAGCCCTCGCGGACGACCATGAAGCTCCATTTGTCGCCGATGATCTCCAGCGCGCGCGAAACCGAGCTCGGGCGGCCGAGAGAGAATCGGTTTCCGTCGGAGGCCCGCCTGGTGTTGCGTCCCTCCCTGGCAGGAGATCGTCCGGCGCCCGGGCCATCCCGGTATTTGGCCTCGCGCGCCGAGACACTCTCTCCACAATGCGAGCAGGTGACGATTGGATAGCTGTCGCAGCCGCAGCTCATGTGAATCAATGTCAGCGGAGGCGCCTTGCCCTTCGCGAGCCAGCGATCGCCGAACTGCATCAGCGCGATGAAGCTCGGATAGAGATCGAAGCCCATCTTGGTGAGACGGTATTCCTTGCGCTGCGATGAGCCGGGCGCGACCTGGCGGAAGATCGCGAGCTGCGTCAGCTTCTTCAGCCGGTCCGTCAGCGTCGCCCGCGGAATGCCGAGTGCCGAGCGGAAGGCCTCGAATGTCTGCGTTCCGAAGAAGGCCTCGCGGATGATCAGGAACGCCCAGGCGTCCGAGACGATGTCCAGCGTGCGCGCGACCGAGCAGTTGCGCTCGGTCCTGGCGGCCTTGGTCCGGCTCGCAGCCGCTTTCGGCCTCGGCTTTTCCGAGGACTTCGCGGTCTGAAGCTTGGCGGCGGCGGGCATTCCGGGCGGTCCATTCACGCGGCCGCGGCGGCGGCAGCTTCTGAAAGATGCGCAGCTGTATCACATTGCCGCAATTGACTTGCAGGAAATATCAGTCTAGTTACGCATGTTATATAAGTCTAGTTATGATAGTAATAAAAATCAGAGATCGGCGGCAAAAGAACGCCTTTGGCAAACGACTTGGGAGGAGTGTCATGAAGCTGAAAATCGCAAGGGAAATAACAAGCGTCCTGATCGCGACGGCGGCGGCGGTGTTGGTCAACGGTACTGTCGACGCCCAGACCGCGGCGATCTCGGACGACGTCGTCAGGATCGGCGTGCTGACCGACATGTCCGGCCAGTTCTCGCACGAGTCAGGCGAGGGTGCCGTGACCGCGGTGAAGATGGCCGTCGAGGATTTCGGCGGCAAGGTGCTCGGAAAACCGATCGAGGTGCTGGTCGCCGATCACCAGAACAAGCCGGACACGGCATCGGCGCTGGCGCGCAAATGGTTCGACGTCGATCACGTCGACATGGTCGCCAACCTCATCAATTCCTCGATCGCGCTCACGGTTTCCGGACTTGCCAAGGAAAAGAACCGGATCGCCATCATCAACGGCTCCGGGTCGTCCCGGCTGACCGGCGACGCATGCACGCCGAACAGCATTCACTATGCCTACGACACCTACGCGCTCGCACGCGGGACCGGCAGCGCGCTGGCCAAGCAGGGCAAGAAGTCATGGTACTTCCTCACCGCCGACTACGCGTTCGGGCACGCGCTCGAGGCCGACACCTCGGCGATCGTGAAGGCGATGGGCGGCGAGGTGATCGGATCGGTCCGCTATCCGGTCGACGCGTTCGATCAGTCCTCCTTCCTGTTGCAGGCGCAGTCCTCGAAAGCGCAGGTCGTGGCGCTGGCCGGCTCCGGCAATGTGCTGGTGAACTCGATCAAGTCGGCCCAGGAGTTCGGAATCCCGCAGGGCGGCCAGACGCTGGCGGGACTGCTGGTCTGGATCACCGACATCAAGGCGCTCGGCCTTGCGGCCGCTCAGGGGCTGGTGCTGACGAACGCTTTCTACTGGGACCGCGACGAGGAGACGCGGGCGTGGTCCAAGCGCTTCTATGACCGGATGAAGCGGATGCCGCATATGGGCGACGCCGGCGATTACTCGTCCACCATGCATTATTTGCAGGCGATCAAGGCCGCCGGCACCGACGAGGCCCAAGCCGTCATGAGCAAGATGCGCGAGATGCCGATCAACGACTTCTTTGCCAAGAACGGCCGGATCCGCGAGGACGGACGCATGGTGCACGACATGTATGTCTATGAAGTCAAGAAGCCGTCCGAGTCGAAAGGCGAATGGGATTACTATAAGCTGCGCGAAGTGATCCCCGGCGATCAGGCGTTCCGTCCGCTCAAGGACAGCGCCTGCCCGCTGGTCAAGAAGGGCTAGGCAAGCCGGTTATGCGGGCCCCCGGTGCGGTTGCATCGCGGGCCCGTTTTCGTTGGAGGTATCGTCATGGACCAGAAAGTCGTCGCCGCCGGTTCGACCATCCGGCCGGGGAACCCGATCCGATCCGGCGCCGAATACATCGAGAGCCTGAGGGGACGGAAGCTGAAGGTCTATCTGATGGGCGAGGTGGTCGAAGAGCCGGTCGACCATCCGATCATCCGGCCCTCGATCAATGCGGTGGCCCAGACCTACGATCTCGCCAACGAGGATCCTGAACTCGCTTCCGCCATCTCGCCCTTCACCGGCGATCGCGTCAATCGCTTCCTGCACGTCTCCTCGAGTGCCGCCGATCTCGTCATGCAAAACAAGATGCAGCGGCGTCTCGGTCAACTGACCGGCACCTGCTTCCAGCGCTGCGTCGGCATGGATGCGCTCAATTCGCTGCATTCGGTGACATACGATCTGGACGAGAAATACGCGACCGACTATCACGCCCGCTTCACGAAATTTCTCGCAGCGATGCAGCGCGAAAACCTCGTGATCGGCGGCGCCATGACCGACGTGAAGGGCGATCGCGGCAAATCTCCCTCGCAGCAGGCGGACCCGGACCTGTTCGTCCACGTCACACGCCGTACGGCGGAAGGCGTCTATGTCAGCGGGGCGAAGGCGCACCAGACCGGCTGCCTGAATTCGCACTGGCTGATCGTGATGCCGACGATGCGGCTGGACGCGGCGGACAAGGATTACGCCGTCGTCGGCGCCATACCCGTCGACGCCAGGGGCATCACCTATATCTACGGCCGGCAATCCTGCGACACCCGCAGTGCCGAAGGCGGCGACATCGACGCAGGCAACGCGCGTTTCTCCGGCCAGGAGGCGATGATCGTGCTCGAGGACGTGTTCATTCCGCGCGAGCTCGTCTTCCTCGACGGCGAGTTCGAGTTCGCGTCCACGCTGGTCGAGCGTTTCACCTGCTATCATCGCCGCAGCTACGTCTGCAAGACCGGCGTCGGCGACGTCCTGATCGGCGCGGCGGCGACCATCGCCGACTACAACGGCGTCGAGCGCGCCTCCCACGTCCGCGACAAGCTCGTCGAGATGACCCATCTCAACGAGACGATTTACGGTGCCGGCATCGCAGCGAGCCATCAGGGCATGGCGATGAAGTCCGGCGCGTACCTGCCGGACGAGATGCTCGCGAATGTCTGCAAGCATCACGTGACGAAATTGCCGTACGAGATCGGGCGGCTGGCGCAGGATCTCGCCGGCGGATTGATGGTGACGCTGCCCTCGGAGCGTGAGCTGCGGCACGAGACCATCGGCCCGATCGTCGAGAAGTACCTCAAAGGACGGGCCGAGGTCGCGACGGAGGACAGAATCCGCATCCTTCGCCTGGTGGAGAACATGACGCTCGGCAGGAATGCCGTCGGCTATCTGACCGAATCCATGCATGGCGCCGGCTCGCCGCAGGCGCAGCGGATCCAGATCGCGCGATCGATGCAGCTCGATTTCAAGAAGGAGCTCGCGAAGTCGCTGGCCGGCGTCGCGTCCGCATCTCGCGCCGAGATCGTGGACGATCTGTCGACCTACATGGCGAGAGTGTTCGCGCCCGTCTCGGAATGATCTGGTGCCGGCCGTTTCAAGCAGCCGGACATGACTTCCCTGCGCTGGTGTCTGCTCTGAAGCAGGCGCCTCGGCCCGACTTTTCTTTCACAAACCCGGAGACTGCAATGGCGATGACGATGACCGGCGAAATTCAGCTTGCGGCCCCGCGCGAGGTGGTCTGGGCCAAGCTGAACGATCCCTCCGTGCTGAAATCCTGCATCCCCGGCTGCGAGGAATTGGAGCCGACCGAAGACCACGGCTTTCGTGCCGTCGCGAAGATGAAGGTCGGACCGGTCTCCGCGCGATTCAAGGGCAAGGTCACCTTGAGCGATCTCGATCCGCCGAAAGGCTACAGGATCTCCGGAGAAGGCGAGGGTGGCGTCGCCGGCTTCGCAAAGGGCGGCGCTGTGGTGGCCCTCGCCGACAAGGATGGCGGCACGCTGTTGAGCTACAATGTCGAGGCGCAGATCGGAGGAAAGCTGGCGCAGCTCGGCCAGCGCCTGATCAACGGCACGGCCAAGAAGCTTGCCGACGAGTTCTTCGCCAATTTTGCGCGAGCGCTCTAGTGCCCACTTTCCGAAGTTCGTACACCATTGCAGCAACCACTTATGCGAACTTCGGAAAGCCATGGGCACTAGCAAACTTATGATTCTAGTGCCGCTTTTCGATTTGAAGTCCCTGGTCCATTTCTCGGCTTGCGGTGCAGGGACTTCAAATCGGCGGCACTAGCTGTGATCCCGTAACGGGAGTTAGACCTCACGCCAGGAGCTGCTAAATAGAGGGCGGAACTGAAGTGGGACAGGGCACGATAAGACACGCCGCCCACCGGTACGATGGACTGGGGAAGGGACTATCAGTGAATAGTTTGATCGGCGCGCGCGCGTCCTTTGGTCTGCTGTGGATCTGCGGCGTGTGTCTTCGCCTCACCGTGTTGTCGGTCCCGCCGGTGCTTTCGATGATCCAGGGTGATCTCAAGCTGTCGGGCACGGAAATCGGCCTCTTGTCCGGCATGCCCGTCGTGGTGTTCGCGATCTTCGCGGCGCCGGGATCGATCGTCGTTGCCCGGATCGGCGTGCGCGGCGCGCTGGTGTGCGGTCTCCTGATTGCGGCGGCTGGGACGCTACTGCGGACCGGGGCGGCGAACGCGTGGCAATTGTACCTGACCACCATGCTCATGAGCGTGGGGATTGCCATCATGCAGCCATCCATGGCCGCTGCGGTACGCGAGTGGGCGCCGGAGCGATCGGCATTTGGAACGGCCGTTTATACCAACGGCTTGATCATGGGCGAGATCATCCCTGTCTCGACGATGCTTCCCCTCGTCCTGCCCTATTTCAGCGAGAGCTGGCGGTGGGGGCTCGGCGTATGGGCCTTTCCGCTGATCGCCGCTGCAGTGACGGTTGCGATGTTCGCCCCCAGATCCGCGGCCACCACGGTCCCCAAGCATTCCGCAAGATGGTTCCCGCAATGGAATAGCCGGCTCAATTGGCGCATTGGCCTGACGTTCGGGAGCATCACCAGCACTTACTTTTGCCTGAACGGATTTTTGCCCGCGCATTTGAATGAAAGCGGCCATCAGGAGTTCCTCAGCGCGGCGTTGACGGCCCTCAATGCCGGACAGGTCCCTGCCTCTTTTCTCCTGCTGCTGACGGCCGACAAGTTGCAGGGAAAACGATGGCCGTACCTGGCGCTGGGCGTGCTGTCTTCGGTTTGCGTGGTCGGGATCATGACGTCCGCGAGCGCCTGGACCGTCTTCTGGGCGGGCCTCGCCGGATTTTCGCTCGGCGCAGGTCTGGCGCTGGGACTGGCGCTCGCGCCATTGCTGTGCAGCAACCCCAATGACGTGGCACTGACATCGGCCGCGGCATTTGCCATCGCCTACGGCTTTGCGATGCTGGTTTCGTTCCTTTCCGGCGTTGCCTGGGATCTGGCGGGCAATGTCAACGCCGTGCTCATCCCCATTTTACTTGGGAGCCTCCCGATCCTGTTCACCGTGCCGAACTTCGCGCGCCAGAAGGAGGCATGACGCGCGCCACCGGCTAAAGCGCGATGAGATGAGGTTGAATCGTCATTGCGAGCCAACGGGTCGCGCGAACGCGCGCCCGATGAAAGGCTCCGCGACTTGTCCGCCGTAGCTCAACGAGCGAAGGCGGAAGCAATCCATCGCGCCGCGCGGACAGAATGGATTGCTTCCGCCTACGCGCAAGGGCGCTTCGGCGGACTCCCTATCCGGCGAAGCTCGCGCAGCGAGCGTAGACGGGTCGTCGCTGTCGCTCCTCGCAATGACGGTCAAGGCGGTGATCGAACCTGAAATCATCATGCTTTAGGGACCGGCTGACGCAAGCGGTCGAAGTGCGTGGCTCAACGCCGCCGCGACAGCGGCCATGCGATCCCTGAATCTTGCCTCTTGCTCCGCCGTAAAGCGAACGGTCGGGACGGCGAGGTTGAGTGCGCCAAGAAAGCGCCTTTGATCCAGTACGCCTATCGCAAGGGCCGTAATGCCGGGCGTGAATTCCTCCCGAGAGTATCCGAAGCCATCCCGGCGCGTCGCGGCGATCTCCTTGCGCAATCGGCTGAGCGATGTGATCGTGTGCGGCGTGAACGCCTCAAGCCGAATGCGCGAGAAATAGGAATTGGCTTCGCCGGCCGGCATGCGCGCGAGCATGACCTTGCCGCCGGAGACGGCATAGAGCGGGGCTCGTTCGCCGGCCTTCATCGTATAGGCCAGCGCCTGGCTGCTCGAGACCGATGCGACGACCTCGGCAGCATCGCCCGCTCTCACATAGAAGGCGGAACTCGGCGCTCAACTCCCGCAAGAACGGGGTGACAATTGCAGCCAGGCTTGGTCCGCGAATGCGGTCGGCAAGCTGCAAGATCTTTCCGCCCAGGAAATAGCGCCCGCCGGCACCGTCCTGCACCAGATAGCCGCGAGCCAGCAGATTGTTCAGCAGGTGGAACAGGCTGCTGCGCGGAATTTCGAGCCCCGAGAGAAGCTGTGAGAATGATAGCGGCTCCGGCGCCTCGGCGACCTGCTCCAGAATATCGAGGGCGCGATCAGCCGACTTGACAGACCGGGTATCCGTAGATTTCATAGTATGAACAAGTTCACATATGAAAACTCATGTCAAGCGCTGGGCTCGGGAGGATAACGGCATATGAATGAATCAGGCCTCGTCGATCGTTTGACCATTCGCGATCTCGTCGAGAACTGGGCCGTATGGCGCGATGCCGGTGCCTGGGATCGGTTCAAGACGGTCTGGCACGATGATGGCTGGATGTTCGCGACCTGGTTTCAAGGGACGGCGCTGGATTTCATCCGCGTCAGCAAGGAAGGGTGGGAGAAGGGCGTCAGCATCCTGCATTTTCTCGGCGGAACATCGATTGACCTCGAAGGCGATCGGGCCGTCGCCCAGACCAAGATGACGATCTCGCAGCGCGCCGCCGTGCATGACGTGGTGTGCGATGTCGTCTGCACCGGCCGGTTCTACGATTTTCTGGAGAAGCGTCGGGGCGCCTGGGGGCTTGTCGCGCGCCAGCCGATTTATGAGAAGGATCGGCTCGATCCAATCGATCCGTCCGCCAGGCTGGAACTCAAGCCCGAGACGCTGAACGCATTCCCCGTTGGCTATCGCCATCTCGCCTATGCACAGGACGCGATCGGCTATCCCGTCAAACGCGACATGCCGGGCTTGAAAGGGCCCGAGGTCGAGCGATTGTATGCGTGTGGGAAAGCCTGGCTCAAGGGCGGCATCACGCGGGGCGAGGACTTGCGCCGATGGAACACTCCCGCGGCTTCTTGAGTGCGAACTTCTTTCCACGCTCCGTGATGACAAACATGGCCTGAGGCGATGACGAAAAAGATTGCAATAGCTGGTGGTGGAATTGGCGGTCTCACCGCCGCTTGCTGCCTTCTGAAGGCCGGCCATGACGTCGAGCTGTTCGAGCAGGCGGCCGAGCTGAGCGAAATCGGCGCGGGCATTCAACTGAGCGCCAACGCGATGCATGTGTTGAATGATCTCGGTCTAGGGGAGGCTATTGCCGGCTGTTCCGTGCGTCCCGGCGCGTACGTCTTTCGTCTGCATGATACGGGGGAAGTGATCGGGCAATTTCCCCTGGCCAAAGAGCACGAGGCGACGAATGGTGCGCCCTACAATCAATTGCATCGCGCCGATCTGCATAATCTGCTTGTCGCCAAGGTCAAAAGCCTGAAATCGGATGTGATCCGGTTGAACAGCCGCGTCACGGGCTTTGAAGAATCGGATGATGGCGTGCAGTTGAAATTGTCCGATGGGTCGCGGGCGAGTGCCGACATTCTGGTCGGCGCCGACGGCGTCAAATCCGCCGTTCGCGCCCAGATCGCCGGCGCAAGCCCTGCTTCCTATACCGGTGACGCCGCATGGCGATTGATTGTTCCGGCTGAGCGCCTGCCTGCCAATCTGATGGGCCAGGTCATGTCCGTCTGGATGGGCCCGGGCCGGCACGCTGTCTGTTACTATCTGCGCGGCGGCCAGTTGTTGAATTTCGTTGGCCTGGTGGAGACCGATGAAGTCTCCGAGGAATCCTGGACCGCCAAATTTCCCTGGGAAACGCTGAAGGCTGATTTCGACGGCTGGCACGCCGACATTCAAACCGTCATCGACGCCGCCGACCGCGATATGTGCTACCGCTGGTCTCTGTTCTATCGTCCGCCGATCGCAAAGTGGAGCACGCGGCGCGCGACGATGCTGGGCGACGCCGTTCACGCGACCTTGCCGTATCTGGCGCAGGGCGCGGCCATGGCGATCGAAGACGGCGCCATACTGACGCGTGCGCTCGGGCTGACGGACGACGTGCCCGATGCGCTCCAGCTTTACGAACGCAATCGGATCGAACGGACGTCACGCATCGTCAGCGGCTCCGGCGCAAACCGCACATTGTTCCACATGAGCGATCAGGCAAAGCTTCGCCAGGTATTCGCCAACCGTGACGAGGGCAAGGCCCGGAACGAGTGGCTGTACAGCTACAACCCTCTGGCCGTCGAGCTCAGCTAGGTCGGTCTTCGATCAGAACGCATTTTGAGGCCATCATGTACGCAAGCTCCAGATATTCGCGACGCACGATGCTGGGCATCCTGGCCGCGGCCGCGGCCGCTGCGCCAATTGGGCGAAGCTGGGCGCAGGGACAGCAGGTCATCCGGCTCATTGTTCCGTTCACGGTGGGCACCGGGCCCGATCTGCTCGCCCGTATCCTCGGTGAGGAACTGCGGCAGCGTTTGAATCAAACGGTGATCGTCGACAACAAGCCCGGGGCGAGCGGCAATATCGGCACGCAGGCGGCGGCG
>Ga0310811_10004058_pt1 | contig 18434 bp, 9 predicted proteins | sample YCmetagenome_FD_207642 | JGI IMG/M metagenome (GOLD analysis project Ga0310811, IMG submission 207642) | Soil microbial communities from experimental microcosm in Duke University, North Carolina, United States - YC | ecosystem: Engineered > Artificial ecosystem > Soil microcosm > Unclassified ...
TAGCCACGGGTCGCATATCAGCACCATGCCCTCGACTCTCGTCGACGTTACTGGACATGTAAAGCATTCTTGTTGAAGCTTGGGTCCACAAGGATCGTGAATCCTCACTCCTTGATAAGGTTGGATTTCCGGTATATTTTACGGGCTGAGCAATTCACGCTATATTGGCGTTCACCTAATTTAAAAGACGCTTTATCCGGAATCGTTGCCGCCTTCTCCCGCGACATACCCTACTCTTGCATTTCAATGCAGTACCCAGAAAAGGTTTTACAGAACCATGCATCCGTTTCAAGGATTCTGCCTACGAGGGAACCCCGTTCATGATGCTTCGCAAAGTAGTTCTTGCTTTTTCTGTCATTGGTCTTTCGCTTACATTGCACGCTCAGACGATCAGGGCCACGGTTTATAACTCGCACTTTTCTGAAGCGGCGAAAGGCGGAGAAGCATGGAATGGCGTCTCCGTGGCGGACGATGGAACGGTGTATTACGTTCTCTCTTCTCCGGTCTATAACGTGCCCGCTCATATGTACTCCCTTGATCCGAAAACAAAGGAGATCAAGGACATCTCCAGCCTGAACGATGCGGTGGGTCAAACTGGGAAGTTCGTCGTGCAGGGCAAGAGCCATGTCTCCTTTGTTCAGGACGGAGACAAGCTGTACTTCTCTACCCATCTTGGGTATTACAACCATGTTGAAGGAGTGGAGGTGAATGCGCCTGCGCCTGAGGGCTACGCCAAGTATCCAGGCGGTCACTTTGTGTCTTACGACATAAAGACAGGCAAGTTTGAGGATCTTGGCATCGCGCCGGGGGGCGATGGCATTATCGCCTTTGCCATGGATACCCAACGCAAGCGAATGTATGGCATTACCTGGCCGCGCGGTGAGTTTCTTCGTTACGACCTCAAAACGAAAAAGCTAAAAGATCTTGGAACAGAGTTTCATGGAGGAGAGGAAGGCAAACTGGGCGATACCTATCGCTCGATCTGCCGCAGGATTGTGATCGATCCGCGAGATGGTTCCGCGTACTTCACAACAGGCGAGGGGAACATCTATCGCTACGACTACGCAGAGGATTCGATCTCGCAGGTTGAAGGCGTGAGCCTGAAGAAGGATTACTTTGGCCAACAAGATCCAACGCAGCATGGGATGGCTTATAACTGGCGCGCGGCCGTATGGGATTCGCAGCGCAATGTCATCTATGGCGTGAACGGACGGACAGGATATCTCTTCCGCTTTGATCCCCAGGCAAAGACGGTGGAAGTTCTTGATCGACTGACCTCGCTTCCTTCCAGGAAGAGCGGCATGTACGACAAGTTCAACTATGGCTATCTGGGCCTTGTGCTCGGAGCCGATGGGAGAACCCTCTACTATCTCACCGGCTCGCCTCTTCCAGCCGGTATGAAGACGAAGAACTCAGCCAAGGCCTCCACTTCGAATGGGGCAGAAGGCTGCCATCTGATTACATATGACGTAACCACAGGCCGGTACACCGATCACGGATTGATTGTTCTTGAGGACGGCTCTCCCGCTACCGCAGCACAGAGCCTTGCTGTTGCTCCCGACGGCACCGTGTATACGATGGTCTACGTTCCTCGAAACGGAAGACGAATCATTGAGCTGATCAGCTTCAAGCCTTAAGACTGCGTGAAGATAGATTCTTGTAACCGAATCCTTTAAGCCGTTAGTGCTTCCCGACGTTCAACACTTTTAACGCGAACCGTACTATCCTTCACAGGAGTGACGGCGCCAATCCAATCCGCTCAGGAACCGGTTCTTCTCTCCGGATCCATCCACGTTCTTCTGCAGTTCGACGTCTCCGAAGAGATTCGGCTCGACCGGCTTCGCGAGATCATCAGCGCCCCGACAGTACGGCAACCCGCGCTCAAGCATCCCGCGCCAGGTTACGTCCGCTATAAACGTCCTCCCGTCGTCGAGCCTTCAGAGCCGCTTGTTCTTGAGACAGGCGAACGGTTACACGGAGAGATTAAGTACTACGACTACGGCGTCGTCAGCGTCCTCTTGCAGCATCCCTTCTCCGGTCCGTGGGACTCTCTCATCGCCCTCACCAGCCGCTGGACCTGGGAGACTGACTTCGCCGCGCATGCCTCGCAGATCGTCCGCCGGCGTCTCGAAACCGTCTCGCCTGCACTCATCAAACCCTATTCTGAGTGGCTCTCAGAGGACTACCTCATCGTCCATGTGCGTCACATCACCGGCATGCCGGAAGCACCCGAGCTCATCGCGTGCCATGGCTCCCGCATCGCCCAGGTCGTTCGCGGCGACACCCAGCCGCTCTCCAGAAATGAGTGCCAGGAAGTTCTTCAATCCAGCATCTCCTACTACCCCACCGATCTGGCCATTATCGGCTGGAACGCGGCGCTGGTCTACGACACCCCCAGTGGAGCTGAGGCCGCCATTCAGCTGCTCGAATACGCCAACTCACAGCTTCTGGAGTTCCGCCACTACGACGACCTTCTGACTCGTGTACTCGACGAGGTCTACGACAACTTCGAGCAGCGCACCGGACTCTTCACAGGCTTCCGGCGCGCGGGCTCCGCAAATCGCCTTCACGCTGTTCTGCTCGACGTCATGGAGCTCACCGAGCACGCCGACAACGCGATCAAGTTCCTCAGCGACATGTTTGCCGCGCGCCTCTATCGTCTTGCAGCAGCCAAGGTCGGCGTGCCCGATTACAAAGATCTCGTCACCCAGAAGATCAACACCGCCGAAGATCTCTACCGCTTTATGGTCGACCAGTTCAACCAGAGCCGCGCCTTCTTCCTCGAATCTGCCGTAGTGATCATCCTGGTCATCGAACTCATCTATCTCTTCCGCGGCAAGGGCTTCTAGAAGTTCAGGTAGACAGGATTTCCCAACACCAGCAATTTTCCATCCGCTGCACGAAGATTGATCCGCACCCAGTGCCGTTTACCATCGGAGACCTCATCAAACTCACGCACCTCGTGGGTATCGTTTACAGCATCCCCAAGCGGCTTCACCACACCATCTCGAACCTCTTCGGCATGCGCTCCCGCAAGATTCATTATCGTCAGAACAAAGTGCACCTTCGCCCCCTCAGGAACCTTCATCTCATCGCCCATAGCTGCCTTCTGCGTTCCTGAGGCCGCCGTAAAGTCGATAGCGCGATCCCGAGTTCCTTCCGCATCCACAAACACGTGCCCTGCGCGAATCCCCGCCAGGACTGCCATCTCCGACAGATTCGCCGCATAGACCACCGTCGTAGGCCATCCCACCGCCGAAGCATGTTTCGGCGCATACGAAGCGTTATGATTGTCGCTTCCTCCAACCGCAGTGATACGAAACCCATCGTTCAGGCGTTGCTGCCAGAAGGGAACTCCCGATAACGGCCCATCGGCATTGCCTCCATTGATCGCCTCAATCACATGCACGCGGCTAAAGTCCGTATCCTTCACCGACCATCCACACCCCATACATGCAGCTCCCGTAGGCAGCCCCGGATGATTGATCGAGAGCAGCGCATGCTTCTTTTCCACCTCATTCAACAAATTGTTGAAGGTCGGAACATACTTGCTCGTAAGCCTGAAGTCGATGAACTCCGTCGTACCGAAGACATTCGCATGCCCATCGAACGTCGTAATCTCGCGCCCCGGAATCAGCAGCATCTTGTCGAAATAGGGCGCAAGTTCACGCATCGCATCGAAGTGCGACATCGTGTTGTGATCCGTGATCGCAATAAAATCCAGACCTCGAGCGGCAGCCGCCTCAACGGTCTTGTAGAGCGGGCATGGCACCTTCTTCCCCGACTCGCTCGTACAGCTTCCATCGCTGTGGGCATCGTGCATATGCAGATCGCCCCGGAACCATCCTGCCCCCTCGCGCACAGGTCCCGGTACAGCTGCGGCACCCAGAGTCGAATCGCCTATCCTCTCACCCGCGCGTCCGAAATAAACCTTCGCTATATAGTGCGACTGCACACCGGAAGCAATATTCGGCACACCAAGAAGCAGTTTCCACACGCCGGGCTTAATCGGTCCCGGAAGATATGATGGCGTCGCATCGGTCTCAGAGACCGTGAAAGCACTCTTATTGCCTCCACTCCAGCCGCGAAACCGTTCACTGTCCAATAACCCTAGATCGATCGCGGTCTTTTTCTCGCGCTCCGTATAACTGAAGTCCACGCTAATGCGCACAACTCCCGCTGGCACCGTAAAGGGAACTTCGACGTAGGTCTCGCGATTCGCCTCGGTAATCGTTCCCTTCAACTCCAGGTCCGGTCTTCGCTCCTGCGCGCCAGCCATCATCCACCCCATCGCGATCACAATCATCCCGATTCCAGCAACTACGCGCGAAAGCCTGGTGCTCACTCGATCCTCCGTCCCTCATCATCAAAAAATGACTTTGCACCCATTAAACACACTCTGCTTAACATTGCGGCGAACACACTTCTCTTCCGCAATGAAAGTAACGGTGTGTCATGACTCAAAAAAGAGAGGCCCGGCAAGATCGCCGGACTTTTCGCAAGAGCCACTTGTCTAAGTTTTGAAGATTCGGGGCAGTTGTCGCTTAATCGCATCTAAAAGAACGCAACAACACTTCAGTACAACCGGCTGGCAACCACATTGGCTTGAGGTGCGCTTGATCCAAAGCTCCGTGTCTCGATCAGCACCTCAAAGGGACGCAGTGTGCCGTTCGGCAACCTTGCCTTTTGCAAAATCGGCTGCATCGCGCTGCGGTTGAACAGCGTATCGACTCCCGCCTGTGTTCCTGCCATCGTCAATCCTTCCACCAGAAGCACCCAACCTGTATTGTTCAGGTTCGGCACCAGCGCGACGACTGCGTAAGTCCGATGGGACGGCGTATCCGCATCGTTCGCATACACCGAAGACTCGCCGACCAACGGATGCCGGTTGGTGATGTGGGAATCGTTGGGCTTCGGCTCGTACGAAAACTCAAAATTCAGATTCTTCTGAAACAGCTCCACCCACGGATTCGAGTAACTCGAGCCGAGCAGAATCGCATTGGCATCCTTCAAATCGTCCATATGGAGCTCTCGTGCGTAACGCACCAGCACATGGTCCGGCTGTGCCTCCTGCAGGCGAGAAAAGCGTAGCACCGCGTCCAGATCGGCTACGCTCGTATAACGTTGCGCATCCAGATCTTCCATATTTTGGTGGTCGATGTGGTACGGACCTGTAACCGAAAGATAGCTGCGGCTGATGTAATCGGCCAGATGAACGGAATGCCCCGTCAAATTCTGGAACATCACAATACCGTCGTCTGCTGGAACCACAAACGTCGGCTGCGAGTTGAAGATCTGCGTCCACAAAATATGAGATGAATCGGACTCTGCATGGACGTGCGGAGTCGTCCTCCACAAGACAAGAGGCGCCGCAATTGCAACCAGAAGCAGCGCAGCCCAGAACGCGTAAGCTTTCAGAGGCCGCGATCGAACAGTCGTTTCCACAGGAGGCGGCACAGCAGGCGGCGCTGGCGGTACGACACCGCTCGCAACCGGCAAACTCTCCACTGCTTTTGGCTCAATAAAACTGGGAACATACGTCCCACGCGGGATGAAGACCCTCAGCGGTTCTGAGCTTCCCTCTTCTTCAAAGTAAGAGTCCAGCCGATGCCGAAGCTGCCGGGCGTAATTACGAACGATATTGTCTTCCGCGGGATTGTATTGAGGCTTTCTCCCAAAAACATACACGCCAATCTGCTGCTCGCTGATCTCTTCGGTCCGCCCGCTCAGGGTTTTACTGCAGACGTAAAGCAGAAAGTTCGATAACAGCGACGACCTTGCAAAGCTCTTGCTGGCAGCGATCCGTTGCGCCAGTAACCAGCGTGGATCATCCTCGTGGATCGACCCCAGATCAGCTTCACAATCTTCCGCTGCGACCGTGGCTGCCACCGGTAAAGACGAATTTTGAAGATCCAGTGAACTGGAAACCGGGAGGGCCTTCGATCTCATAACGGTTGCAGACTATCAAAACTTATTCAACGAAACGTAAAACTCCAAATGCGCCATGCGCAAAGCAACAGTTGCTCAGATAGCTTATAAGCTCCTGAAAACAAATGGCAACTCACCTGTGACTTCAGGTGTAAACACCGAGTAAACCCCTACCTCAAAAAGTCCTCTAAGCGCGATGGTTATTGGGTAATCCCTTGAAATTCTTTCGAGAGGCCAATCCTCCATGGCACGCAATGCAAGTCCCTTATCCTGGTCTGCGCCGGTCACTTTTTCCCGGTCAGCCCGCTCCTTTCTTACCCTCTTCGTCTGTGCTCTGTCTCTGTTCCTCACCCGCCCAGCCCTCGCTCAGCTCGATACCGGCTCAGTCACCGGAACCGTTCTCGACCCCGCCGGAGCCATCGTCTCAGGGGCAAAGATCACACTGACCAACAACGCCACCAGAATTACTGCCAGCACCGATTCCACCTCTACCGGAACCTACGTCTTCGATGGCGTCCGCCCCGGAACCTATACCCTGCGCACCGACCTCCAGGGCTTTCAGAGCTTCACAGCCAAAAACATCGAAGTTCACGTTCAGAAGAGCGTCACGCTGGACCTCCATCTCGCCACCGGCAACGTCGCGCAGCAGATCACCGTTACCGCCGCCGCGCCTCTGCTCCAGTCTGAGGATGCCTCCGTTGGGCAGACCATCGGAACCGAGACGGTCAACAACCTGCCCCTCAATGGCCGCAACTGGGTCTCGCTTGCGCAACTCTCCGCCGGCGTCTCGACCGCTCCGGTCGGTCAGCCCGCCGCAAGCGCCGGAACCACCGACAGCGCCTACTTCGCCGTCGATGGTGTCAACATGTGGCAGAACGACATCCGCCTGAACGGCATCAACGACAATATTGAGTTCTACGGCGGCTCCTACACCGGGAGCAACGCCGCAATCACCCCTCCGCCCGACGCCATTCAGGAGTTCAAGCTGCAGAACGGCAACTTCAGCGCCGAGTTCGGCCACTCCACCGGCGGAATCGTCAACGCCGTCCTCAAATCCGGAACCAACCAGCTCCATGGCAACGTGTGGGAGTACTTCCGCAATGACGCCCTGGACGCCAACAGCTACTTCAATAACCTCAACCACGTCCGCAAGTCCGAATACCGTCAGAATCAGTTCGGCTTCACCCTCGGCGGCCCTGTTTTTCTCCCCAAGGTCTATAACGGACGCGATAAGACCTTCTTCTTCGTCGACTATCAGGGCACCCGCATCATCGCCCCGGCTCCCGCTACCAGCACCGTTCCCACGGCAGCCATGGCTGCCAGCGGTTTCACCAACCTGCAGGACATGATCAACTACAACAGCGGCTCCCGAACCGACGCGTTGGGCCGCAAGTTCTCCTTGGGAACCGTCCTCGACCCCGCGACCACACGCGCCGTCGCTGCAGGCGCGCTCGATCCCATCAGCGGTTTCGCCAACACCTCCAATAAGACCATCTATGTTCGCGATCCCTTCTACTCCGGCGGAAGCATCGGTGGCATCAAGGACTTTACCGGCAGAACGGCGATGCTCAATCAGATTCCCGTTAGCCGCATCGACCCCAATGCCGTCAAGCTCCTCAGCCTCTATCCAGCTCCTACCAGCAGCGGCGTCCTCACCAACAACTTCTTCTACACCCCCAAACAGCCCCTGAACCAGAACATCTACGACATCCGCATCGATCACAACTTCAACCCGAACAACATCATCTTTGGCGTCTTCGATAAGAGCTACTACGACGCCACAGTTCCCTCCGTGCTTCCGGGGCTGGCAGTCGGACAGACTGGCGGACGCAACGACAGTCTCCCCGCCTACATGGTCGCTGGCGGCTATACCCATGTCTTCACGCCCACGCTGACCAACGAGATGCACTTCGGCTACACGCACTCCGGCAAGTATCAGCGTTCGTTCTACGGCAACACCTTCGGCATCCCCGAGCAGTTTGGCATCAACGGCATTCCTCAGGTCGCCGAAAACGGAGGCATCCCGCCCATCACCATCAACGGCCTCAAGCAGCTCGGTGTCGGCAACTTCACTCCAACCATCCAGACCGTCTACAGTATCGAAGGCTCCGACTCCATCACAAAGGTCTATCGCAGCCACACCTTCAAAGCCGGCTTCCAGATTGACAGCCTCGAAGGCGACATCTCGCAGCCCCCGCAGGGCCGCGGCAACATGACCTTCAACGGCCAGTACAGCGATATCCCAAACCAGAACAGCAGCCTCACCGGCATCGCCGATCTTCTTCTCGTTCCTACGACCTCATCGGTCGGCGGCCCGAACTATGTTGGCGGTATGAGCACCTACGGAGGCTCCAACGTCTCCACCACCCGCGACCACCGCTGGTACGCCGGCGCCTACTTCCAGGACGACTGGAAGGTAACGCCGGAACTTACCCTCAACCTTGGTCTCCGCTGGGATTACTTCACGCCTTACGTTGAAGTCGACGGCAGGCAAGCTAACTTCATCGCCGATGGCGGCAATGGCAACACCGGAACCTACTACATCCCCAACAAGGGATGTCAGGTACCTCGCTCCGCTGCCTTCGATACCCTGCTCGCCACCAGCGGCATCAAGCTCACCTGCGTAGACGACATGGCTCTCGGCAGTGCACAGTCCACCAACTTCGCTCCCCGCATCGGTTTCGCCTATCGCTTCCTTCCAACCACCGTTGTGCGCGGAGGCTACGGAATCGCCTACGGCGCGCTGGGCAACCTCGGCTACGGCGGAACCCTCGGCACTAACTATCCCTTCGTCTACACCAGCACCTTCAACAGTGCCGATTCGCAGACTCCAATTACAACGCCCGGCGGTAAGACCGCAACGCTGGAAACGGCATTCAGTTCCATCAATCTTCAAGACCCGACCATCAACAGCGGTCTCGGTCTCAATCTCTACGGCCGTCAGAAAAACTTCCAGACGCCGTACGTCCAGACCGTCAACCTGACCGTTCAGAACCAGTTCACGAGTCACGACTCGGTTCAGCTCGCCTACGTCGGCACGCTCGGCCGTCATCTCGACAACCTTGGCGGACACAACTCGCTGACCAAGATTCTTCCTCCCGGAACCAACGTCAACGCCAACGTTCCCTTCACCCAGTTCGCGCCCGGCTCAACCTACGAGAGCACCGACGGCATCAGCAACTATCAGGCTGCACAACTCACCTACGAGCATCAGATCTCGCACGGTCTCTCCCTGCTCGGCAACTACACCTTCTCCAAGTGCATGAGTGATCAGAAGACTCAGGCCAAGGCCACGTCGAACTACCGTGCGCAGTGGCTGCCTGGCTTCGGGATCGCCGGAGACAATGGCCTCTGCGATGTCGACGCAACTCATGTCGTGCACCTTTCGGGAACCTATGCTCTCCCGATCGGCCATCAGCGCGCCTACCTCGCCAACACGAATAGTTTTGTCGATGCCATCATCGGTGGCTGGTCGGCAAACTTCATCTACAGCTATCAGAGCGGACAGCCCTTTACGATCGGCTGCCCCATCGCAACCACCTCCGGCTTCGGCTGCAACGCCAATGTAATTCCAGGAGCCGATATTTACGCCGGTCCCCACAATCGCAAACAGTGGCTCAACCCCGATGCCTTCGCGAATCCTGCAAAAGCAACCGCGATCGGTCAGACCGACTACTCCGTCCTTGGCGGGAGCCCTCAGCAGGCTCGTGGACCGGGATTCAACAACGTGGACTCCTCCATCTTCAAAGACTTCAACGTGAAGGATGCGATGCGAGTGCAGTTCCGCGCCGAGGCCTTCAATACCCTCAATACCCCTCAGTTCGCTCAACCCGGCACGCTTGACTTCACCAACAAAGCGGCTTTCAGCTCCATCACCAGCCTGCGGAACAACGCTCGCCTCCTGCAGCTTGCTCTCAAGCTGTCCTTCTAAATCTCTCGTCTCCCGATGAGAGTGGCGATGCAGCCCGCGCCTCCGGGTCTGCATCGCCTTTTTCTTTTCCGCAATCCGTTCTTTAAGTGCAGCACTCCAGACCACAGGAACAAGCCCTGACAGGAAAAGAAATCGAACCTGCCTGATAAACGCATTACCATCTTTATAGTCTTGCATGCGACGTCCCGATCATCGCGGAATCTGCCGTCTATTACTCCTGATCTTGTGTGGAATCTCCATTCGAGTATCGGCACAGGAGATCTCCAACCTGGGGCATCAGGCATGGACAACAGAAAACGGGATACCCCAAAACAGCATCCACGCCATCTTCCAATCACGCGATGGTTATCTCTGGATTGCCACCAAAGGCGGCATCGCGCGCTTTAACGGCAACACCTTCCGAATCTTTCGAGACAAAAACACTCCGGCGATCACCAGCAACGATATCTGCTGCTTCGCCCAGAGTGCGGACGGAGATTTATGGATCGGCACTGCTGACGGCATCCTCCGCTACAGCAACGGCAGCTTTCGTCACTACGGAACCGCAGAGGGACTCCCCTCCGAAGACGTTCGCTCGCTTCTCGCGCGAGACGGCGCCGTTTATGTTCTAACTGGATCAGGTCTCGCTCATCTTAACGGCGATCGATTTACTCCTATCGAAACTCCAATTGCTCCGGATGCCATTGCCCTCTCCGACGAGGGGATACTCATCTCTACCTCATCCGGACTCATGGAGTACCGAGGCTCAACGACTGCGCGGGCATATCAACAGCTTATGCCTGCAAAGCAGCCTGTCCTCGCCTTCGGATATCTCCCCAACGACACCCTCTGGCAACGCACCTCAACCACGCTCACCGTCTTCGCCGATGGCAATCCACGAACCCTCAATACCGAAGCCTTTGGTAGCGGTCGAATCCAGTCCTTCCTCACGGACTCTCACGGAGGCCTCTGGATCGGGACTAGCAAAGGACTCTATCACCTTCAGGACCCTCTCGCTCCGCCGCGCCTTCTACCAGACCTCGGAACCAACAGCATCCTCTCACTCCGCGAAGATGCAGAAGGCGATCTCTGGGTAGGAACCGAAACCGATGGCCTCCATATTCTTCGCCACCGCAACTTTCACTCCCTCCCAGGCAGTATCGGCCAGAGGATCACCGCGATCACCCAGGCCGGCGATGGCGTTATGTGGATCGGCACCAATGGCGATGGCCTCATGCGCTGGCTCAACGGCAATCAACGCACTCTCACCACTCGCGACGGCCTTCTCAGCAACATCATCCTCTCCCTCACTCCGGGTCAATCGGACGATCTCTGGATCGGAACCCCAGACGGCCTGAATCACCTCCAGCAAAACCATCTCACCTCTCTCACCTCCGCGGATGGCCTTCCCGACGACTTCATCCGATCCCTCCTCACCGACGACGACGGCACACTCTGGATCGGAACCCGCAAAGGGCTCGCCCATCTCGACGGGAAAAAAATCTCCATAGTTACGCAAGCAAATGGCCTTCCAAGTGACGTCATCGGTGCAATGGTTCAGCCCATCGGCTCTAACGATCTCTGGATCGCCACACTCGGTGGTCTATCTTTCTTGCACAACGGATCCATCAAAACCTTTACGACAGCCGACGGGCTCTCCGGCAACACCATCACCTCTCTCTTCATGGATGCCCAGGGAAACCTGTGGATCGGCACTCATGACAATGGACTCACCGTCCGCACCGTCGATGGCCGCTTCATCCCATTTCATCGCAGCGATCTTCCCCGCACCGTCGACACCCTCATCGGAGACGACACCGGCTCGCTCTGGCTCGGTTCCACGCATGGCATTCTGCGCGCTCGTCAGTTCGATCTCGTTGCCTGTGCCTCGTCCCCCGCATGCACACTGCACCTCAATCGCTACGGCAGCTCCGATGGCATGCCCACCGAAGAGGTCTCTGCTATCGGCCATCCCGCCGTGTGGAAGTCCTCCGATGGCACGCTCTGGTTCGCTACCGGCAAAGGTGTCGCCATCGTCGATCCCGCTCACCTCTTTCTGAATCAGGTTCCTCCACCAGTCGTTATCGAGCGTTTCACCGTCGACGATGTAGAACAGTCCGCTGGCGTCGATATTCATCCCGGCCCTCATCGTCTCGCCTTCGAATATGCAGGTCTCAGCTTCCTCGCTCCGGGACAGGTTCGCTTCCGCTATCGCCTCGAAGGCTTCAATAAGCAATGGATCGAAGCCGGCTCTCGCCGCACTGCTTCCTACACCAACCTTCCATCCGGTCACTATCGCTTCATCGTTCAGGCAGCCAACAACGACGGTCTCTGGAACGAGCAGGGCGCACAGCTCTCCTTCTCCATCCAATCGCCCTTCTATCGAACTCTCTGTTTTCTGCTCCTCGTTTCTCTTCTGCTGATCGGCCTTTTCGTTCTGCTCTATCGCCTTCGACCGCGACGTCTTCGCTCGCAGTTCGACACTGTACTCAGAACGCAAACGAGTCGCGCGCGAAATCCATGACTTTGGCGCAAAGCTTCGTGGCGTTTCTGTCCTCGAGCTGGCGGCTCAGCACCTGAGCGGAAGAATCTTCGCTCTAGTTTCCCGAGGCTGGCTTCTGCTCCGCAACCATCTGGCCCTTGCGAATCTCTTCGCCCAGCAAAATCGCCTCTGCAATCTCCAGCATCGACTTTCGCCTCTGTCGGCTCTCCCGTTGCATCATGCGATAGGCCTCTTCTTCAGCGACATGCATATCGCGCTGCAGAATTCCCTTCGCTCGCTCCACCGCCTTGCGTGTCTCCAGCCGTCCTGCCAGCTGCGCATTCTCATTCTCCAGCCGGGCACGTTCCACCTCGGCTCCCACCAGGTAGCCAATCGTCGAAAGCAGTCGAACCTCATTCAGCGTGTGCTGATACGACAGGCGGTGCTGTAGATTGATCACGCCAACCACCTTGCTCGCGCACAGAATCGGTGTCGAAAGCATCGCTTCGAATCGGTCTTCCGGAAGATTTTTGAAGAGCTTGAACCGCGGATCCTCCGAGGCATTCGACGCCAGCGCCACGGGCTCACGATGCTCTGCCACCCAACCCGTAATTCCCTGCCCCAGCTTGATGCCCAGATGATCGACGACGTCCGCGTGCGGATTCTTCGAGGCCCGCAGCATCAGCTTCTCTCCATCGAGCACGTAAATAAAACACGAGTCGCAGGGAATCACCGTCGTCACAAAATCGACAATGCGCCCAAGCACCTTATGGAACGAATCTGCGGACGCAATGCGGCTTGAGATCTCATGCAGAAAATCAATCGGCGCCATCGCCTGCGATCCATTCTGTTGCGGCGTCTCCACCACGGCATTGGAACTCCGTGAGATCGCCACCCGCAGCCCCGACTGACGCGCGCTCATACTCCGCTGGCCGCTCTTCTTCTTCTCCTCTACCAATTTACCGGCCAGCTGCGCCGCCTCATTCACCAGAAACCCCATCTTGGGATGCGATGGCTCAAAGTCCGGCGTAATCCCATGCTCAGTCAGAGACTCCGTTGTCGTCGGACCGATCGAAGCCACTACAACCGATCGCAGCCCCGAGCGTAAATCGTCTACCGCCCCCATCTGTTCAGCCACCTCAAACAGATGAATCACCTGCACGCCCGTCGTAAACAAAACGACATCGACTCCGCCGCTCATGAGGGCCAGAATCGCCTCGCGCAGAGGCTGCAGGTCCTCCGGCAGCGCCCACTGGTAAACGGGAACCTTCATCACCTCGGCCACTCTTGCAGCAAGCCTCTCCAGTAGCTCCGGGTTCGAAACGCCATACTCCTGAACCGCAACACGAAACTCCGCCAGCTCCTCTCCAAACTCTTCTTCGAGAGAAGACAGCACCTCGCGCCACGTATTCGGCTCTGGAGCGATTACGGCAACAGGAACTCCAAGCTCCTTCAAAGCCGCAACCGGCTTTGGTCCGCGCGCCACAACGCGTACTTTTTTCAACGCGGTCAAAAACTCTTCGCTTTTGTTGGAAGACTGGACAATGTTCGCCAGCGTTCGCACGCCAACCCCTGTCAGAAAGATGACAAGGTCGAACTCCCCCGCAATCAGCCGGTCCACAAACTCCAGTGCCACCCGGTTTGATCCAAGCGAAATCTCCCGCATCGCAGGAACGACAAACGGCTCTCCACCATAGGTCCGGATCAGCTTTGTTATCTCACTCGACCGACGAGATTCCAGAGAGAGAACTCTCAAACCATCAAAGCTTGCAGGTGCCATCACGAACCCCCGTAAACGCGAAAAGCGGTGAGTTGCACTCTCACGCGCGGTTAACATCAAATTGATTAAGAGTAGGTCTGTTGTTCATCATTTTTACAGACAGATTTCAAATCGACCAGCACTATCTTGTGCTTCGTTTTGATTTGGCAGTCAGACCCGCAACAAAGCGCACTTATTGCGTGCGATCAAGCTTCCGAATAACTTCTACACGGCCGCCGCACGCTCGAAGCCTTCGTATAGCCCCGACAGCCATTTTGAGTTATTGTACGCGCTTACTTTGCTTCGACCGGCTCCCCGGGAACCACTCCCTCGACTGCAGCCAATGGCTTCGACAGGAAAATTGAGCTCGATCCCTCGTTCAAAACGTCCTTCGCCGTTACGCTGTCGAACAGATGCAGAAAACGCGCAATCACACCCGTCCATCCCGTCTGATGGCTCGCCCCAATCCCCGCTCCGTTGTCGCCATGAAAATACTCGTAAAACAGTAAGTAATCCTTCCAGTGCGGATCGGTCTGGAACTTCTCCGTATCGCCATAGACCGGTCTTCGGCCCTGTTCGTTTACGCGGAAGGAATTCGCCAGGCGATCTCCAATCTCATGTGCGACCTCGAACAGATTCTTCTCAATCCCCGACCCCGTGGGACACTCCACCTTGAACGAATCGCCGTAATACTGAAACAGCAGCAGCAGCGCACGGATCATAAGAGCATTCACAGGCATCCATACCGGACCTCGCCAGTTTGAATTTCCTCCAAACAATCCCGTAGTCGATTCCGCAGGCTCATACTGCACCGTGTGCCGCGTGCCCTGCATTTCAAAGGTGTAAGGCATCTTCAGGTGCTCACGCGAGATCGACCGGATCCCGTAAGACCCCAAAAACTGATCCTCATCCAGCATCCGCGCCAGAACCCGCTTCAGGTTGTCGCGATTCAACACTGAAAGCATCCTGCGATCAAACTCTCCCGGCGTCTCTGGATCATGCAGGTTGCACGCCAGCTCCGGGCGCCGCTCAAAAAAGTTCTTCGCTCTCTCCATCAACCGTGGATACTTGTCCATCAGCTCCGGCGGCAGAATCGAGATCGCCGCCAGCGGCAGCAGCCCCACCATCGACTTCAACCTCAGCCTGCATCCCGTGCCGTCAGGCAAGTACAGCACATCGTAGAAAAATCCGTCCTGCTCGTCCCACAGCTCATTGACACTATCCCCCTGCGGATCCATCGCCCCGGCGATCCACAAAAAGTGCTCCAGAAACTTAACCGCCACATCTTCATAACTCTCGTCGTACGAAGCCAGCTCCAGCGCGATGCTCAGCATGCTCTGCGCAAACATCGCCATCCATGCCGTGCCATCGGCCTGCTCCAGATAACCTCCCTGCGGCAGGGTTGCGCTCCGGTCGAAGACCCCGATATTGTCCAGCCCGAGAAATCCACCCTCGAAAATATTGTGCCCCGACCGGTCCTTCCGGTTCACCCACCAGGTAAAGTTCAGCAACAGCTTCCGGAAGGCGCTCTTCAGAAACTCCAGATCGCCCTTGCCTCCATGCAGGCTCTTCTCCGTTGTGTACACATAGAGCACCGCCCAGGCGTGCACCGGCGGATTCACATCCCCGAAGTTCCATTCATAGGCCGGAAGCTGCCCATTCGGATGCAGATACGTCTCGCTGACCATCAGCTCCAGCTGGCTTTTGGCAAAATCCACATCCACCATCGACAGCGCAACCGTGTGAAATGCCAGGTCCCACGCCGCATACCACGGATACTCCCACTTATCCGGCATCGAGATCACGTCGGCGTTCAGCATGTGGAACCATGGCGTGTTCCGCATGATCATCCTGCGCCCCTGTCCCGTTGGGCTGTATCCATGCTCCCTCAGCCACAGGTCCAGATCGAAATAGTAAAACTGCTTCGACCACAGCATTCCTGCCAGAGCCTGCCGAATAATCCTCTGGTCGTCGGATTCGCAATTTGGCGGGCACACCGACTTGTAGAACTCATCCGCCTCCCGGATCCTGTCCTGAAACACGGCTTCAAATCCTGCACCGAAGGGAGCCACCATCGACTCACTGCGCGACAGCCGCAGACGGATCACCTCTTCCCCGCCACCCGGCACCGTCATCGCATAGACAGCCGCGGCCTTCGTTCCCACACGATTCGGATTCACCGCCCCCTTCATTCCGTGAATCACATACTCGTGAAAGGCATCCTTCACAAACGGCGTCGGATTCTCCGCACCTGACAATCTCTTTTGATTCGACTCGTTCTCGGTAAACAGCACCTCAGGCGCACCGTCGCAATGCAGAAAATACTCTCCCAGCTGCCTGTGCTGCGTCGCAATCACACCTTTGACTTTCGCCGCTCGCAACCCCGGCTTCGGCTCCTTCGACTGCCACCACGTATTGCGAAACCACAGCGTCGGCAAAAGATGCAGCGCCGCAGCCTCCGTGCCGCGATTCGCCGCCGTAATCTTCACCAGAATCTCGTCAGAATCCGCCTTCGCGTACTCCACAAACACATCGAAGTACTTGTCCTCATCGAAGACCTTCGTGTTGATCAGCTCATACTCCTGCTCGTACTTCGTCCGTTGAGCATTCGTCCTCACCAGGTCCTCATAAGGAAAAGCCGCTTGGGGATACTTGTACAGATACTTCATGTACGAATGAGTCGGCGTTGAATCCAGGTAGAAGTAGTACTCCTTCACATCCTCCCCGTGATTTCCCTCCGAGTTCGTCAACCCGAACAGGCGCTCCTTCAGGATCGGGTCCTTGCCGTTCCATAGAGCCAGCGCAAAACACAGGTGCTGATGATCGTCCGAGATCCCGGCGATCCCATCCTCGCCCCACTTGTACGCTCTCGATCTCGCTTGGTCATGCGTAAAGTAGTTCCACGCATCTCCATTGGGCGAGTAGTCCTCTCGCACCGTTCCCCACTGCCGCTCGCTCAGGTAAGGCCCCCACTGCTTCCACGCCTTGACCTCGTTCTTTGCTTCCTCGAGACGAACCTGTTCCACGCCGGCCATACTCCACCTCTTCGAACGCGTTAGGTCCCAGATGCTGTATTACAAAGACACTAGGACGACTCCCTTGGCACGTCAACCAGTTCATCGCGTCTACCGAGCGTCCCGGCAAAAATTAACCTCGCCCTCATCTCGTCGTCACCCGGCCTTCTGTTATCAGTCCCTTAGCCTCAACAAGCGCGTACAATCACATCCGAAGCTAAAGCGAGGTCCACGTGATCGATACACCTGTTCTCCTTCTCCTTGTCATCATCGCCCTCTACCTCATCAGCTCCATCAAAATCCTCAAGGAGTACGAGCGCGGCGTCATCTTCCGTCTCGGCCGGGTCAAGGAGGCCGCCAAAGGCCCCGGCATCATCCTCGTCTTCCGCCCCCTCGATCAGATCGTTCGCATCTCCCTCCGTCAGGAGGCCATGGAAGTTCCCCCGCAGGACATCATCACCCGCGACAACGTCACCCTCAAGGTCAACGCCGTCGTCACCCTCCGCGTCATCGACCCCACCAAGGCCGTCATCGAAGTCGCCAACTACATCTACCAGACCTCCCAGTTCTCCCAGACCACCCTGCGCTCCGTCCTCGGCGAGGTCGAGCTCGACGAGCTCCTCGCCCATCGCGAGCGCCTCAACCAGCGCATCCAGAGCATCCTCGACGGCCACACCTCCCCCTTCGGCGTTAAAGTCGTCTCCGTCGAAGTCAAGCAGGTCGATCTCCCCGAAACCATGCTCCGCGCCATGGCCAAGCAGGCCGAAGCCGAACGCGAGCGCCGCTCCAAGATCATTCACGCCGAAGGCGAATTCAACGCCGCCCAAAAGCTCGTCGATGCCGCCGCACTGCTCGCCACCCAGCCCATGACCCTGCAACTTCGTTATCTTCAAACCCTTACCGAGATAGGTGTCGAGAAGAATACGACCATCGTTTTTCCACTTCCCATGGAGCTGATGACACTGTTGAATAAAACAGTCCAGATCGCGGATCCTGCCCAGCAGCTTCCGCGCATCAAGGTTGAGCCTGGCGCTTCGCCGGCCAAGCCCGCAGAACCCTCAGAGTAGGGCGAGCCCTCACGACGGCTCCCCGCAGATCGAAGGACCGCTCCGTGAAAACCCGCTATATCGAAGACGACGACATCGACACCGCCAGCGACCGCGAGATCTCGCTCAGCCCCTCCACGCTCCTCGGCATCTTCTTCCTGCTCGCGCTCATCTGCGCCGTCTTCTTCGGCTTCGGCTATAGCATGGGCCGCCGCTCCGCCACCGCCACTCCAACTTCTGCCTCTGCCGATACCGACGCTCCCCTCAAGAGCAGCGCAGACTCCAAGCCCGCCCC
>Ga0310811_10004059_pt1 | contig 18433 bp, 14 predicted proteins | sample YCmetagenome_FD_207642 | JGI IMG/M metagenome (GOLD analysis project Ga0310811, IMG submission 207642) | Soil microbial communities from experimental microcosm in Duke University, North Carolina, United States - YC | ecosystem: Engineered > Artificial ecosystem > Soil microcosm > Unclassified ...
CGGCGATGGTGGTCACCCTCGTCGCGACCTGCGTCTACCTCCTCTTCGACTTCTCCTACGGGCCGGTCTTCCTCAGTCCGGTCATCACCTTGTTCTCCGCGGTCGTGTCCGGGCGCCGGCGGGCCGCCTGGCTGGGAGCGGCCGCCTTCTTCCTGTTCATTGTGGTGTACGCCGGCTGGCTCATCCCGAACCCCCGCGGCTGGTTCCACGACACCGCGTTCGCGGCGTTCCTGCTGCTCACGATGACGGTCTCGGAGTTCGTCCGGATCCGGAGGGAGCGCCTCGCCGAACGTGAGCGCGTGGCGCGGGAGGAGTCGAGGCGCCAGGCCAGCGAGGAGCGGCTGACCATGGCGCAGGAACTCCACGACGTGCTCGCGCACAACATCTCACTGATCCACGTGCAGGCGGCCACCGCCCTGCACCTGCTCGATGAACATCCCGAGCAGGCACGCACGGCGCTCACCACGATCAAACAGGCGTCCAAGGACGTCCTCACCGAGATGCGCGGCGTCCTGAGCCTGCTCAGGGAGGGCGCGCCCCGCTCGCCGACGGCCGGGATGGATCGCCTGGACGAACTGGCCGAACGCAGCGGCCTCCCGGTCACAGTGGAGATCACCGGATCCGTCCGGCGGCTCCCCGCGGGGGCCGACCGGGCCGGTTACCGGATCGTCCAGGAGTCGCTGACGAACGTCTCCCGGCACGCCCCCGGCGCCAGCGTGACCGTCCGCGTCTCGTACGGTCCGGGCGAGTTCGGCATCGTCGTGGAGGACGACGGTGCTGGAGCGGCTCCCGCGATCTCCGGCCTCGGCAGCGGGAACGGCATCCCCGGCATGCGTGAGCGGGCCGCGGCGCTCGGCGGGTCGCTGAACGCCGCGCCCCTGCCCGGTGGGGGTTTCCGCGTGGAGGCCGTCCTTCCCCTGCCCGACGACCCGGCGATGGAGTCCACGTGATCAAGGTGCTGCTGGCGGACGACCAGGCTCTCGTACGGGCCGGCTTCCGTGCCCTGCTGGACGCGCAGGAGGGCATGACCGTCGTCGGTGAGGCCCCCGACGGGGCGGAGGCCGTGCGGCTGGCCCGGGAACTGCGGCCGGACGTGGTGCTGATGGACATCCGCATGCCGGGCATGGACGGCCTCACGGCGACCCGCCGCATCGGCGAGGACGCCGAGCTCGACGCCACGAAGATCATCATGTTGACCACGTTCGAGCTGGACGAGTACGTCTTCGAGGCCCTCCGAGGCGGGGCCAGCGGCTTCCTGGTCAAGGACACCGAGCCCGCCGAGCTGATCCAGGCCGTCCGGGTGGTGGCGTCGGGCGACGCGCTGCTGTCCCCCGGTGTCACCCGCCGGCTCATCGCGGAATACGCCTCCAGGGCGAAGGAGCCCGGAGTCGGCCGCCGCCTCGACGTGCTCACCGATCGGGAGCGGGAGGTCCTGTCGCTGGTCGGCACCGGCATGACCAACGACGAGGTCGCGGGCACGCTCTTCATGTCGCCCGCCACGGCCAAGACCCACGTCAGCCGGGCGATGACCAAGCTCCACGCCCGGGACAGGGCCCAACTGGTCGTCATCGCCTACGAGTCCGGCCTGGTCAAGCCCGGCTGGCTCTGACTCGCGGGCGCCGGGGTGAGCGAAGTGTTACTGGTCGCCCCCGGACCGCCACGTTACGTTGCGGGAAAGCCCTGGTTCGAGGAGGACCGCGTGAAGTCCATCGCACGATTCTGCGGCAATTGCAGCTGTGGCTGCCCCGAGCTCTTCGTAGATCTATCGGCGCCGGCCGAGCGGCAGGTCGTGATCACCGACGACTTCGGGCAGCGGGTCGAGATGAGCCTCGACCAGTTCGGCTCGATCGTGGAGGCCGCGAAGTCAGGCACTCTCGACGACCTGGCCCTCGTCCACTGAGGGCCGTCCACGCCTGTCATCACAGGAGATGTCCAGCGGGCCCGCCGGGGCCCGTTGACAAAGGACTTCTTAATTACGCTCCGTAGCCACAACATCACGTGCCACCCTGACTCCCATGACAACACTGGGAGCTATGAAGGCAGCGGTCTCGTGGCCTGACGTCCCGGTCCCGCGCAGCCCGGAGCCCGCGGATCCCTTCGAGGCGAAGCTGCTCTCGACGGCCCGGGCGGGCGACCCGGATGCCGCGCACCGTCTCGGCCGCCTCTACGCCGAGCGCGGCGACCGGTCCGCCGCCCGGCACTGGTGGGAGCGGGCCGCCCGGATGGGCAACGTCGACAGCACGTTCAACCTGGGCCTGTGGCACCAGCGGCACGGCACGACGGAAGAGGCCGTGGGCTGGTTCGAACTGGCCGCCACGACCGGCGACGCCGAGGCCGCGATCTACCTGGCCACGCTGCTCCTGGAGCGCCGCGGCGACGTCGCGGGCGCCCGGAGCTGGTTCGAACGGGCCGCCGCGGACGGCTCGTGCATGGCGGCCCGGCGGCTGGCGCTGCTCTGCGAGGACATGGGAGACACCCTCGGCTCACGCGACTGGCACCGCAGGGCGGCGATCGAGGGCGAGCTGGAGTCGGCCTACGACCTGGGCTTCCTCGGCTACTCGGCGGGCGACGAGAGCGAGGCCCGCCACTGGTGGGAGTACGCGGGACGGGCGGGTCACGCCGACGCGGCCTACCACCTCGGCCTGCTCCTGCACGCCGCCCGCGACCCCGAGGCCGCCGAGACGCTCTACCGGCTCGCCGCCTGGCAGAACCACCCCCGCGCGGCCTTCGCGCTCGGCGGCCTCTCGCTGGCCAAGCGCGATCTCCGTACGGCACGGGCCTGGTTCGAGCGGGCGGCGCACGCCGGTCGCATCGACGGCCAGCGCATGGCGGGTTTCGTGTGCGTCGAGCTGGACGACCGTCCGGCGGCCGCCCACTGGTTCGCGCAGGCGGCGGCCGCGGGCGACGCGGAGGCGGCCTACAACTACGGCCTCCTGCTGGTCGCCGAGCACCAGGATCTGGACGGCGGCCGGCACTGGCTGGCCGAGGCCGCGACCGCCGGTCACCACAGGGCGGCAGCGGAGCTGCGCACGCTCCAGACCGTGACCGGCGGGCCCGACCGGCCGGATGACCGGCCGTACGAGGCGCGGGCCGCGAGCTGGGACCACCCGACGGAGCCCGAGCTGACCGCCCGGGCCGAGCTCGCGGTGGCCGCGGGCCGCCGCAGAGGCGACGCGGTGGCCGACACCGCAGATCTGATCGAGATCCTCGGCACGTGGGATCTCATCACGCGCGGGCTGGCCGAGCGGCACGACCCGGTCATGTGGCTGACCGAGACGAGTGGCCTGCACGCTCCCGCCGTCGAGCACCTCTGCTCGGTCCGGGCGACCCTGCTGAAGCCGGGCACGGCTCCGTGGCCGGCTCCGACCGAGGTCGAGCACGTCCTGATGACGGCCCGCGACCTGCGCAGGCGCCTCGGCCTGCGCTAGGTCGTGTCTGCGGGTTCAGACGGGCTCCGGCGGGTGCCGGGGCGGTTCAGGCGGCGAGGACGTCGGCGACCGGGGTGAACCCGACGCCGTGCGCGACGGCCACGGGCTCGTTCGTGAGCACACCCGCGTGGGTGTTGAGCCCGAGCTGGAGCGCGGCATCGGCGCGCAGCGCCTCCCGCCACCCCCGGTCCGCCAGCTTGACGGCGTAGGGCAGCGTCGCGTTGGTCAGGGCGAAGGTGGAGGTGTTGGCCACCGAGCCCGGCATGTTGGCCACGCAGTAGAAGATCGAGTTGTGCACCGTGAAAGTGGGCTCGGCGTGCGTGGTCGGCCGCGAGTCCTCGAAGCAGCCGCCCTGGTCGATCGCGATGTCGACGAGCACCGAGCCCGGCTTCATGCGTGAAACCAGCTCGTTGGAGACCAGGGTCGGCGCCTTCGCGCCCGGGATGAGGACCGCGCCGATGACCAGGTCGGCCGCGAGCACGGCCTGCTCGAGGGCGTAGGCGGTGGACACGAGCGTCTTCAGGCGCCCCTGGTAGATCGCGTCGATGAACCGCAGCCGGTCGATGTTGACATCGAGGATCGTCACGTCGGCGCCCATGCCGACGGCGATCTGGGCCGCGTTGAGGCCGGAGACGCCGCCGCCGATGACGACGACCTTGGCCGGAGCCACTCCGGGGACGCCGCCCGGCAGGACACCGCGTCCGCCGTTGAAGCGCATCAGGTTGTACGCGCCGACCTGGGGCGCCAGACGGCCGGCGACCTCCGACATCGGGGCGAGGAGCGGCAGGGTGTTGCCCACCTGCACGGTCTCGTAGGCGATCGCGGTGGTCCCGGCCGACAGCAGCGCGTCGGTGCAGGGCCGCGAGGCGGCCAGGTGGAGATAGGTGAACAGCACGAGGTCGTCACGGAGCCTGCCGTACTCCTCGGCGATGGGCTCCTTGACCTTGAGCACCATCTCGGACTCGCCCCAGACCGCGTCGGCCGTGTCGAGGATCTTGGCACCGACCGCGAGGTACTCCTCGTCCGTGATGTGCGACCCGAGACCCGCGCCACGCTGAACGTGGACGTCGTGTCCGTGACGGACGAGTTCGTGTACACCCGCAGGGGTGGCGGCGACACGGTACTCGTGGTTCTTGACCTCGGCAGGCACGCCGATCTTCATGGGATGAGTCCTTTCAGCATTCTCGGTACGACCCGGCGCCGCCGGAGGCGCCGGCCGTACCACGTGGATTGTCAGAGACGGGCCCAGGCCTCGGTGAGGACGGACCGGAGGATCGACTCGATTTCGTCGAACTCCTTGGGGCCGCAGATGAGCGGCGGCGCGAGCTGCACCACGGGGTCACCGCGGTCGTCGGCCCGGCAGTACAGACCGGCGTCGAACAGGGCCTTGGACAGGAACCCGCGGAGCAGCCGCTCACACTCCTCGTCGTTGAAGGTCTGCTTGGTCGACTTGTCCTTGACGAGCTCGATTCCGTAGAAGTAGCCCGCCCCGCGGACGTCGCCGACGATCGGCAGGTCGAGGAGCTTCTCAAGCGTGGCGCGGAACACCGGCTCGTTGGTCGTGACGTGGCCGAGCAGGTCCTCACGCTCGAAGATGTCGAGGTTGGCCAGGGCCACGGCGGAGGCCACGGGGTGGCCGCCGAAGGTGTAGCCGTGGGCGAACGTCTCGTCCCCGTGCCGGAACGGCTCGAACAGCCGCTCGGACGCGATCATCGCACCGATGGGCGCGTACCCGCTGGTCAGGCCCTTGGCGCAGGTGATGATGTCGGGAACGTAGTCGAACTTGTAACCGCCGAACATCGTGCCGAGGCGGCCGAAGGCGCAGATGACCTCGTCGGAGACGAGCAGCACGTCGTTCTCGTCGCAGATCTCACGCAGCCGCTGGAAGTATCCGGGCGGCGGGGGGAAACATCCTCCGGCGTTCTGCACCGGCTCGACGAAGACGGCGGCGACGGTGTTCGCGCCCTCCATCTCGATGGCCTTGCCGACCTGGTCGGCGGCCCAGCGGCCGAACGCCTCGGGGTCCTTGTCGAAGCCGGGGAAGCCCGAGATCTCGTCGGCGCGGTAGAGGTTGGTGTTGGGAACCTTCAACGCGCCGGGGACCAGCGGCTCGAAGGCCTCCTTGAGGCTGGGGATGCCGGTGAGGGACAGGGCTCCGTGCGGGGTGCCGTGGTAGGCGATCGAACGGCTGATCACCTTGGTCTTGAGGGGCTTGCCCTGGGTCTTGAAGTACTGCTTGGCGAGCTTCCAGGCCGACTCGACGGCCTCGCCTCCGCCGGTCGTGAAGAAGACCCGGTTCAGGTCGCCTGGGGTGAGCTCCGCGATTCTGGCCGCCAACTCGGCGGCCTTGGGATGGGCGTACGACCAGAGCGGGAAGAAGGCCAGCTCTTTGGCCTGCTTGGCGGCCGCCTCCGCGATCTCCTCGCGGCCGTGGCCCACCTGGACGACGAACAGGCCGGCGAGACCGTCGAGGTACCGCTTGCCGTGGATGTCGTAGATGTAGGCGCCCTCGCCCTTCACGATCATCGGCACTTCCGTGCCTTCATGGGAACTGTGCCGGGTGAAATGCATCCACAGGTTGTCTTGTGCGGCTTTGAGAACGTCCGGGCGCGTCATCGCAACCTTCCCTCAGGCGATAGGTGCTCTGCACAGTCTGCATGCCGTTTACGGAGTTTGCCAAGTGATTACGTGGTTGCAGTATCCAAGAAGTTCGGAATCCGCGATATCGACATGTAACCACAACGAAATCCGTGAGGGTCAATTCTCGCCTCGGCCTGGCCGTACGGGCGGGGGGCGTCACGGGATGTGGTGCAATGGGCTCACCCAACGGCCCAGTGCGCCTCAAACCACCTACATACGGGAGAAAACGCCGTGACACCTGCGGAGATCGAGAAGGCCGTCGAGGCGGGAATGCCGCAGGCGATCGAGGACCTCACGAAGCTCGTGTCGATCCCGTCCATCGCGTTTCCCGGGCATCCGGAGGCCCCGGTGCACGAGGCGGCCGCGGCCGTCGCGGACCTGCTGCGCTCGGTCGGTCTCCCGCACGTCGAGCTGATCCCCGTCGAGGGCAGCTTCCCCGCCGTGTACGCCACCGCTCCCGCGCCTCCCGGCGCTCCGACCGTGCTGCTGTACGCGCACTACGACGTGCAGCCCTCCGGTGACCTCGCCCTGTGGCGGACCCCGCCGTTCGAGCCGACCCTGATCGGCGACGCGATGTACGGCAGGGGCGCCGCCGACGACAAGGGCGGTCTCATCGCCCACATCGCGGCGCTGCGCGTCTTCCAGGGCAGCTTCCCCGTCGGTCTGAAGGTCATCATCGAGGGCCAGGAGGAGTACGCCGGCGAACGGCTCGAGGCGCTCGTCGAGTCCGACCCCGAACTCGTGCGCGCCGACGCGATGGTCATCGGCGACGTCGGCAACCCGAAGGTGGGCGACCCCGCGCTGACGACCATGCTGCGCGGCATGGCCGCCTTCACGGTCGAGGTCCGGTCGCTCGGCGACGCCGTACACAGCGGATCGTTCGGCGGCGCGGCCCCGGACGCCCTGTCGGCGCTGATGCGCATGCTGACCGCGATGCACGACGACAACGGCGACGTCCGGGTTCCGGGCCTGGGCCGGGGGACCTTCCCCGGCGAGAGCTCCTCCGAGAAGGAGTTCCGCGCGACGGCCGGCGTTCTCGACGGCGTCTCCCTGGTCGGCTCCGGGTCGATCGCCGACCGGGTCTGGGCGTCCTACGCCATCACCGTGACGGGGCTCGACGTGCCCAGCGTGTCCGGTGCGATCAACGCGGTGCAGGCGGTGGCCCGGGCTCGCGTCACGATCCGGATCCCCCCGTCAGGTGACTCCGCGACGGCGCTGAAGGACGTGACCGCGTTCCTCGAGGAGGTCGCCCCCTGGGGCGTCCAGGTGTCGTTCGCCGACGTGGTCACCGGCTCGGGCTTCCGCGCCGCCGAGGGCGGATCCGCTCGGGCGGCGATTGAGAAGGCGATGGAACAGGCATTCGGCCGCCCGCCGCGCGAGGTCGGCCAGGGCGGGTCGATCCCGCTGGTCGCGAAGCTGGCCACGCTCCACCCGCAGGCGGAGATCCTGCTCTACGGGGTCGAGGACGAGGACGCCTCCATCCACGCGCCGAACGAGCGCGTGGTCCTCGACGAACTCCGCCGGATCATCACCGCCGAAGCCCTCTTCCTCGCCACCTACACCCACCCATAACCCGCCACCTTCGGCCGTGATCATGCACAGGTTCGGCCAGAGGGTGCCCCACCTGCGCCACCTTCTGCCGTGATCATGCATGGGTTCGGTAGAACAACCCCTGACCTGCGGCGACGCTTGTCGTGATCATGCACGGATTCCGGGAAACACACCCCCACCAGCGTGAACGCAGTTTGTGATCATGCACGGTTTCGTCAGGCATGCCGCTGACCAGGCGATTCACATCCCGTGATCATGCACGACTCCAGGGTCGCCGCACGCGACTCGCGCATGATCACGGCGGGCATTCGGGCCGGTGAGGGGCGGCTTCCCCGAACTTGCGCATGATCACGGCTGAGGATGCCGCAGGTGGGGCACCCTCCGGCCGAACCTGCGCATGATCACGGCGGGTAGATCAGCAGGTCGGCGGGCATCTTTCCGAACCTGTGCATGATCACGCGAATGGGGGCGGCGTGGGTGGCGGGTCTCCGGCTCGGGTACGGCGCCGCCGAACGGATGATCGCGCGTTAGCCGGACGAGATGATCGGAAACTAACGTGGATCGCTATACGTCGGGAAAGATGCCGGCAATCTCGTTCTCCGATGCTCGTCCAGTGGAGGAAGCGTGTACCCCCCAGCGCAGAAGCGCCGCCGCGGCTTCGCTCCGTTCATCATCGCGATCATCATCGCGGGCGCCCTCATCGTCGGACTGCGCGTGCTCTTCGGAGGGACGGACGGCGGCTCGGCGAGCACGCAGGGCTCATCGGGCTCGCAAGGATCGCAAGGTTCGTCGGGCGCCCAAGCGGCGGCCTGCGGCGACGACGGCGTCAAGCTGAACGTCGTGGCCTCGAGCGAGAAGGCGGAGGTCCTCCGTACGATCGCCGGTTCCTACAACGGCCGCGAGGTCGGCGGCCGTTGTGTCGACGTAGTCGTGACCTCCAAGGCGTCAGGCGACGCGATGCAGGCGCTCGCGCGCGGCTGGGACACCCGTAGGGACGGCCCGAAGCCGGACGTGTGGACCCCCGCGAGCGCGGGCTGGGTCAGCCTCCTCCAGCAGCGGATGCCCGCCGCGGCGGACAGGACCGCTCCCGTCCCCGCACAGAACCCCACCATCGCGACGTCACCCCTGGTCATCGCCATGCCAAAGCCGATGGCCCAGGCGATCGGCTGGCCGTCGAAAAAGGTCGGCTGGACGCAGATCCTCGATCTGGCCAACGACCCGAAGGGCTGGGCGAAGTACGGCCACCCCGAATGGGGTCCCTTCCGTCTCGGCAAGACGAACCCGAACTACTCCACCTCCGGGCTGAACGCCACGATCGGCGCCTATTTCGCCGCGACGGGGTTGTCGGGGGACCTGTCGAAGCAGGACGTGGCGAACACGAAGACGCGGAAGTTCGTCAGTGGCGTGGAACGGTCGATCGTCCACTACGGCGACATCTCGCTGACGTTCCTGTCGAACCTCCAGCACGCGGACGACTCCGGCACCGCCATGTCGTACATCTCGGCCGTGACCATCGAGGAGAAGTCGGTCTGGGACTACAACCAGGGCAACCCGACGGGCGACCCGAAGACCCTCGGACGGCACGCCAAGCCCAAGGTCCCGCTCGTGGCGATCTATCCCTCGGAGGGCACGCTCTTCTCGGACCATCCGTACGCCGAACTGACCGGACTCGACCCGGCCAAGAAGGCCGCGGCGGACGACTTCCTCAAATACCTGCGTTCGGACGGCCAGCGCGAGTTCGCGAAGTACGCCTTCCGCTCGTTCGACGGGAAGGCCGGCGGCCTCATCACCGCGGCGAACGGGCTCGATCCCAAGGAGCCCGCCACCACGCTGAGCGTGCCGGCTCCCGACGTGCTGGACGGGATCCTCAAGAGCTGGGGCGAGTTACGCAAGCCGGCCAACGTCCTAGTGGTCATCGACACGTCCGGCTCCATGGGGGCGGAGGTCCCCGGCACCGGGAAGAGCAAGCTCGACCTGGCCAAGCAGGCCGCGATCAACGCCCTCTCCCAGTTCGGGCCGAACGACAAGGTCGGCCTGTGGATGTTCTCCCTCCGCCAGGACGGCAACAAGGACTACCGCCAACTGGTCCCGGTGAAGAAGATCGCCAAAGACGAGCTGACAAGCCGTATCGGCGACCTCATCCCCAACGGCGGCACCGGCCTGTACGACACCGCGCTGGCGTCCTACCAGGACGTGATGAAGCGGCAGAGCGATGACACGATCAACGCCGTCGTCCTACTCACCGACGGCAAGAACGAGGACAACGACTCGATCTCCCTCGACGACCTCCTCCCCGACCTGGGCACGGAGGCGGGGCAGGACACCGTCCGCCTGTTCACGATCGCGTACGGCGCGGACGCCGACCTGGACGTCCTCAAGCAGATCTCGCAGACCACCAACGCCGCGGCCTACGACTCCCGTGAACCGGGGAGCATCGATCAGGTGTTCACCGCCGTGCTCTCCAACTTCTGAGCCAGGAGCCCTCCCTTGTCCCGCTTCACTGACGAACTGCGCGACCCCTGGGGACTGCTCATGGGCGCCACCGCGGGCGGTGTGGCCTGGGCCGTCAACGTGCCCCCCGTCGCCGCCGGCGGCGTCGGCGTGGTTGTTTGGCTGGCCAAGTCGTTCGCGTCGGCGTGGCAGGCCGCCGGAGGCGAGAGCCGTACCGAGCCGGTGCAGTTGCCGGTCACCAAGGGCAGTCCGGAGGAGGCGTGGTTGCGGCGCGCCGAGCGGGCGGCGAACGGCTTCGGCGACCTGACGGCCTCGATGCGGGGCCGGCTTCTCCTCGACCGGATCGCGGCCATGCGTCCCCAGGTGGACGACACGGTCGCGACGTTGCGGCGGCTGGCCGGGCAGGCGTCGGTGACCGGCTCGGCGCTCGCCCGTTTCGACCCCGGCTTCCTGCAGGCAGAGCGCGCACGGCTCGAGCGGGCGCGCGCGTCGGCGTCGGCCGACCTGGCGGGCGACCTGGACCGGTCGATCGCGTCACTGGAGTCGCAGCAGCAGGTCCACGACCGGTTGTCGGCGACGCGGGCACAGGTGCTGGCCAGGCTCGAGTCCGGCGCGATCAACCTCGAGGGCCTGGTCGCCCGGGCGGTCGAGGTGTCGGCGATGACCGCGACGTCCTCGGCGGCCGACAGCGGAACCCGTGACCTGGACGACCTCGTCTCCGAACTGGAGCTCACCCGGCAGAGCCTGCACGAGGTCGAGCAGGCCACCCGCGAGGATCTCGGTCAGACCCCCTGACCTGGGCGTCTCAGGAGGCCAGCAGGCGGTCGAGCTCGGCGGGCCCGGCGTTGCCCCCCGTGCAGACGACGGCCACCTCGCGACCGGCGAACTCCTCGCGTACGGACAACAGGCCGGCGAGCGCGGCCGCGCCGGCCCCCTCCGCCAGCGTGTGGGCCTCGGTGAGGAGCATCCGCTGGGCGCGCCGGATGTCGTCGTCGCCGACCAGCAGGAAGTCGGCCAGTCCGTCCCGCATGACGGCCTGGGGCGTCGCGAAGGCGGACCCGGTCGCCAGGCCGTCCACCACGGTCTCGCACGGCCGGGTCACGAGCTCTTTCGAGGCCCAGGAGTCGTGGGCGGCCGGCGCCGAGGCCGACTGCACGGCGATCACCCGGCAGCGGGGCGCGAGCGCGGCGGCGACCAGGCAGGCGGCTGCCGCTCCCGTGCCGCTGCCGACGGGCACGAAGACGGCGTCGAGGCGGGGCCGTGCGGACAGGACCTCGAGGTAGAGCGTGGCGACTCCCGCGATGATGTCCGGCTCGTCGGCCGGGCTGATCAGGCGTCTTCCCTGGTCATCGGCCAGCGCGCGGGCGTGGTCCGCCGCCTCGACCATGGTGGCGCCCGCGACGGTGACCGTGGCGCCGAGTGCCTGGACGGCGGCGACCTTGGCCGGGTTGGGGTTCTCCGGCATCACGATCGAGCAGGCGACGCCGTACAGCCGGGCGGCGTAGGCCACCGACTGCGCGTGGTTGCCGGTGGAGTACGCGACGACTCCCCGCGACCGGTCGGGCATCCGGGCCAGCAGGTTGATCCCCCCGCGCACCTTGAAGGCGCCGGTGGGCTGGACGTTCTCATGCTTGACGTGGACCCGTGCCCCCACGGTCGAGTCGAGGACGGGATAGGACCACATGGGCGTCTCTGGCAGGTGCCCGGCGATCAGCCGCCGGGCTTCCAGCACGTCGCGGAGCTCTGTCACGTACCCCAGGGTGGCGGTCGATCGTGGCATAGGTCCAACTGAAGTCATCTCGTCCATCGATAGATGGCATTGATAGGTTTCGCGGCATGCTCGACGTCGTACGGCTGCGGGTGCTGCTCGCCGTGTCGAGGACCGGTTCTGTCACCGCGGCGGCCAGGGAACTCCACTACGCCCAGCCCTCGGTCAGCCACCACCTCGCCCGGTTGGAGGCGGAGACCGGGGCGAAGCTCGTCCAGCGAGTGGGCCGCGGCATCCGGCTGACCGAGGCCGGCCGCCTGCTTGCGGAACGGGCCGCCGAGATCCTCGGACGGCTCGACTCCGCCTCGGCCGAACTCGCGGCCCATGTCGGGCTGCGCGCCGGCCGGGTGCGGCTGGCCGCCTTCCCTTCGGCACTCGGCACCTTCGTCCCCGAGGCGGCCGTACGGCTCGCCCGCGATCACCCGGGCCTGGACCTGCGGCTGGCCGAGGCCGAACCGCCTGAGGCGTTGCGCATGTTGCGGGCCGGCGACGTGGACGTGGCGGTGGTCTTCCAGTACGGCCCTGCCGGCGGGGCCGAGGGGGCCGGGCTTCGGATGACGCCCCTTCTCGACGAGCCGAGCCTGCTCGTGGCGCCCGGCTCCGGGCCGCTCGCGACGGCGCTGCGGGACCACGCGGAGTCGCGGTGGATCGCGGGCTGCGATCGGTGCCGTGCTCACCTGCTCGATCTGTGCGCCCTCGCCGGATTCGAGCCCCGCATCTCGTTCACCACGGACGACTACGTCGCGGTCCAGGCCATGGTGGCCGCGGGCCTGGGTGTGGCCGTCCTGCCGAGGCTGGCGTTGTCGGCGCACCGTCATCCAGGCGTCCAGGTGGCCGAACTGCCCGGGTCGACGCGGCGGGTGTTCGCGGCGACGTACGGGGAACCGCCCGATCCTCCCGCCGTCGCCGCTCTGCTGGCCGCCCTCACGTGAAAATCGGGATGCCGGGACCGGCGGTCACTTCGTACCATCGCGACCATGCCACCGATTACGACGCTCGCCCTGTTCGCGGCCGCGACCCTCGCTCTGCTCCTGGTACCGGGACCCGCAGTGGTCTACATCGTGACCCGCAGCGTCGCCCAAGGCCGGGCGGCCGGGCTCGTCTCGGTGCTCGGGGTCCACGCCGGCTCGGTGGTGCACGTGACCGCCGCGGCGCTCGGCATCAGCGCGCTGCTCGCCGCGTCGGCGACGGCGTTCGCGATCGTGAAATACCTGGGCGCGGCCTATCTGGTCTACCTCGGCATCCGCAAGCTGATCAAACGCTCCGCCGCGGAGGAGCCCTTCGAGATGCGGCGGGCGTCCCGGTCGCGGCTGTTCGGGGAGGGGTTCGTCGTCAACGTGCTCAACCCCAAGACGGCGATCTTCTTTCTGGCCTTCCTGCCGCAGTTCGCCGACCCGTCGCGAGGACCTCTGGCGCCGCAGATCGTGCTGCTCGGGCTCATCTGGATCGTGCTCGGGATGGCGAGCGACGGCAGCTACGCCCTCTTGTCGTCGGCTCTGGCCGGTCGGCTGCGCCGGTCGGCCCGGGCCCGGCGGCGCCTGGACGTGGGCAGCGGCGTGGTCTACCTGGGTCTTGGAGCCGTCGCCGCCCTCACCTCCGAATCCGCGTGATCATGCACAGGTTCGGCGAGACACCCTCTGACCTGCCCCTCGTCCGGGCGTGATCATGCACAGGTTCGGCGATTGCCGGCCTGACCAGCGTGAACACCGGGCGTGATCATGCACACATTCGCCGATCGGCTGGATGAGCTGGGCCGATTCAGTTCGTGATCATGCACAGGTTCGCGCAAACCTACGACCAACTGGCCGTACGCACTTCGTGATCATGCAATTCGACACTGCATGATCACGAACGGCAAAACCCCTGGTCGGCCCACATATCCACGAATCCGTGCATGATCACGAACTGAGAACCCGCTGGCCAGAGACCATGCCACCGAACCCGTGCATGATCACGGCCGGTGTTCACGCTGGCCAGCGGGCATACGCACGAACCTGTGCATGATCACGCCGGGGTGGGGGGTGGGGTGGCGGCGGATTGGGCGATCTGCTTGGCCCATCGGTAGTCGGCCTTACCGGCCGGCGACCGGAGCACTTCCTCCACGAACGCATACGTACGCGGGACCTTGTACCCCGACAACCTCTCCCGGCAGTGAGTGTCCAGTTCCTCCCATGCGGGAGCGGTCCCCTCGTACGGCTGGACCACGGCCGCCACGCGGGAGCCCCAACGATCGTCCGGGATCCCGGTGACGACGGCGTCGAACACCGAGGGATGCCCCTTCAGGACCGCCTCCACCTCCTCGGGGAAGACCTTCTCTCCGCCGGTGTTGATGCACTGCGAGCCCCGGCCGAAGATTTGGATCGTCCCGTCTTCCTCCACCATGGCCATGTCGCCCGACAGCAGCCATTTGATGCCCTCGCCGTCCGTCACGAACGTCCGCTCGGTCTTGTCCGGGTCGTTGTAGTACCCGAAGGCGATGCGCCCCGACCTCGCGACCATTCCCATGACTCCCGAGCCCGGCTCGACGGGCCTGAGCTTCTCGTCCAGTACGGCGATGCCCGCATCGGCCTTGGGCTGGTACTTCAGACCGGCCTCCGGAGTCGACCCCGCGACTCCCGACGCGGTGTAGCCGGACTCCGTCGACCCGAAGCTGTCCAGGATCATCGACTGCGGCAGCAACTCCTGCAGCCGCGCACGGACCGTGCCGCTGAGGATCGCCCCCGTCGAGCTGACGGCGGCGAGAGAGGACAGGTCGTACGCCCCGGTGGCGATCTCCTCGGCCAGCGGACGGGCCATCGCGTCGCCGGTGATGTTGATGCTGACGACCTTCTCGCGCTCGATCGCCCGCAACACGGCGACCGGGTCGAACTTGCGGACGTAGACCATGGTGGAGCCCATGCACCAGCACAGGAACGTCCCCATCTGCGCCGCGCCGTGCATCAGCGGCGGCGCGGCCATCATGACGATCGGGTTGGCGTTGCGCGCCTGCTCGATGACCGACTCCGGCGTCTCCAGCGGCGCGCCGTACGGGTTCCCCCCGCCGAACGCCATGAACAGGTCCTCGACCCGCCACATCACGCCCTTGGGCATGCCGGTGGTCCCGCCGGTGTAGATGATGTAGACGTCCTCGCCGGTCCGCGGCTCGAATCCTCTCGTCGCCGGCTGGCCTGCCAGCGCCTCGCCGTACGGCACGGCCTCCGAGATGGCGGAGTCGCCGCCGACGGCGATGAGGTGACGCAGCGCGGGGGCTTCGGGAGCGGCGGCGGCGACCCGGCCGTCGAACTCGACGTCGAACAGCAACGCCACGATGTCGGAGTCGCGGTAGAGGTAGACCAGTTCCGCCTCGACATAGCGGTAGTTCACGTTCACGGGCACGGCCCGGATCTTCAGCGCCGCGAGCAGCGCGGTGATGTACTCCAGCCCGTTGTAGAGCTGGATCCCGACGTGTTGCCCGCGCCGTACACCCTTGGCGGCCAGGTGATGGGCGAGGCGGTTGGCCTGTGCGTCGAGTTCGGCGTACGTCATACGGGTGTCGCCGCAGACGACGGCCACCCGGTCCCCGATCGTGTCCGCGAACCCTTCGAAAAGGTCGGCGTGATTGAACTCCATACGAGGGACCTCTCTCCCGGGGCCTGGCCGATCAGGGTTTTTGCGCTCCGACGATCCACATGGCGAAGAATTGCGCCCCTCCGCCGTAGGCGTGGCCGAGGGCCGTACGGGCGCCGTCGACCTGATGCTCACCAGCCATGCCTCTGACCTGCTGTGCCGCCTCCGCGAACCGGATCAGGCCGGAGGCGCCGATGGGGTTGGAGGACAGCACGCCGCCTGAGGCGTTCCACGGGATGTCGCCGTCGAGGGCCGTGCTGCCGGACTCGGTGAGCTTCCATCCCTCGCCTTCAGGGGCGAAGCCGAGGTTCTCCAGCCACATCGGCTCGTACCACGAGAAGGGCACGTAGACCTCGGCGACGTCGATCTCCCTGCGTGGATCGGTGATGCCGGCCTGGCGGTAGACGTCGGCCGCGCAGTCCTTGCCGGCCTGGGGGCTCACCGTGTCGCGATCGGCCCGGGCCATCGGCTCGGACCGCATGGCGGTGCCGTGCACCCAGGCGGGCGTCCCGGTCACCTTGTCCTCGGAGGCGAGCACCATCGCGCAGGCGCCGTCCGACGACGGGCAGGTCTCCAGATAGCGGATCGGCTCCCACAACATCGGGGTCGACTCGACCATCTGCCGGTTGATGCCGGGGATCCGCAGGTGAGCGTAGGGATTCTTCAGGGCGTTCTGCCGGTCCTTGACCGCGACCAGTGTGCCGATGTGGTCGGGCGCGGCCGATCTGCGCATGTACTCGCGGATGTGCGGCGCGAAGTACCCGCCCGCGCCGACGACCAGCGAGGCGTTGAACGGCAGGTGCGTGGACAGGGCCCAGGTCGCGTTCGACTCCGACTGCTTCTCGAAGGCGACGACGAGCACCCGGTCGTGCACGCCGCCCTGGATGAGCGAGGCCCCGACCAGCGCCGTCGACCCGCCGACCGATCCCGCGGTGTGCACGCGCGTCATCGGCTTGCCCGCCGCGCCCAGGGCGTCCGCGAGGTACGCCTCGGGCATCATCACACCCTCGAACAGGTCGGGGGCCTTGCCGATCACGACGGCGTCGATGTCCTTGAACGTGAGGCCCGCGTCCTCCAGCGCGCGGAGGGCGGCCTCTCTGACCAGACCGGCGATGGAAACATCACGCCGCTTGGTCTGGTATCGCGTCTGGCCGACGCCGATGACGGCACAGCGGTTACCCACGACAGCACCTCGATTGCATGATCACGATCGACGACTTCCCAGCTCAGGGCGTGAATTCACGAACTTGCGCATGATCACGCCAGGGGTTTTCGCAGGTGGGACGGCCTGATCACGAACCTGTGCATGATCACGGCGGAGGGTGGGGGGCATGGGGGGCTTGGGGAGCATAGGAGGCATGGGGGGTCAGGCCTCCAGGACGGTGACGAGGTTGTGCTGGAGGCAGGGGCCCGACGTGGCGTGGGCGACGGTACGGCCCGCGCCGCCATCGAGGATCCGCGACGCGGCCTCGCCGATGCGGATCAGACCCGTCGCCATGACGGGGTTGGCCGCCAGCGGCCCGCCCGAGGGGTTGACCACGGTCTCCGCCGGCAACTCAAGAGCCTCGCGGAGGATGAGCTCCTCGTGGCTGAACTGTGCGTGCAACTCCGCGACGTCGACCGGCCCCTTGCCGACCCCCGCCGCCCGGCCGGCGGCCTCCGCGGACGGCGACCGCGTGAGGTCGCGCATGCCGAGGTAGTGGGGCTCGATCCGGTGGGCGATGCCCGTGATCCAGGCGGGGCGCTCCGCCAGTTCTCGCGCGAGGTCGCCCGCGGCCAGCACGATCGCGGCGGCGCCGTCGGTGATCGGCGCCACGTCGTACGGCCTGAGCGGCTCGACCTCGAACTCCTCCCCGGAGGGGTCGTCGAGGTCGAGGGCGCGGGGATTGTTCCGGCCGTCCGCGCGGCTGCGCCGTACGATCTCGTCGAGCTCGGCTCGGCCCGCGCCGTACGCGTTCGCCTGCAGGGCGGCGAAGGAGACCTGGTCCAGACCGAGCGGCGCCAGATAGTACGGGTCGAGCTGCAGGGTCATGATCGCCCGGAGGTCGCCCATGGACGACTTGCCGAAGCCGTAGACCAGCGCCGTGTCCACGTCCCCATGCTGGAGCCGCACCCAGGCCTCGTACAGGGCCCACGCCGCGTCCATCTCGACGTGGCTCTCCGAGATCGGCGGCCAGGCGCCGAGGGCGTCCAGCGCGGAGACGAAGGAGAACGGCGCGCCGGCCAGGTAGTCGCAGCTTCCTGAGCAGGTGAACCCGAACCTCGACAGGCCGGACCGTTCCTTGACCTCCTGGATCACCGGGTGGATCAGCTCGAAGTCGGTCAGTCCCTCGTCGTGGTCGGTGTGCTCGGTCTGGGCGAAGGCGATGACCGCCACCTCACGCATACGGCTCCTCCCCTCACAGCTCGACGTCCGGCTCGCCCGTGGGGGCGAACCAGCGGATGTTGGCCATCGACAACGTGCGTTCCTCCGGCGGCGCCCAGACGGCCTTGACGCGCATGCCCTGGCGCACCTCGTGTGCGGGCACGTCGCCCACGAGTGCGATCATCGGGACGTCCGCCCCGTCGAGCAGGATGTAGGCCGACACGAACGGCACCTGGGGCGCCCGCGGGTCGGGCAGGTTGTTGATCGCGAAGGTGGTCACGGTGCCGGTGTCCGGCAGCTCGACCTCTTCGGAGATCGCCGAGCCGCACTCGGGGCACGATGTCCGGAAGGGCACGTAGACCTTGTCGCAGTGCGTGCAGCGCCCGGCCAGGAAGACGCCGTCGCGGACACCTTCCAGGAATCGGCTGAGCGACCGGCCGGGCCGGACGCGGTACTCCATGCGGATGGGCGCGACCATCGCGGTCACTTCAGGAACGAAGCACGAAATATCGGTTATGTGGCCGACGCGGTCCGCCTCCGGCTTCCAGCGGGGACGGACGCGCAACCCCGGGCGCATCGCCTTGGCGCCGTCGGCGCCGACCGCGTGGACCAGCGCCGTGTCCG
>Ga0310811_10004061_pt1 | contig 18427 bp, 27 predicted proteins | sample YCmetagenome_FD_207642 | JGI IMG/M metagenome (GOLD analysis project Ga0310811, IMG submission 207642) | Soil microbial communities from experimental microcosm in Duke University, North Carolina, United States - YC | ecosystem: Engineered > Artificial ecosystem > Soil microcosm > Unclassified ...
ATGTGATGCGTTTTGAAGCCGTTCAGAGGCATACAAAACTCGAAAGTGATTTAATTGAATTTTCGACATTTTTACTATTTTCGAACCGTTTCGAACACGTGAGTCAAGACTTTCCGGAAGGAGTGTAGCAAGAACGACTTGGACGCAATGTTATTCCAACGGCATGGACGTAGCGGCTAATGTTAATGAATATTCGAACTTTGTCCAAAGCCTCTTATGTAAGTTAGCATCACTGCACGATTACTGGTCCCTAGATCCACCACGATCCATCATGGCCTCCAGCCTCCAGGCGATATTGTATACGCGAAGCATGTTCTGCAGCATGACTGGCGGCTGGCCGCCCTACGAACCTAGATAGGTGCCTTACATATGTATCAGCTTGAAAACCAGCCTGCTTCACTTTCCAGATCCTGCCTCCTGCAAATTAACTCTACCCATGATAGCTGAACAGTGCTAGTGAGTAGTCTCCCATAATGTCACGGTCCCTCGACCTTTTATTATATTTTGTAGCGATACTCCTAGCGACTTCAGATTTCAACTGAACTTTGAGAATCCATGCACATCTGGTTCATTTGGGACCATTTACCGAGGCACCATCAATACTAGCGAAGGCACAGAAGAGGTTTGTTGGTCCAACTTGTCCGAGTGCATCGATCTAATATTCATCAGGTCGCAGTGAAGGTGTTCAAGATTGATCCTGGGAGAGCTGTAGATAAATATGAGAAGGTAAGTCATCTAACCGGGGTTTGCCGAATCAAATCACTCTTCGCTCAATGGCCTACTATGTAGGCAATGCGTCGGGAAATCGAGGTGTGGCTTAGACTGTCAAAACACGAAACTATTGTGCCATTACTTGGCATCGTGCCCATCGTTGAGTCTCAATTGCCGGTTCTCATTTCGCAATGGATGCCCTCTGGAACATTGTATACGTACCTCAAAGGTATGATTACCGCTTCGAAGAAACTTGAATTGGCGAGTCTCTTGTTCACCAACCACATTCGTCAAAAATTGAATAACTTTATGCTACAAGGCCAGGGACGTCGCCGATGGCCTCAAGTATCGTTTGTAGATCCCTTTCCTATTGTTATCTTGTTCTTGATGTCTATTCAGTTCACTCGGAGGGTGTTGTTCACGGAGATCTTCATCCCGTATGTATGTTCGTCTCATGGTGGATGTTGCACTCATTCGTAAGCCTCAGGGAAATGTGCTCATAGATGGTTCAGGGAATGCGCGCCTCACAGATTTCGGTCTCGCAACAGTCGAAGGGAATGCAGAGTTGCAGCTGTCCATGACGTCAGCGGCTCGCCACTTGAGTCCGCGATGGCGTGCGCCTGAGGTGATTGGAATAGACCCGAAGGTTGAACCTGTACGACCGAATTTTAAGAGCGATGTATATTCTTTTGGTGGTGTCATGTTCTTTGTGCGATCCCTTTGTCTTTCTGTAGCTCTATCCTAAGCTTTCTCCTCTCAGATCGCCTCGGGGGATGTGCCATGGAAAGAGAAGAAAATTCCGGCTCATATCATCATTGCGCTGTCGAATAAAGTTGTACATGCGCGTCCCGACAACATTCTTGACGATTACTGGAACTTGATTCAAAAATGCTGGTCTTGGAACGCAGCGGATCGCCCGGAGGCAACGGAAGTCGTTAGATACCTTGCAACGAAACCCACCAAGTATGTAGTCTTCAGATGAAGTTCCATTTTTTTTTTCAATTTTTACAAGTGAGGACAGGCATAAAACTATCGTACTATTCGGGGAGACAGGAGCAGGCAAAAGCTCACTCATTAACCTCATGGCGGACAAAGAGGTAGCGAACACATCTTCTGATATGCAACGCTGTACGATGCAGTGGAAAGAACATACCATTGATTTCGGTGGCGACTCGTATATGGTTTTCGATACCATCGGACTAGATGAACCGCAGCTGAGAATGAACGAGTACCTCGAGTCTGTTGAGAACGCCTATCGGCTCATCAAGGAATTGGATACCCGAGGCGGCATTGATCTGCTTCTATTTTGCGTTCGTGCCGGCAGAGTTAATGCCACTCTTCAGAGCAACTACCGGCTCTTTCACGAATTCCTCTGTGAGAAGAAGGTTCCAATCGTTCTTGCGATCACAAACCTCGAAAGAGAGACGAAGATGGATGACTGGTGGGAGAGAAACCACGGCACCTTCGAAAAATACCAGATCCAGGTCGCCGGTCATGCGTGTGTCACCGCTGCCAATGGATTGGACGGCAGACACAGAGCCCTTTATGAAGAATCGCGCATTACGATCCGCAAACTTGTTCAGCAAGTTACCACTGACGAGCAGAAGCAAGCATGGATAGGAGGGAACAATCTGTTCGTGTCCTTGATGCGTAAGCTCAAGGAGTTACTTCCAGAGGGTCAGAATGTGAGAAAGAAGGATCTTGTCCCTCATCTCACGAAGCGTTGTGGTGTATCTCTAGACGTCGCAAAACAGTTGGCTAATATGATCAGGCAAGACGTAGGTTGATGACTTGAACTATGCCTTATGCTCACCCGATTAGACTTCATCCTTGTCGAGGATACGTTACGCATGAGCTGATACTACGTACTCTACTATATAATTAATTCATATCATCAATTGACTCCGGATAGCTGTGGACGGAAGGCGCATCGGACGTGGATGCTGTCGTCGGGAACGTCTGGGGTGCGTCGTCAGATGTGGGAACGATATAGGTGCATCTGGTTTTGCTTGTAGGGGTGCTGGGGCCACTCAGGGATATAATCGATCGGTATACGCTCTTCAACTACTGTGCTGTGGGTATCAGATACGGGAATGTCGATGACGGGGGGCATCATCCATCATTGACGTCATACTATCCAGTTTGGGCTTCGGGATCTTCGGATGCACTGATCTGGTCTGCCCACATGGATGCAAAGAGACCATTGAGTTCAAGGAGCTCCCTATGTGAGCCCCATTCGACGATCCGTCCATCCTTGAGAACCATAATCTTTCACAGGAAAACAAATCAGCATCGAGTCACCAAAAAAACGCGTCAAAACAACCGCTCCCCCTCAACAAATGCACAATATTCAAACAACAACTTCTCCCATCCATGAGTTTCCAAAGCGCACCTTTTCAGCGGATAAGTATTGGCGTGAGGCCATTAATGTACACGGTAACTCCTTCACCGTGCTTACATAAGCACCATCCGTTTTCCTCAAATGAAAAACAACTCTAAGTACCAGCGATATCATACTTATCTACAAGACTACAACTTGAAAGCCAGCCCGGTACGAACTAAGGCTATAATACTGCATAGTTCGTGATATATATATAACGGTCAATCATCACCATAGCAGCGAGTTCATTGGTCTATGTGTACATGAATGTTTTTGCGACCTTCGAAGCCAACTCTGTCTTCATGCCACATTGACCCTCGAGGTCCTCCTGTAGTTTGTCCTCCTTCTTCTTATCCTCCGAATCAGGTTGCTTGAACCATCGCATAAACGCGCTAACTATCCCTTCCTGCTTCCATTCCCCAGACACTGGTGTAACGGCTGCATGCTTTCGGATCAGCTCATGCACGGCTTGCCTCGATTCACTGTACTTCTTATCCTCCTTCAGGGTCGTTACGCATGCATGTCCCTTCACGGCGATCTGGAACCCCTCTAACGTGACACGGTTCCGCGTCCACCATTGCTCCATGACCTTTTCGTCCTCGAGGCACGTCACTACCATGACTATGGGGACTCGCCGCTGATATAACACTTCGTGGAATAGCTGATAGTTGTTCCGCAATGCGCTATTGACACGGTCTTTTTTAACGCAATATACCAACAAATTGGTGCCGCCGCATGTATCAAGCTTGCGGAGAAGGTGGCTGGCATTTTTGATGGATCGGTGGTATTCATCTGATTCGAGTTCTGGGTTCTCGATGCCCATCGTGTCGAAGATATTGCATTGCATCCCACCACCAAAGAGTTTGGGCAACTCATATTTGGTCCATTTGAGGGTGCAGCGCTTGAGGTCAGAGCCGGTTTTAGCGACATTTTGGTCTGCAATGAGGTTTATGAGGGAACTCTTTCCAGCCCCCATTGCGCCGAATATAACGATGTTTTTAGCATGAACGGCGCTTTTCTTCTTCCCCATCGTGATGTGTATAATGGGTAGCTGGCGATTTTGGGAAGTAGTCGAGGTGAAGTGGATTGTTCCTTTGGACAGTCAGAATTGATGCGACTTTTCCTAGCTAGGATCCTTATATGATGCAGAGCCTTTTGTGTTCCAACGACCAAACTAGGGCATGGTTTGATCCTTGGCACGCGATAGTCGTGCTGCTATGGGTGGAGGCGTAACTGGGATACATATTGGGTATATCCGAGGTATGCATTAAGCATGCTGCCTTGAAAACCCGCAAGCATGAGGTAGTCAGTACAGTGGTTTTAAATTGCAACCAGGCAACATGCACAGGAAGTGCTGTAGGTGAGTGCGCTCCACGTTGAATCTCCAAGTCTCTCGCACTGTAGGAAGATTGACGGAACTGAATATGCTAGTTCCGCCTACAGTCGTATTACATGGTGATAAGATATTATAATGAAGCGACCTCTGTGTCCAACTATCGTAACGAGTACATATGGCGAAATTCGCGTCATCTATTAAGTTTCAGTTTTTGGATCACATCTTTGGCTAGGCTATCCTCCATTCCGCAGCGCTTCGTGAGGACCCCCAGAAAGTCTGACTTACTTGGATGTCCCGTTAAGCGTTAAGAGATTTTTCCAATGAACCGAGCAAGCCACCCATCTCCTCCATTCCAGTCCAATACCGTATCCTGATTCCGTGTAATCAAGTCACCAGCTTCCTTTTTGGACGCGTCGTACTTCTTGTATTTTGGGTTCAGATTGGCTGCCGCAGTGATACAAGCATGATCAACGCACTTGACTGCATGGTATTTGAACGATCCCTTATTTTGCATATACCAATCATCCATAGGATCCTCCCTCTCCAGGTGAGTAACGATGAGCGCAACTGGTATCTTCTCCTCGAAGAAAAAATCATAGAATAGCCTGTAGTTGGTGACGAACGTTGGTGGTATCCTGCCTGCCTTGATGCAGTAAAGCAGCAGGTGCACTCCTCCCTTATCCTTCAGCTCCTTCATCAATTTATCAGCGTTGACGATGGCGTTTAGAAATCCGCCAGGGTCCATGCGATCGCCGTCGGCCCCGGCAGTATCGTAGATACGGTACTGCACACCATTGATCGGGACATCATATGCTTCATAGCGCAATGTACAATGTTTGGTATCCAGAGAGGTCCTAGCAACTTGTTTCCCTGCGAGGAGGTTGATAATGGAGCTTTCCCGACGTCACTCTCTCCAAAAACGACTGTGTTCTTGGCAGACATTGGCAATGAACCTAGCACGGCGCTTCTTTGATACAGGGTTTCTAGCAGAAAAGAGCTACGATGGTGAGCTCATGATTATAGCAAAGTTGTTTCCTCTGGCCGGGGGGTCTCTCTTCAATGAGAGCGACAATTCGACGATTTCTGATACTTATGCCACTGCAGGCAGGACACGGTGCACAACGAAGGTTACGACCTGCAAAGCTAACACGAGGCTGGATATCGACTTTTTCGTTGAAACCAGAAGCAAACTTTGGGAGTTGCAACGTGCAAGCAACGTTGTGAAATGGAATTGATCTTGTTTCATCTTCTCAAACAGGTCAGAATTCAAGATGGTACACCGCCACGATAATGTCGACTTCTACCTCCCCGAGAGTCACATGTCCCACACCACCATGTGACATGCCAAGATCGTGCTGCCGCAACAGATTTTTCGACGTCATCAAGACTCAGGCAACCGTCAATTTTTCAATAGACTATTAATTTAAACAGCGCGTGCTAACCTTGTATTCGCCTCCTACTTCAGAAGTTACCTGGAAGACTGGCCGAACTGTCGATCCGGCAGCACCCCAATGCGTTGCCTCATGTCAATCATGTTCACAGGAGGCTTGCATTGACTTTCACTTCAGCTGGCGAGCAGTAATATAACACTGAGCTTGACTTCTGCATTCTGAGCTTGTACATAGATGAACGTCGAACACGCACCATTTTGAAGCCTAACGACAGTCTGAGTGCTCAGTGACGCCTCGAGGTTCAGCCTGAATATGAAAAATTGCACAAAGCTGCCACCCACAGGGCGATACAAGACTATGCAAGCAAAGATGAAGTGAAGAGAGGAATATCGGAGGGCTCAGGAATACTGGTTCGGGTTGCCTCTGAGAAAGCTATAAACATATATAGCAGGTCAGTGTGAACACGACCCCATATACGAGTGTGCAAGTGATGCAAAGTGCATCGTGTGATGAAAAGGACGGGCCGACTCTTTCCGGAACTAGCGGACTCTTAACTTGACTTATCTTGCGTTTGTCGACAGTTGTGTTTCCCGTTTTCGACCTTGTTTATTCTACTATCGCAGTCTTGCCGTTATCAATCTACTTCTTCCTTTCCCAAGGATCAATATCAGAGTCGTAACAGCAGATTAAGGGTGTTGCTGACACATCGTAGGATTCATTCGATTTCCGAGTCGTTGTGAAAGAAAACTTCAAGAGTCCATCGTCGAGAGACTTGTAAGACACACGTCATAATTCAAGCTTCAAGAGTTAAAAGTCCGCTGGATGATTGAACCGACGTAAGGACAAAAATCGGGCAAGTTCAACTCCATCTGCCCCCATATACTGTTCCGACACCTCGTCAGCACCACACTAGCCATCACGACTCAGGAGGACATATAGATAAAACTCGGAGTAAGCAAGGCCATGGACTACGGGGAACGGTACAACGCAGAGGGTGTCAAAGGTGCCGATGCCAGTGCTTATTAACCATGCGTCCGATAACTATGAAGCCATTAGTGAGGTAATGAGCTGCATGGAATGTACATTGTACGTATTGAAATTGATAAAATGGCATTGCACGATTCATCTGCGTCAATTCTGGATCCAATCGTTGATTTAATATTATTACGGGTTCATCCGTGCCTCGAGGCGATGTGATCAGTAATACGGTCTGCACTCTGCATCATGCATGTTGCCAGGCTTTCTTACAAATCTCGTTGAATCCCTTGGATCACAAACGTAGTCACTTCACCTTTTTGAAACCATCCTCCTGCAAAGGTAGCCCTACCCATGACCGAACCTGCACCTGAAGAGTGAGCTTTCTTGGAGCCCAATAAGCATCGCCTTGACACTTCATATGTTACAGCGATAGTAATGCTCCTAGTGACTTCACATCTCAAATTTCCGAGACGTTGAAGCTCGGATCTCCATGTAATTCGGGTTCCTTCGGCGTAGTTTATCGACGTACCATCAAGTCGAGCAAAGACTCAATGGAGGTCTGTCTGAGTGACCAATGCTTGTGAACCGACCATCGAACATCCATCAGGTAGCAGTGAAGGTGTTCAAGATTGATCCCGGGAGAACTATGGAGAAAATTGAAAAAGTGGGTCAACTTACTGGATTGTGATCACTTCGCTCTATGATTTATATAGACAATGCGTCGGGAGCTCCTGGTTTGGCTAAGATTGAAGCACTCGACTATCGTGCCGCTACTTGGCACCGCGAAGGTCGAATCTCCATTTCCGGCTCTCATTTCCAAATGGATGTCCTCTGGGACATTATATATGTACCTCGAACAAGTTACCATTACCGTCTCAACTAAAATTGAATTGGTGAGTCTCTTGTTCACAACAATCACATTTGGCAAGTGTTCATTGATTTTATGCTACAAGGCCATCGGCATCGCTGATGGCCTGAATTACCGTTAGTCGACTTCCATCACTATCTCATTATTGTTGTTTTTAATACCTACCCAGTTCACTCGGAGAATGTCATTCACGGAGACCTTCATCCTGTATGTACAGTTCTCTCTCTGTGGATGTTGCACTCATTCACAAGCCTTAGGCAAATGTGCTCATAGATGACTCAGGGAATCCACGTCTCACAGATTTTGGTCTCGCGACAGTTGCAGGAGACGCAGAGCTACAGTTGTCCATGACGACTGTGACCCGCACCTTAGATTCTCGATGGCGTGCGCCTGAAATTGTTGGAGTCGAGCGTGACCCTGAAAAACCGTCTTTCAAGAGTGATATCTATGCCTTGGGTGGTGTCATGCTCTTTGTGCGATCTCAGTGTTTTTTGCAGCTCTATCTAAGGCTGTTTCCTCTCAGATCATCTCGGGGGATGTACCATGGAAGAAGAAGAACTCACTTCAAATCTGTATCGCGCTGTCGCATAAAGTCGAACATCCGCGTCCAGACAACATCATTGACTATTACTGGATATTGATTAAAAAATGCTGGTCTTGGGATCCGTGGAATCGCCCAGATGCTGCGGAAGTCATTGAATGCATTACACCAAAAAACATCATTATTTTTGGAGAACGTGGCTCCGGGAAAAGCTCTGTCATCAACCTTCTAGCAGGTAGACAGGTCGCTGAGACCTCGTCAGGCCAGGACAGTCTCACATTGCATTATGACGCATATGGTGTTATCATCGACGACATACCGTATCGCGTCTATGATACTACTGGATTCGACGACTACCGCATGAGCCCTGGCGGATTCCTTTACGCCATCACCAATGCCCACAAGTTGGCCAAGGAAGTCCGTGAGAAAGGAGGAGTCTATCTACTGTTATACTGCATCAAGGGCGAGATAATACCATCAACATGCATCACCAACTACAGACTACTCTATGAGGTTCTCTTTGAGAAGGTACCAGTCGCGCTTGTTGCTACTCACCTGGAGGGAGAGGATCACATGGACGATTGGTACGCGCGCAACAAGGAATGGTTCGAGAGCCAGGCGGTCAAATACGTCGATCATGCTTGTATCACTGCAACAGACAATCCAGACCCAAAATGCAGGGAGAAGTACGAAATGTCCAGAACAAAAGTGGGCAAATTGATCAGTCGACAAGTACAAAACTGGAACAGAGGGGATTGGTCGCACGCGAGGGCTGTTGAGGAGGTAGATAATCCCTCAACCGGGAAAGCAAGTAAAGCAGACGTTCTTGGAGTCCTTACGAAGCGCTGCGGGTTGGGGGAGAGCTTAGCAAAAGCTGTGATTCGAAATCTTGCTCCTAGCATGGCTCAAAGGTACGTAGTCTTCAGATACCATTCGCGCCATTTTTCCGACTGCAGACGTTATATAGCACTATCCGGACCATCCCTCCTGAAATAGCGGAAAGGTCTGTGATCTTCAGATTTCGTTTGTGTTGTATTCTTCTAACCTCAAGCTCTACCTAGCACTATTCGAACCACCCACCTTGAAATGACTGAAGAGTACGTACTGTTTCTGATGCCATTTGCGCCGCACTTTTCTAACTTCAAACACTATAATAGCACTATCTCAACCACCAGTCCTGAAATAGTTGACAAGTATGTGGTCTTCAGACGACGCTTATGCCTTTCTCTCCTAACCGCAAACGTTACATAGCGCTATCCAGACTATCCCTCCTGAAATGGCTGAAAGGTCTGTAGTCTTCGGAACCTGTTTGCGTTGTAGTTTTCTGACCTTGAACTCTACCTAGCACTATTCAGACCATCCGTCCTGAAATAACTGAGAGGTATGCATTGTTCTGATGCCATTTGCGTCGTACTTTTCCAATTTCAAACACTACATAGCACTATTCGGATCACCCCTCCTGAAATAGTTGACAGGTATGTAGTCTTGAGATGACGTTTTCGCAGTATTTTTCCAACTTTCAATCCTACATAGCACTATCCAGGCCTCCCCTCCTGAAATGGCTGAAAGGTGTGTAGTATTTAGATAACATTTACGTTGTGGTTTCCCGATCTCAAACTCCACCTAGCACTATCCAGACCATCCATCCTAAACTGTCCAAAAGGTACGTATTCTTTCAGATGCCATTTGCACCATATTTATCAAACACCATGTAGCATTATGCGGACCACTGCTCCTGATATGGCTGAGAGGTACATAATCTTCGGGTGTTGTTTGTGTCACATTTTTCTAACCTCAAACGCTGCTTAGCACTACACAGACTATCCCTCCTAAAACGGCTGCAAGGTACGTAGTCTTCAGACGCCCACCCTTCTTACTGTAATTGTCTCATCAATTAGTAGCATCAAGCATGGTACAACTTCGAGTTTTGATGCCATGGGACTACCGGACCACTATCCTAGAAGGTATGTAGTCGCCAGATGAAGTTCCGTTTTTTTTTCAGTATTAACAAGTGACGATAGGTGTAAAACCATCGTACTATTTGGGGAAACAGGAGTAGGAAAAAGCTCGCTCATTAACCTTATGGCGGATAAGGAGATTGCCAACACCTCTCCTGACATGCAACAATGTACGTTTCTGTGGAAAGAATATACCATCGGTTTCGATGGCGACTTGTATACGGTTTTCGAAACCATCGGACTCGATGAGCCGCAGCTGGGAATCAAAGAGTACCTCGAGTCTATGGAGTACGCTTATCGACTTATCAGGGAATTAGATGAACGAGGGGGCATTGATCTACTTCTATTCTGCGTTCGCGCCAGATTCCCTGGCATCACTGCTACGACTCAGAGCAACTACAGGCTCTTTAACACATTCCTTTGCGAGAAGAAGGTCCCAATCGTTCTTGCGATCACGAACCTCGAAAGAGAGAAGAGGATGGAGGACTGGTGGGAGAGAAACCACGGCACCTTTGATAAATACCAGATCCAGGTTGCTGGTCATGCGTGCATCACCGCTGCCAATAGATTGGACGGCAGACACAAACAACTTTATGAAGAATCACGCATCACGATCCGCAATCTTGTTAAGGAATTCACTGCTGACGAGCTGAAGCGAACATGGAAGGGAGGGAACGGTCTGTTCGTGTTGTTCATGCGTAGGCTGAAGGAGTTGCTTTCAGTGGGTTCACATGTGAGGAGGAAGGATCTCGTCCCTCGCCTCACGAAGCGTTGTGCTATACCTCCAGACATCGCGAAACAGTTGGCTAATATGATCAAGCAAGACGTAGGTTGGTGACTTTAACTATATCTTGCGCGTGCTCAGCCGATTGGAATTGTGGATTTCGTCTTCGTCAAGGATATGTTACACATCCAAGTTGATACTACATGCTCTACTACATAATTCATTCTCCTTTCTCTTCGAGCGCTAGAATTCCATCCCTGCAGGTTATATATATTACACCACACTGATAACAAATACAAAGTGTATAAAACGCGCGCCCACTGGTAGCCTCATCCAACAGCAACACCCTCGGGTTCTTCATCATGGTCCTAGCAAAGCTGGTCAAAGGACATCAACCCTGCACCATCGTTGCACAAAACGGAATACCCACCTGCGCATAATGAGTGATGAACGCCGCAATCGCTGGTATTACTCTGTCCTCCCGTGATACACAACGCGACAATCAAAGAACCGACCAGAAGACCGGAAGTGATTATGAGTGTTTGTACGAGGTGCAAGAGGTTGAGGTGTGATCAGCACAGTCACGAATAAAATGAAATACATGTTTGATTTTAGAATGTCTGTCGAGAATACGGAGCAGCTCGCCCGTAGCTTGCGTTTCGTATGCTAGGAGCAAGGACATGATTGAACGAGAGCCTGGTCATACCGCGATCGCCGTATTGCATGAGTGGAATCCAGAATGCGCCGCAGATGGCTGCGAGGCCGCCTTGAGAGGCGAGGAAGTGGAGAAAGACGTAGGCAATTGTGGGCTAGCGCAGAATGCAGGGAATGGAGGTACGCCTGATGTGTCGAAGGTATTAATAAGCACACCGAGTGTTGAGAGGTAGCAACGGAAATAAATCAATTGAGAAGTGATCGATTGGAGTGAAATGTAATAGAGTTGTGTATGCGACTATGAATAATGGGAGGACCAGAGATGAGGCGTGAGGTGAGATCATTATACAGGCGAAGGGTTCGCGCCACTGGCACGAGGCCGGGATCGACGGCTACTTCGCGCGGGGTTGTCTGTGGAAGGATTGGGTTGCGCTTCACTGCATTAGCCCGAGGAAGGAGTGCAAGTACTCGTACGAGGGTAGCGGACACTGCCAGTGCAAAATATTCGTGCAAGTCTGAATTTACATAATTGATTGATAAGGTTAATGGAAGCGAGGATAAATCATGGCCTCGCTGAGCCTGACTCGGAGTTACCGGTGAATAGCGTGCAATGTGCATGCAACGTTGTACTAAACCCTTGGTTCCACCTTCTAAGTTACCGAAGGTCCGAATGACTGCACCTGTCTTGAGTCCTTCAAGATAGCGGCAGACTACACAAACAGGGAGACAATCGTTTCTTCTTATACGCCAGGGCCTCTAACGCATAATCATTGGCATGACGGGTCTTGTTCCTGTTGAAGAGTGAGGGCTTCTTCGATAATGCACATTGCTTGTCTGAATCCCAAGTTTTTATGTTCTTCAGTAATACAACTTCTATCAATGACCTTACATCTCAAATTTGTGGCAAGCTCGAGTATCCAGTAGCCCGTGGATCTTTTGGTCAAGTTTATCAGCTTACCATCGAGACTAGCAAAGGCAAAGTAGAGGTCTGTCTGATAGCTTTCGGAAGTCCATAAATCATCCGTTTGACTCCCTTCAGGTCGCAGTGAAGGTCCTCATAGTTGATCATCCAAGAGCTATGGGGAAAATGAAAAAAGTCAGCGTGTACTGATTCAAACATCAATTCGCTCAACATGGTCTATCTAGGGAATGCATCGGGAACTCAAAGTGTGGCTCAGACTTAAACACCCGACTATCGTGCCGCTACTTGGTATAGCAAATGTCGACTCTCCATTTCCAGCTCTCGTTTCACAATGGATGCCATTTGGAACATTATATAGTTATCTCGAGGAAGCAACCCTTGCCCCTTCCGCTAAAGTTGAATTGGTGAGTCGGTTGTTCACGCCGATCGCATTCAACGAGCGTTCATCAATCCTCATTCTACTAGGCGAAGGGCGTCGCTGACGGTCTCAGCTATCGTTCGTCGATTTCTACCATGTTTTCCGTTTTGTTCTTGATGCCCATTGCCCACCCAGTCCAGTCAATGAATGTCGTTCACGGGGATCTTCACCCCGTACGTACGTTCGTCTTTTTGTGCATGTCGCGCTCATTCACAAGCCTCAGGGAAATGTACTCATAGATGGTTCCGGGAATCCGTGCCTCACTGATTTCGGTCTAGCAACAATCGAAGGAGAAGGGGAGTTGCAGTTGAATTCGACCACCGCCGAACGCAGTTTCAATTCTCGATGGCGGGCGCCTGAAGTCATTGGAGTCGAATATAATCCTGAAAGACCAACTTTCATGAGCGATATCTATTCTTTCGGTTGTGTTATGTTCTTTGTGCGATCTCTCTTTTTTCTTCAGGTCCATCCTAAGCTTTCTCTTCTCAGATTGCCTCTGGAGATATCCCATGGAAAGAAAAGAAAACGCCTCAGATTTGCATTGCGCTGTCAAAAAAAGCCACACACCCACGACCTAATACCATGCCCGACAATCACTGGAAACTAATTCAAAAATGCTGGTCTTGGGAACCAGACCATCGCCCAAGGGCCGCAAGAGTTCTTCAATATATCGATCAGTTTAGGACCGATAATTTGCAAGATCGACAACCCAAGTTTCGTAGTCAGGGGCTGGCAGACTTGACGGGTCAGATCGTTTGTACAATGAGCGACCTTGTCGCTGCAGGTGATCTTGGAATAGTTTACAAATGTGAATGGAAAAGGCCAACAGGTTCTGTGAAGGTCTGGACACTGCTGGTATACATTGATAATATGTTTATTGGTTATCGTGCTGCAGGTTGCAGTAAAAGTCATCAAAGTTGACATGCCAGAGGTATATTTGCAGGTGAGAATTTGTCAAGGCTTCTGCTTTACATACCATTGATTTGATAGGGAGTTCGACGCGTGGCTGAGAACTGGGCTGCCCTCATACATGATAATATCGTTCCTGTGTTGGGGACGACTGGAGGATTCGGGCTAGTTATAGCTCTTATTCTTCCATGGTTTCAGAGCGGTACACTACTCCGTCTCATCGCGGAACAGGGTGGTGCATTGAACATTAGATCTAGGCTAAATTTAGTGAGTAGCTGTTTAGATATAACTTATGTATTCTCACTCGTGTCGTTAGCTCCGTGATATGGCGTCTGGCCTTTCCTATCGTTCGTGTATCTTCTATTCTAAGGCTGCCTCCACCGATATGATTGCCGTTAGTTCATGAGCTGGATATGGTTCATGGAGACATCAAAAGTGTTAGTTCATCTTTTTAACATGTAACTTTTCTGACGGAGAGTTGCAGTCTAATGTTCTGGTTGACATCAAGGATGGAGAATACGCAGCGTGCTTAACAGACTTCGGTCTGGCGACAGTTCTTGGTGATTGTTTACGTGACCGCACAATCGGATCAAATGTTCGAACTGGTGCCATCAGGTGGACCGCGCCCGAGTTGCTGAAGGCAGATAAACCTGCCGACAGTGCACCGACCACGCAAAACGACATGTATTCATTTGCTCGCGTCATGTTTCATGTGAGATTCATGGATCCACAAAATTTACGTACCTTTAACATGACCGCCTGTGCGCAGGTGTTAACACTGGTCATTCCTTGGAATGGTATAAGCGACATGGTAGTTCTTCAAAGAATTCTCAGAGGAGAAGATATTTCCCGTCCTGCGACACCCGATGTGACAACCGCACGTTGGAACGAGATTGCGAAATGCTGGTCGTCTGATGTATCTGCTCGTCCTTCTGCCACAATGGTCATGAACTTCTTGAGGAGCGAGCTGGAAGCTTCGACAGACGACGTATATTCATGAGTAATCTCTACGCGCAGGATTGGGTCCTAACTCTATCTCATAGGATATTTCTGTTGGCGGAGTGAGAAAAAGACATTCAAACGCAATATTTGATGCAGAGCAAAGAACTGCATCCATTAATATCATGCGCTCCAAATCCAAGGCCATGCAGAGTCAACACACTCCGACAGCCATTGTCAATACTGTTACACTCTCAGGCACCCAAAGAAGATCCTCAGAGAGAACAGTGACTACGGTAACACGTTCCGACACTGGCTATAATGATCACTGCACCTCGATTCAACAGGACGCAGAGAAGCACACGGGGAAGACAGAAGTCCCTGAGCGCATCACCCAGTATATGGATGATGACTCACAGGTTCGACAGTCCACTGGTGTCTCGATCGGTGGCGGATCCTGATGTATTTTACTTAGGTATCCACCTCAGAACCTCCACCTCTGTAGGGTGCTCGTACTGAAATAAATATTCATTGATTCAGTTCCCTCATTTTTAGTCCCGAAATACAACTGGCACTGGCAGAAGATCTAACAGGTCAGGTCCTCGGTACGATCAACGACTTCGTCGCCGGTGGTGCATTCGGAAACGTTTACAAATGTGAATGGAGACGGCCGTCGGGCCCTATCAAGGTCTGACTAGTGGGCAGCACTGCCGTAACTTGCTGTTCATTATTGCACTACAGGTTGCAGTAAAAACCCTCAGGCATTGCGTCTCAATGCATGACTTAAGAGTAAGGGTCTATGTTTTTTGTTCTGAACACTATTTTATGTGGATTCGCTAGAGGTTTCGACGAGAAACTGCAATATGGGCACATCTCGTTCACGACAATATCGTCACACTTTATGGAACGACAGAGGGGTTCGGACCAACCACAGCCCTTGTCTCCCGATGGTTTCCGGACGGCACACTGTTCCGTCTGATCACAGAACAGGGTACTACATTAACCATCAAGTCCAAATTGAAGCTGGTAACCCAAATATTCTTAAGCTGCAATAGACCTAAACTGAATTATTCTTTAGCTTCACGGTATTGCATCTGGACTCTACTATCGTTTGTGGTCTCTTCGCGGTCGTCTTATTTCGACTAATAAATTTTGCGTCAGTTCACTCTTTTCCCATTGTTCACGGCGACATTACGAGCGTGAGCTCATCCTCTTCACATTCAATAATTTCAATGAGACTCACTAGACCATCCAGTCGAACATTTTGGTAGATCTCAAGGACGGAGAATACAAGGCTTGCTTGACGGACTTTGGTCTGTCAAATATTCTCTATGGACATTTAAAAGAACACCGAGTTGAAGAATCAACTGTTCGGCCTGGTGCAATCAGGTGGACTGCACCTGAGTTGCTCAGGTCACGTGATCCCCCTTTCGATACCAAACCAACTACGCAGAACGACATGTATTCCTTTGGTCGTGTCATGTTCCATGTAAGTCTAAGCATTCCAAGTACACGAAACCTATATTTGATGTATCATTCATCTCAGTTGTTGACCCTGACTGTTCCTTGGTATGTCATTGACGAGTACAGAGTCATTCAAAAAATCCAAACAGGAGAGGATATCCCGCGTCCCGAGGTATCCGAGGCGACATCTGACGTCACAGATGCCCGCTGGAATTTTATCGAGCAGTGTTGGTCAATTGATCCATCTGCTCGACCATGTGCCTTCATGGCGATGAACTTCGTAAAGGGTAAACTAGAGGCTTTGGGACAAGATGTAAGCTCATGAGTTGTCTTGCCACGTAGGAGTAGAGTTTCTGACACTGACAGGATGTCCTTGATGGCGGGGTACTGGAGAGCAATTACAGTCCACACTTGGTCGCGGAGCAGGTATGAGCTCTCCAGCTTGTGGTTGAAGTAATGTTTATTAACCAGGCTGGGATTTCGACCGCACTGTCGTCTCAGTTTCCCCCGCGAACCCTCGTTCCGTCACATAAAGCCATTCTCTCTAATCCTCTAGCACAACATCTCCCTTTTAGGGCCTTGTCGCTGGTGAGAGTCTAGTAGTGCATTGTTTTCATGTGTACTGATCCTTCCACGCGGTCAAGTCACTTGCAGGTCCTTTGAATGTGTTACTTTTCGGGGAGACTGGAGTTGGGAAAAGCTCCATCATCAACTTGATCATGGGACGAGATGTTGCACAGACGTCACCAGACGCAGCAACCTGCACACTGCAGCATACCTCTTACGAAGTCAGTCTCGGAAATCGCCCATTCAAACTTTGGGAAATTTCCTCAATCGAATCGATGGGTTTTTTCCGGTCCCTTTTCGCAAAATGGCGCCTGAAAAAGTCGTACAAGAAGCTGTACAGAGATGACGGAGTCTACCTTCTTTTGTATTGCATGAGGGGGTCGAGGGCCCAGAGGGCACTGATCAGGGATTATAAATTTTTCACCGATGTAGTCGGCTCCACCGCCACTGCGGCAGGCGGCGTACCAGTTGCCGCTGTGGTCACCTCCTTGGAAGATTATCCTAATAACATGGATAAGTGGTGGGCGAGGAACAAGGATAACTTGGAAAGCCTCGGGATGCGGTTTTCCGCGCACGCTTGTATCACTTCGCTCCCCGACGACCCAGATGCATCATCCGTTATGCGTGCACGCCGACATCGATCAGAGCAAGCCATCCGCAGACTCATTTATGAGTCCTACCAACTACGTACTGAAACACCTCGTAGTTCCGGTCCAGCTTTGACTTCATGACAAGCTTGCTTGCGCAATACGGATCTCGAATGTTAGTCTCTGTAGGGCCGGGCCACCACGCGTGCTACTTTATAATACTTCGGGGGGTACTCCAGCTCTTAGACCGCTGTTCATATAATGTATTCAATTAATTGCTTCAGTCTCCCCTTGTTTGTTACCACACTATAATTTACTACATACGACACGCTAGCAAATACGAAGTATAAAACGCACGCCCATAACAGACCAAGATCTCGGACTAACATCAGAGCAACAATGCAAGAACCATGTTTGACTACCGAATTTAAACCAGACATTCGACCGAGTGGTATCACTATAGCACACAACACGTGTATGTATCGAATAAAACAAAAATCAAAGCCACAAGTCGCATGTGATTGAAAAATGCATGTTAATGATGAGAGAAAGATGATGATGTGTCGTATCAGGGGTCGTTAGAAGTAAGATGGTCAGAACATATGACACGGAAAGGAAAGGGACAGTAATGAAAAGGGAAGGAAAAGAACACAACAATGAAAAAAGAAGGGAATCGGAGAGAAAGGAGGAACTTCTAGATAAAACTCTTCCTCTTCTTCTTTTTCTCCTCCTTCTTCAAAGCAGCTTCGCCCTGCGGCTCATCCACGCTCGCTCTAGCGCTTCCAGTAGGAGGCGTGGATGCACTCCCACTCGTTCCAGCACTGCTCGCCATACTCGACTCTCGCAAGCTTGTGTCCCGGCGTAAGACCCCAGGCAATTTCGGAGCTTTGCCGCTGAGACTTATTTTCCTCGCAAGTCTCTGGATATTATGCGTCGAGAGCCCTCTCTTAGGCTCAGGCGAACCCGTCCGTGGAGGCGTGGTCACTTTCGCATCGAACGTAACACTCGCGCTTTGTACATGCGCAGGTATGGCTGAACGCTCTGGATAGCTGTGGACGGAAGGCGCGTCGGAAGTGGATG
>Ga0310811_10004062_pt1 | contig 18427 bp, 13 predicted proteins | sample YCmetagenome_FD_207642 | JGI IMG/M metagenome (GOLD analysis project Ga0310811, IMG submission 207642) | Soil microbial communities from experimental microcosm in Duke University, North Carolina, United States - YC | ecosystem: Engineered > Artificial ecosystem > Soil microcosm > Unclassified ...
AGGATGACGAGCAGCCCCTGATACGGCCGCTGGCCGACGAACGGGTTCTGCTGCCACGACCACTCGCCGCGGTTCTTCAGCGCGGGCAGATCGAGACGGAAGCGGCCGCCTTGTACAACACGTGCGCCCGACCCATCGCGCAACGTGAATGACGGCAGGTAGTAGACCGGCGGCTGGTGATAGCCGAGCGCCGACAGCACACGGGAGAGCACGACCTCGACCGGCCCTTCATCCCCGTGGTGCTCCGAAGGCTGCTTGACGTGCCATTCGCGCCCCTGCGGATCGCGCACGACCAGGCCGGGATTGAACCCGCCGTTCTTCGGCCGGACGAAGGTGTACTCCGCGTGTGGATCGGGCGCATGCTTGGCACCCCATGGCCCGTTGAACAGATCGCTCGCGGCGACACTCGCGGGCTGTACCCACCATTGCGACAGCGGCGTCGTCGCACGGGACGGCGATTCAGTGGGCCGGACGGCAGCGCCGCACGCCACCGCCGATGCGATTGTGACGACGAGCAGGACTCGGGCTGCCGGACGGATCGTTCCCATGGCAGTCTCCTTAGGGTGCAAACGGAATCATCGCGGCTACACGGCGCGTACGGGTGCGCGGCAACCGCAGCGGCTCGGTCGTGCTGATGTTGAACCGCCATCCCTGCGCGCCGTGCGCGAGATCGATGCGTCCCAGCGTCGTCGTCTCGTTGTGCAGCCGCGCGCCAACGCCGTATGACGTCTTGTCGAGATTCAGATCGCTGAAACGCGGAGCGACGTTGCCCGCGTCGACAAAGAGCGCCGCGTCGAGATGCGTCCATACGGCAATCCGTGATTCCGCGTTCAGCACGAGCAGATTGCGATCGTGGAACTGGTAATCGTGGTAATCGCGCAGCGTGCGGCTGCCGCCGAGTGATGGTTGCAGGTAGAGCGGGATGTCACGTCCATCCTGCTGCTGCGCGGCAACGGTCCATCCGTGCAGTGCAAAGACCACGCGTCCGTCGCCGACAGGGATGTACTGCAGCGCCTCGCCTTCCCACGTATGGAACGTGAAGAAGTCATCGTAGGTGTGATCCCAGTAGTTGGTCAGTGCGCCCCGATAGAGGAACCCGCTCGTTGGATGTCCTCGATGGTCGCGAGTGTCAGCAGCGATCGATGCCTCCGAGTGCATCAGCGCCGGCTGAACGCTCAGACTCGACCCTGGATCAAACGGAAACGCGTCACGCGTGTTCGGGAAGTCGCGCTTGAACGTGCCGCCCGGCTCCATGAACTTGGGATGACCCAGCCATCCGAATTCGCCGCTGACGGACAACCAGTCGTTCGGCAACACATGGCCATAACCGACGATGTCGTGGGTCTGCAGGCGGTACTGGCTGCGATCGTCTTCCGAAATGCCCGGGCCGATCCCGAAGTAACTGACCTGCGTATCGTCCTGCCAGATCCCCTGCGTGCCGAGGACGAGATGACCGTTGGCCAGCTGCTGCGCCTCGAGGCGCGCCTGCGCCACCTTGTACATGCGCCACGACAGCGCTGCCGATGTCTCGAACATCATGGTGTCGTCGGCGAAGTACTGGCGATATCCCGGTCCGATTGACAACCAACCGGAGCCGGTGATCATGTTCGACACCTCCGGATAGAAACCGCTCTTCGGCCGTCCCGTTCCCTCGCCGCCGAAGTTATTCGCGAAATCGATCGCCGACGACAGGAACCCCGGCTCGTCGGCCAGACCCTTCGGACGACTCGTCTCCGTGATCGGAGGCGCAGCCTGTGGCGAGGGATCGGCGGCCGATGGATCGGCGGCCTGTGCGAATGCGGCCTGACGGCCGGGTGCGATCAGCAATGCGAATGTGAGAGCAGCGAGCGGCGCAGCAGTGTGCGCGAATACGCGACAGCCCATGGTGTTGCCTCCTCTTGGCTGTGTGGGAAGCGGCAAGAGGGGCACCACACGACGCGCACAGCGTGCTGTCCACGAACGTGACAAATCCCGCGCAATTCAGCGCGGATGCGCGACGGGGCGACGAGCTCGAGAGGATCGACCGCCACGGCATCTTGAGAGACCGTTGACGGATACCGGTCAGTGAGATGCGCGATTTTCGTTGAGCTGCGTCTGCACGGAAAATCGTCTGCGTGGGTTGAAACGACGTGCGTCACACAACATGATCGACCGGGGGATGCTATGACCAGAATCCTTGTTGCCGATGACCACCACGTCGTCAGGGAGGGGATTCGGGCGCTGCTCGCAGCGCATCACGGGTGGACTGTTTGCGGCGAAGCGGTGACGGGTCGGCAGGCGGTCGAGAAAGCGACTGAATTACGCCCGGATGTCGTCATCCTCGACGTGTCGATGCCGGAGATGAACGGCCTGGAAGCGGCCCGCCAGATACACCGTTCCGTACCCGCCGCAAAGATTCTCGCTCTCACCGTCCACGACATCGATCAGCTGGTGCAGGAATTCATCGCCGTCGGCGCCAGCGGCTACGTGCTCAAGGCCGATACGGGCCACACGCTGATCGAAGCCATCAACACACTGCTGCACGGCGGCACCTATTTCACGAAGAGTCTCCAGCGCGCCAGTCAGGACTGGAGCAGCGCAGCGGAGCTGGTGCCATCGACGCCGCATCTGACACGGCGCGAACGCGAGGTGCTGCAGCTGCTTGCCGAGGGAAAATCGAACAAGGAGATCGGCACGGCGCTTCGCATCAGTACAAAAACGGCGGAAACACATCGCGCACGGTTGATGGCGAAGCTGCGCGTACACTCCATTGCCGAATTGGTTCGATACGCGATCCGCAATCAGATTGTCGAAGCCTGATTGACGATCACGTTACGTTACGTTCACGATACACAGAGTCGCTTCACTCCGAGTCACCCGCCGACGCGCACAAAATTCAAAACTGCGTACTCCACCGTATTGTGAGTGCGCGCCCGCGCTCCTAATCTGCCGTCACAACAAACAGGACGCCGTTAGGCACGGCGGTTGCGAAGCGGGAGCCGCCCATGCAAAGCCATCTCAATACAACGACCACCATCGACTGGGCGCAGTTAGTGCGCGCCGAATATCTCGAAGTCCCGGGTCTCGAGCTGACGCGCGAACAGGCGCAGCGTCTGTGGGGACTCGAACGCGCCGCGTGCGACGCCCTGCTGGCCTCGCTCGTCGAGAGCCGCTTTCTGCGATGCACGCGCGACCACCGCTACCTCCGCGCTGACGACGCCGTATGACTCTTGCGTCGAACGTGCTGACCTTGAGAGCAGATCCGTTCGGCCGCCGCGACGCGGCCGCACACGCGCACGACCGCTGCGCGGTCACCGAATATGGTCAACGCGGTCACAACACGTGGGCTCTTCCCCCGCGCCGATGCACATATGCCCCGCAGGTTCGTGGCGGTACTGCGGATGCACCGCGGTGCGTCAATCGGTTTCGTGTCTGAGACGCGCTATGGAAGGGACGCTGATCCACGACGACGAACGAAGTCGCCAAGTCGAACGACTCACCGCGGAGCTCTCCTCCGAGTTCTGCGCGAAGGAGCTCGACGATGTCGACGCGCTGATTCAGGCCGCATTGCCGCGCATCGTCGAGGCGGCTGCAGCAGACTCGGCCACGCTGATCCTCGATGGCGGTGACGACGACCGCCGCCAGCATCGTTACGCAGCAACCTCGAGTGAGGCCGATGTCGTCACCCCAACGGCTGCGGATTCGATGACGCTGTGGGATCACATTCCGCTCGATGCGGAACCGCTGGTCCTTGAACGCATTCCGGGCGACCTGCCGACCGGCGCGTTGACGCCGCCGGTCATCGACTACCTGCGCGCCGTTCCCTTGCAGTCCGCGGTGGCGGTGCCCGTCACCATCGGCGGCGAGCGAATCTGCGTGCTGGCGCTCGAATCGATGCACCACCGGCCGTGGTCACCGGGTCTCGTCAGGCAGATCCGCCTGTTCACGGAGGTGCTCGCCGCCGGCGTGCATCGCGCGCAGCAGGCTCGATCGCTGCGCGACGCGCGCGAGCAACTGGAACGGCTCACCGCACACGATAGCGATGACGAGTCGCCAGTGAGGTTCTCGAGCTTCGCACGGCGCGCCGCTCACGCCGAGAATCATTTCCAGGACATCGTCGGCGACAGTCCGGCGCTGCGCGCGGCGCTGCGCCAGGTGCAGGAAGTGGCGGCAACGAAAAGCACGGTGCTGCTGCGCGGAGAAACGGGCACGGGCAAGGAATTGTTTGCGCGCGCCATTCACGCGCGCAGCCCGCGTCGATCCAACGCATTCGTGGTTGTGAATTGTGCGGCGCTGCCGCCGTCGCTCATCGAGAGCGAGCTGTTCGGACACACGCGCGGCGCCTTCACCGGCGCCGTGAACACGCGTCAAGGCCGATTCGAGCTGGCGCACCGCGGCACGCTCTTTCTCGACGAGATCGGCGATCTGCCCCTCGATCTGCAGACCAAGCTGCTGCGCGTCCTGCAGGAAGGAACGTTCGAGCGGCTCGGATCGTCGCAGACGCAGAAGGTGGACGTACGCATCATCGCCGCCACGCATCGCGATCTTCGGCGCATGATTGGCGAAGGAATGTTCCGCGAGGATCTCTACTATCGGCTCAGCGTGTTTCCAATCCGGCTGCCGGCGCTGCGCGAACGCCGCGAAGACATCCCCAAGCTGGTGTGGCACATCATCACCAAACATAAGGACCTGACACACCACGCTATTCGCCGCGTGCCCGACGGCATAATGGAACAGTTGAGGCGGCGGCAGTGGGCGGGCAACGTACGTGAGCTCGAGAATGTCATCGAAGGCGCGTTGATTCACTCCACGGGTGACACGCTCACGCTCCTCGACGACGGCATGGAAGTCGACGAGCCGCCGCATGGAGACGACACCACGCTGTCCTCCGTGGAACGCACGCACATCCAGGAGGTGCTGCGCGCCTGCGGCTGGCGCATCAACGGAGCGGGCAACGCCGCCGAACGGCTCGGCCTGCATCCCAATACACTGCGCTTCCGCATGAAGAAGCTCGGCATCGTGCGCGAACATCCCTCACGCGCGCACGTTCACGTCGCCACTGCCTGACGTCCTCTCACCGTATGCCGTGACCCGCGCCATCGCCTGGTGGCGATCGCGCGGATTCACGCGTAGGGCGCCTTCCGCATCGGGGAGCACCCCTTGCACTGGCTATGACCACTATGAAGCGATTGATCACGTGCATCACGATCTTCGTTCTGGTTGTCGCGCCCGCTGCTCCGCTGGTAGCACAGTCGGACGGCACAGTTGACGGCGGCTGGCCGCGCGGCTACACGTCGGCCACCGGAGCGCGCATCGTGCTGTATCAGCCGCAGATCGGCAGCTGGCCCGACCAGAAGCAGATGACGCTCTACGTCGCGGTGTCGTACCAGGCAAAGGACAAGAACAAGCCAGAGCTCGGCGCGTTGACAGTGGAAAGCGATACCAACGTCGCGCTTGCCGAACGTCTCGTCAACTTTTCCGAGTTCAGGATCACCGAGGCGAGCTTCCCGACCGTTCCCAAAGATCAGGTGAAGACCATCGTGGACGAGATCATGGCGTCGGTGCCTCGGGATCAGCGCGTCATCGCGCTCGATCGTGTGCTGGCGATGGTCGACACGAGCGCTGTGACTCCACGCAACACCGAAGGCGTCAAGGCCGACCCGCCGCCAATTTATTTCAGCGAAAAACCGGCGGTGCTCATCAACCTTGATGGACCGCCAATCTGGAGTCCGATTCCCCACACCGACCTGCGCTTCGCCGTGAACACGAATTGGGATCTATTCGAGTACCCGGAGACGCATACGTATTACCTGCGCGTCGACAAAGGGTGGCTCTCCGCGTCGTCGGTAAAGGGACCGTGGCAGCGTGCCGCGAAACTACCCGCCAGCTTCAGCATGCTTCCTGATGACGGCAACTGGACGGACGTCCGCGCTGCACTGCAGCCGGACAACACGGGCGTGGTCCCGACGGTGTTCGTCAGCGAGACGCCCGCGGAGTTGCTGCTGCTCACCGGAGCGCCGAAGTATCTGCCAGTGACGAACACCGCGCTCGTGTGGGTCAGCAACACCGACGCGGATGTATTCCGCAGCGGATCACAGGGCACGGTCTATTTCCTCGTCTCGGGGCGATGGTTCTCCGCGCCGGATTTCTCGGGTCCGTGGACATTCGCGACACCAAGTCTTCCCGCCGATTTCAAGCGCATTCCGCTGGACCATCCGCGATCGCGCGTGCTCGCATCGGTACCCGGAACACGTCAGGCGCTCGAGGCGGTGCTGCTGTCGCAGATCCCGCAAACCGCGACGGTAAATCGCCGGAGCATCAGCGCACCGGCGGTCGCCTACGACGGCGACCCGAAATTCGAACCGATTGAAATGACCACCGTGTCGCGCGCGGTGAACACCGACAAGCAGATTCTGAAAGTCGGTGACTTGTACTATCTGTGTGCTGATGGCGTGTGGTTCGTCTCAAAGGCGGCGACAGGACCGTGGACCGTTGCCGACATGATTCCGAAAGAGATCTATGAGATTCCCATCAGCTCACCAGCGCACAACGTCACCTACGTCACCGTCGAAGATGCGAACGATGATGACGTGACGTTCGCGGCGGCGGCGGCCTACACCGGCATGATGGTCGCGTGGGGCACCACCGTGTGGGGCTCCGGATGGTATTACCCGCCGTACTACTATCCAGGCGCGTTCTATCCCGCGTACTACCCGTACTATCCGAGTTACGGATACGGTGCCCGCTACAACCCATGGAACGGAGCGTACACGCGCGGCGGCGCGGTCTATGGACCGTACGGCGGCGCCGGGTATGGTGCGCGTTACAACCCGACGACTGGCACCTGGGCGCGCGGCGCCGCGGCGTACGGACCCGCGGGTGCACGCGGCGCGATCAACGCGTACAACCCGCGAACCGGCGCCGTCGGTTCGTCGATCCAGGGATCGAACGTCTACGGCAGCTGGGGATCGACGGCCGTCCGCCGCGGGGACGATTGGGCGCGAACGTCGCGCGTCACCCGCAACGCAACCGGTACCACCAGCCGCCTGACGCAGGGCAGCGGCGGCGGCCAAGCGCTGACGCGTCGTGGCGCGCAGGGCAATGGCGTCGTCGGCCGAACGGGAGCCGGTGACGTCTACGCCGGCCGCGACGGCAACATCTACCGCAATCAAGGCGGCTCCTGGCAGAAGTATCAGAACGGCGGTTGGGCGAATGCTGAACGGCCCGTCGGCACCGCCGGCGCCGTTGGCGATCGCGCCGCGCAAAGCAGCGTCAACCGCGACACGCTGGGTCAACTGAACTCCGATCGCGGAGCGCGCATCGATGGTGCGCAGCGGACGCGTGATCTGAACCGCGCCGGACGATCAGGCAGCGGCAGCTACCGCCCGAGCGGCGGCGGCAGCTTCCGCGGCGGCGGAGGCAGTTTCCGAGGCGGCGGTGGTGGCTTCCGCGGCGGCGGACGCAGATAGCATCACGGGCAGGCGGTGAGGCGGACTTCCGCGCGGGCCTGGATCGTTCCCTCGATTTACGCCGTGGCGGCGCTGGCAACCGGCGTCACGCTGCCACGGCTCGAACATTGGGTCTGGTTCGACGCGTTCTCCAGCATCAGCTCCTCGAGCGCGATCGCCATCTACTCCACCATCGCGTCGGGCACGATGACGTTGTCGGCCATCGTCTTCTCGTTGACGTTCGTCATGGTGCAGTTCGGCGCGACGGCGTACTCGCCACGTCTGGCGTTGTGGCTCGCCGAAGCTCCGTTGACGTCGCACGCGCTCGGCATATTCACCGCCACGTTCCTCTACTCGATTACGGCCCTCGCCTGGGTAGATCGCGACGACGTACACGGTGTTCCGCTCGGTGCCGCTGTCATCGTCGTGTTGCTGCTCATCGCCAGCATCGCGGCATTTATTGCGCTTGTAAAACGGGTGGCGGTACTGCAGGTGAGCCGCCTGCTGGCGTTCATCGGCGACCGGGGCCGCAGCGTCATCGTCACGTTCTGCGCCGGGTCGCGAACGGAAGCGCGCGATGAGCACATATCGCCCTCTGAACCTCCGACACAGGTGCTGCGACATGGCGGCCGCCCGCGAACAGTCCAGGCAATCGACGCGGAAAGCCTGTTTCGGCTCGCGTGTGCGGCGAATGCGCGCATCGACGTCGTCGCGGCGGTCGGTGACACGCTGATCGAAGGAACACCGCTCGTCTGCGTGTCCGGCACAGCAACGCGTATTTCAGAACGGCATCTGCGCCGCACCATTCATCTCGGCGATCAGCGGACGTTCGAGCAGGATCCGCAGTTCGCGATTCGGCTCCTCGTCGACATCGCCATTCGCGCGCTGTCCCCGGCGATCAACGATCCAACGACGGCGGTGCAGGCACTCGATCAGATTGGCGATCTGTTGATGCGCCTCGGACGCGGCAGCCTGTCAGGTGGCGCGGTCCGCGACGAAGAAGGGACCGTGCGCGTCGTCACCCCGCGTCCGAGCTGGGAGGATTTCGTGCGCCTCGCGTTCGAGGAGATTGCGGCCTACGGCGCATCGAGCGTACAGGTGATGCGCCGAATGAACGCGTTGTTGAGCGAATTGGCGGCCGCGCTGCCGCCGGAGCGGCGTACTGCCCTCGCCGACTGGCGCCGACGGCTCGAGACATCTATCGGCAGGCACTTCGCAGATGTGGACGAGCGCCGCGACGCGTTCGTGCGCGATCGGCAGGGGTTAGGACTGTCCCGTTCGGGTCAATAAGGTCTCGTCATCGAAGCTGCTCGGGTGCTGCCTGCGACGGCCGAATGCGGTAGTCGCCAAGCAGCACCGTCACGCTATCGGTCGCGCCGTTGGTGAGAGCAATATCCACCAGACGCCGTGCATCGTCAGCCGGCTTGCGCTGCGACGCCAGCACATCGGAAATCTGTTCTTCACCGACGACATCGGTCAAGCCGTTCGTGCACAGCAGGACCCGATCGGCGGGCCACAGCTGCACGTGCTCGATGGCGATCTCCGGGGGATTCCCGCGACCGACACCGTCAGCGCCAGCTGGCACGCCATCCGGAACGTTCGGCCGCCGCGCCTCCAGGCGCATGCGGCGCAACGCCGCATTGGCCGAGATGAGCCGCTCGAGCGTGTGATCCATCGTCAGCTGAATCAGCACGCCGTTGCGGAACAGGAAACCGCGCGAATGGCCGACGTGTGCGAAGAACAGGTCGGCGCCTGCGATGTACATCGCCGTGAGACTGGTGGTCATTGTGGCCACCGTCGGATCCGTGCGGTTCGCCTGCGCCACCGCGTCGTGCACCTGGCGATAGAGGAACTCGCCCTGCTCGATGATTTCCGCCGCGGTGTCGGGCCCGATCCGCACGTTCCACTTGCCGTATCGGATGGCGAGATGCGCCAGCGTGCTGAGCGCAAAGCGACTGGCACGTGCGCCGCTGCCGTCGGCATCGAGGCCGTCGGCGACCAGGAGCGAATACGCATATTCCTCGAACCGCGGCGGCACGTCGGCGGCGGAGAGGCTTGTCGTGAGCATCTCCTGCATGCGGCCGAGGCGAAGCGCAGCGAAATGATCCGTGTTGTGCGCCTGACTCTTTCCGCCGACCGATACGCCCGCGACTTCCAGGCCGATGCCGGCGGACAGCGGATGAAACGCGGGCGGCATTTCGAGGGGCCGCGCGACGGCCGCGCGCCGTGCGGCCCGCGACGAATTAGGTCTTTCCTGTGACATGGCGGCACCACGCCTCGCGGCCGCGAATCGGGAGCGCACCGCTCGCGATACGCGGCCGGTCATCGTCTACCAGCGGACGCTGAGGCCGCCCGTGGCCCGCCAGAAGTGAACGCCCGACACGATGCTTTCGACCAGCTGATCGGGCACCGACCCGTTGATGTCGAGGTTCGTGTTGTTGCTCGCGTGGTAATAACGGAGGTCGCCGCGAACACCAAACCGTTCGCTCGCAAACGCCATGATGCCGCCGCCGATGTTCGAGCCCCACACCGAGTTGGTGTTGTTGTCGGTAGTGAGGGTGATCGGATTGATGATGTCGGCGCTCATGGCGATGCGGCCGTAACCGCCGGAGATGAACGGCATCAACTGACCGTCGGCTCCGAGCGGCGCCGAGGCGATGGCGTTCAACATGTAGCTGTGCACGTGTGTATTCCCGTCTACGAACACCGCGTTGACGTCAAAGCTGGGTGCCCATTCGGCGAGGAACTCTGGACCGACGAACCCGTGCCACAGATACCCCACCTGCCCGCCGAACGATACGCCGCCGCCGTTCTCCTGAATGCGTGGATCGTCGGTCGCGCTCGACGCGTTGAAGCCGCCGCCGGCGAATCCCGACGCGACCCAGTGGCTGACAGTCGCTCCGTAGGTCGTTGGCTGAGTCGTCGCGGTGGACGTGCCCTGAGCGCTCGCGGTTCCCGCGAGTCCCAGGACAAATGCCGCCGCCACGAAGTACTTTGCTGATCGCATGCGATTTTCCCCCTTCGACGGGCGCGAGCCGCAAGAACGGCTCCAGCAATGCGATGCGTTCACATGGGAAATCTGCAGGTGATGGCGCGATGCTGACGGCCGTTGGTCAGTGCGCACGATGGGTCGCGAGCGGCTTCCCCTGTTCGTGGCGCTGCCACACGTAAACAGGGATGCCGAACAGCAGCAGCAGGAGGCCGTACAGCACCGGCGTCGGGCCGCAGCCGTAGACGGTGAACATCGCGAAGATGAAGGCGATGATCTCCACGGCACCGATGCGAGGGAGCGCTCCGCGCGCGGCGCCACCTACCGAAATCAATCCGTCGGCGAGCGCGCAGAATACATACGGGATGACGGCAGTCATCGTTGCCAGGCTCACGAGCATCGTGTACGCAGCGGCAAATCCCGGCGGCCCCGCAAGCTGCACCAGCACGAGCCCGGTGGCAAGCGCGGACGACAGCACGATGCCGATGGCGGGCACGTTCCGAGATGAAAGGCGTCCGAAGACGTCGGGGAACAGACGGTCATTCGCCGCAGCCATCGGCACCTGTCCCATCAGCAGCGTCCATCCATTCAGTGCCCCGATCGACGACAGCATCACGGCAAACGCCACGAGGATCGCCGCCCACTCGCCCCACATCAGGCGCGCAGCGTCGCTGAACGGCGCGAGCGAGTTGACCAGCTGTCCGCGCGGGACGACGCCAAGGACGACGATCGTGCCCAGCACGTACAGCAGCGCGGCGACGGTGATGCCGAAGATCGTGGCGAGCGGGATGGTGCGCTCAGGGTTGCGCACGTCGCCGGCCGGCACCGTCGCCGACTCGAGTCCGAGATACGCGAACATCGTCAGCGGCGCGAGCGCTGCGGTTGCCTGGAGGAGCGAGCTGCCACTGGGATTGAAATCGGCGAGCTGGCGCATGTGCACCCACGGCAATCCGATGATGGCGATGCCCGCAAATGGAATCAACTTCGCGTAAGTGGTGATCTCGCTGAACAGCCCAGCCTGTTTGACCCCGCGGAGATTCAGCAGCGTCACGAACCACATTGCGGCGACGGTTATCGCCACCGCCATGCTGCGGCTGCCCTGCAGTGCGGGCACCAGCTTGATGAGCGAGCCAGTGAACGCGGCGGCGATCAGCGGCAGTGACGCCCAGATCGAAATCCAGTAACCCCACGCGACGATGAAGCCGGCGAAGTCGCCGTAGGCGGCACGCGTGTACGCGTACGGGCCGCCGGTGGCAGGCATGCGCCGTGCGAGGCGCGCGAACGTCAGGCCGAGACAGAGCGCGCCAATGCCCATCACGATCCAGAAGACGATCGCCAGCAGGCCGTACGGAGCGACCGCTGCCGGTGACAGATAGAAGCCGGACCCGACCATGTTGCCGACGACGATCGCGGTACAGGCAGCGAGACCGAGGCTCGGACGGCGTGCGTCAGGCGGCATAGCGAATCGACGATGCGCGCAGCGAGACAGTGCTACCCGCCTCGCCGGCGATGATCCGGCTTAAATCGTTGAGTGCGCCGATCGCAGCATCTTTGCCGGTGACCGACGCGAAACGGCATGCCGCCGCCACCTTCGGTCCCATCGATCCGGCAGCGAACCCCTGTCCCGCAAGCGCGTCGGGATGCGCCAGCCGGATTGGCTTCTGCGCCGGCGTGCCCCAGTCGCTGTAGACGGCATCCGCGTCGGTCAGCATGACGAGCAGATCGGCATTGAGCTCTCGCGCGAGTAATGCCGCTGCGTAGTCCTTGTCGATCACGCACTCGACACCCGTCAGCGTGCGCACCTTCCCGCGTTCGTACATCGTCGGAATGCCGCCGCCGCCGGCAGCGATGACGACCGTGTTGTGCGCGAGCAGCCATTTGATCGGGCGGATCTCGAAGATGCGTTTCGGCACCGGTGACGCGACCACGCGGCGCCACGCCTCACCGTCCTGTTTGAACACCCAGTGCTTTTCGAGCGCCAGCCGCTCGGCTTCGTCCTGCGTGTAGATGGGACCGATGAACTTCGTTGGATTGTTGAAGGCCGGGTCTTCGGGGTCCACTTCGATCATCGTCAGCAGCGTCGCGAACGCCCGCTCGAACGGCAGCCGGTTGCCGAGCTCCTGCTCGATCATGTAGCCGATCATTCCTTCCGTTTGCGCGCCCAGCACGTCGAGTGGATACGCCTCGACCTGACCATATGCCGCACCCTGCAACGCCAGCAGGCCGACCTGCGGACCGTTGCCGTGCGCGATGACCAGCTTGTGATGTTCGGCAACCGGCGCAAGCGCGTCGGCGGCAATGGCGACATTGCGGCGCTGATTCTCGGCCGTCATCGGCTCACCCCGGCGCAGCAGCGCGTTTCCACCAAGGGCAACGACAATCAGCATGATCAATCTCCCAGCGTTGACACGAGGATGGCCTTGATGGTGTGCATCCGGTTTTCCGCCTGCTCGAAGGCAACGTTGCAGCGCGATTCGAACACCTCGTTGGTCACCTCGACGCCGTCAGTCAGCCCGTAGGCGTCCGCGATTTCCTTGCCCATCTTCGTCTCGGTGTCGTGGAACGCAGGCAGGCAGTGCATGAACTTGATCTGCGGGTTGCCGCTCGCCTTGAGCAGCGCGGAGGTCACCTGGTAGGGACGCAGCAGGTCGATGCGCTGCTTCCAGATCTCTTTCGCCTCACCCATCGAGACCCAGACATCGGTGTGCACGAAGTCGGCGCCGCGAATCGCCTTCAGTGGATCGTCGGTGATCGTCAGCTTCGCGCCCGATTGATCGGCGAGCTTCAAGGCGACGGTGACGTACTCCTCAGCAGGCCAGAGCTGTTCCGGACCGCAGAGCCGCACGTCCATCCCCAGCAGACAGCCGACGATCATCAGCGAATGGCCCATGTTGTTGCGCGTGTCGCCGAAGAACGCGTACTTGATCTCTGCCAGCGGCTTGTCGCTGTGCTCGCGCATGGTCATCACGTCGGCGAGCATCTGCGTCGGATGATATTCGTCGGTGAGTCCGTTGAACACGGGCACACCGGCGTACTCGGACAACACTTCGACACCGGATTGGCTGGCGCCGCGATACTCGATGGCGTCGTACATCCGCCCCAGCACGCGCGCGGTGTCCTTGAACGATTCCTTGTGGCCGATCTGCGAACCTGCGGGATCCAGATAGGTGACATGTGCGCCCTGGTCGTAACATGCGACCTCGAACGCACAGCGCGTGCGCGTGGACGTCTTCTCGAAAATCAGACAGATCTCCTTGCCCTTGAGATGCTGCTGCTCGGTGCCGGCGTACTTCGCACGCTTGAGATCGCGCGCCAGGTCCAGCAGGTAGCGAAACTCGCGTGGTGTGTACTCCTGGACCGTCAACAGGGATCGATTGCGCAGGTTGAAGCTCATATACGGTGGCTCTCCTCAGTAGGCGGGATCGCGGGCAATGGGGCAGGTCATGCAATGGCCGCCGCCACGTCCGCGGCCCAGCTCCGCGCCGCGGACGGTGATCACTTCGACACCCGCCTTTCGCAGCAGCGTATTCGTGTAGGTGTTGCGGTCGTAGGCCACGACGACTCCGGGCGACAGCGCCACCACGTTGTTGCCGTCGTCCCATTGCTCGCGCTGCGCCTGCCAGGCGTTGCCGCCGGTCTCGACGACGCGAAGCGCTTTCAGGCCGAGCGCCTCCTTCACGACGTCGAAGATGGAGCCGGTGTCAGGCCGCACTTCCAGACCGCCGTTGCCGTCCGGCCGCGCGCTGAAACACCGGATTTGATCCGCCACTTCGCGGAAGGTGGTGCACAGGTCGCGGTCGCAGAAGCTGAACACGGTATCGAGATGCATGGCCGCGCGGCTTTTCGGCATCAGGCAGGCAATGACCCGCGTGGCCGCCCCGTGTCTGAACAACTGTGCCGCGACCTGGAACACCGCCTGTCGCGTCGTGCGCTCGCCCATGCCGATGAGAACGACGCCCTTGCCGAGCGGCATGACGTCGCCTCCTTCGAGAGTCGCTGCGCCATACGACGCGTCGCCGTCGCCCCACCAGATGTCGAACTGCGCGTCCCTGAAGCGCGGATGAAACTTGTAGACGGCTCGCTGCAGCAGTGTTTCCGGTTTGCGCGCGGGCCAGAACATCGGATTGCACGTGACGCCGTGGTAGATCCAGCACGACGGGTCGCGCTGGAAGATCGTGTTCGGCACCGGCGGAATGATGAAATCGGTACCGTCGTAGGCGCCCGCGAGCATCGCTGAATGCTCGCTGCGCGGCAGGTCGCGAATAGCGATACCGCCGATGAGATGCTCTGTCAGCTGCGCGGAGGACATCGCCTCGAGCCACGCTCGAAGCAATGGAGCGCCGAGCAATCCAACTTCGTTCGGCGTAATGCGCCGATCGAGCACCCAGCCGCGCGCTTTCGGATCGACGAGTGTCTCCACCAGCAGATCGTGCAGATCCAGGACCTCGACACCGCGCTCGCGCATCTTCAATACGAAGTCGTAGTGATCCTTCTGCGCTTCCTGCACCCACAGCACGTCGTCGAACAACAGATCGGCCCGATTGCCGGGCGTCAGCCGCTGGTGTGCGAGCCCCGGGCGACAGACCATCACGATCCGCAACAGACCGACTTCGCTGTAGACGCCGAAGGATTCCGTGACGCGATGTTCGGGGGTGATGTGTGCAGGTGCTGGAGCGGTTGGCGCTGTTGGAGTCATGTCTTCGTGCTACGCAGCGGGCGTGCCGACGCGCTGAGCCGTGAAATGGCCGGATGATGTCGAGGAAGCGTGGCGGCGCGCGCGATGACTCGACGGCGCGCCGTCACCTCCTCACAGTGTGCCGTCAGCGCCAGCCTTCAGGCACTGCACGTAGTAGGTGCCATCGCGGTTGGCGACGCCGTGCGTGTCGTGGCCGAATCCCGGGAAACGGTCGTCCCACTGTGACAACGCACGCAGGTAGCTGAGATACGGACCGTCGGCTGCGCCCGCTGCTTCACCAGGCATCAGCATCGGAATGCCGGGCGGGTAGGGAACAACGCTCGTCGCCAGGACACGGCCGGCGAGCTGAGATAAGGACACATGTTCGATCTGATCACGGACCAGTCGCTGATACGCCGCGGACGGCGTCATGGCGGGCGTCGGCAGCGTCGAGAACGCCTCGGCAAGCCACCGCGTCTGTTGCGTCTCGCGCAGGGTGTCGAACATCTGCGCGGCGAGATCGCGCAAACCCAGGCCTCGGTAGGTGTCGGGATTCGCGTGCAGCACGTCGGGCAGCACTTCGGCCAGCGGCGTGTTGCGATCGTAGTCGCGTTTGAACTCGAGCAACGCGTTCAGCAGCGTTCCCCACTTGCCTTTGGTCACGCCGATTGAAAACAGAAACAGCAGCGTGAAGTCTGTCGTCTTCTCGACCTCGATGCCGCGGCGGTGGAGATACGCCGTGACGAGCGTGGCCGGGATGCCGCTGGCGGAGAGACCGCCCGCGTCCGCAACGCCCGGCGTCAGGATCGACACCTTGATCGGGTCGAGCATGCAGTAGTCGTCGTCGAGATCGGTAAAGCCGTGCCAGCTGTCGCCCGCACGCAGCACCCACGCATCGGGACTGCTGGCAAGAGCATCCGCATCGGCGTCTTCGATGTGCGGCGGATTCCACGAATCGAAGAACCAGTCGCCGGTGTCCGCGAACTGCCGGTGCACCCGTCCCATCGTCTGCCGAAACGCGATCGCCTCCTCGATGGACTCCGTGGTGAGCGCCAGTCCGCCGGGCCCGTCCATCATCGCCGCGGTGACGTCGTTGGACACGATGATGGGATAGAACGGCGATGTCGAGGCGTGCATCATGAACGCTTCGTTGAACCGTTCGTGCGGAATGGCGCCGCGTCCGTCGCGAACGTGCAGCAGCGAGGCCTGCGACAGCGCCGCCAGCAGCTTGTGCGTGGAGTGTGTCGCAAACACCGTCGGTCCCGTGTGTCCCGCCGGGTCGCCGTGCATCGCATGGCGATCTCGATAAAGCGGATTGAAGCGGGCGTAGGCGTACCAGGCCTCGTCGAAATGGATGCGGTCGACGCTCTCGCCAAGCAGCGCCTCGACACGACGCGCGTCGTAACAGAGGCCGTCGTAGGTCGAGTTGGTCAGTACGGCGTAGACCGCGCGCCGTTCGGCTCCGTTCCGCACGAGCGGGTTTGAACGAATCGATTGATCGATGGCCGCCGCGGACAGTTGGGCGGGCGGCACCGGTCCGATGATGCCGTAGCGGTTGCGTAGCGGCACGAGGTACGTCGGAATGCCCCCCGTCATCACCAGTCCGTGTTCGATCGATTTGTGACAGTTGCGATCGCACAGCGCGATCTGATCGCGCGCGACGGCGGCGGTCATGATTACGCGATTGGCGGTGGACGAGCCGTTGGTCACGCAGTAGGTGCGATGCGCGCCGAATACGCGCGCCGCGTATTTCTCGTGCTCACCAATCGGCCCGGTGTGATCGAGCAGCGATCCGAGCGCGCCAACGCTGATCGAGAGATCCGATCGAAGAAGGTTTTCGCCGAAGTAGTCGAAGAAGATGCGGCCGACCGGCGATTTGAGAAAAGCGGTGCCGCCGGCGTGCCCGGGCGTGTGCCATGAATATTCGTATTCCTGGGTGAACTTCATCAGCGCGGCCGCCAGCGGCGGCATCATCACCTCGAGGTAGCGGCGGCTCGCGGCGGCGACGCGGCCGCCGACAAACGCCGCCGTGTCCTCAAGCGTCCAGATGAACTCGTCCACCTGCTCCATCACCGCCGTCGGAATCGACGACGCCTCGCCCCGTTCCGCCATGAGAAAGATGGGGATCTTGTCGTTGCGCGACCGCACGAAGTCCAGCAGCCGGGTCGAGTCGGCATGATCGTGATCGCCGCCGAGCGTCCAGTCCATCAGGATCGCGTGCAGCGCCGAGTCGGAGACGATGACCGAATGACCGTCGTCCGCCGATTCGGCTTCGACAACCTCCATCGATCGGCCTTGCAGCTCCTGGACGAGCGCTCGGGCGGCACGTCCTTCCGCAGTCGGGCTCGTCAGCTCGTCGTCAACGACGAGGGCACGCAAACTGAGTCGCCTGGCGTTTCGCTGGATCATGCTGTCACTCCGGCAGTGCGTTCCAGCGGAAGAATGTCAACGCAGTCTCATCCGGCTCACCGAAGTACTTGGCGTAGAGCACGCCCAGGTCGGGGGAACGGTAGAGTCGCGACAGCGTCCGATCGACGAGCAGGCGGAAATCGTTGTTGTCGGCAGCGAGCGCCAGCGCGGCAGGCTCGTTCGTGAAGAGGCGATCCAGTACGACGAGATCACGCGCATCCCCGTGACGCTTCGCCAGGTCCAGCAGGATCGCGCGTTCGCCGAACAGCACATCGGAGCGGCGCTGCACAACCCTCTGCACGCCTCCGCTGTAGGTATCTACCAGCGCCACGCCCGCGCGAACATCCAGATCGTTCAATCGCTGACCGAGCCATGTCTCGGCGGTGGTACCGGCTACCGCCGAGAAATCCCGCGACTGGAGGACCTGCGTCGCGGAGGCGCGCCACACCGGATGAAACGGCTGGCCGCGTCCCGACAGGACGTCGCGCAGACGTGCGGAGCTATCGGACCGGAGCAGCGCGCTTATACCGCCGGGGAAGATCGGAATCGAAAAGTCCGCCTCGGACCGGCGGCCGAGCGTCACCGTGTCAGCGCCGCACATCAGATCGATTTCGCCGAGGCGAAGGGAGCGAAAGCGCTGCTCGAACGCAACCGGCTTCCATTCGACCTTCAGCTCCGGCATCCCGAGGTCGCGTTTGGCCTCGTTAGCTATCTGCTGGCAGAGGACGACGGAATATCCGGCCGGCGCTCCCGAATCGTCGGTGTACGAGAACGGCCGTGCATCGCCGCGATATCCGAATGTGATGCGGCCGGTGGACTTGATGCGCGCGACAGTGCTGCCCGGCGTCGCGGCGTCGAGGATCACGATCGGAGCTGCGCCCAGCAGCGCGACAGCCCAAGAGACGAACGCGAGTTTGCGTAACATGG
>Ga0310811_10004063_pt1 | contig 18425 bp, 28 predicted proteins | sample YCmetagenome_FD_207642 | JGI IMG/M metagenome (GOLD analysis project Ga0310811, IMG submission 207642) | Soil microbial communities from experimental microcosm in Duke University, North Carolina, United States - YC | ecosystem: Engineered > Artificial ecosystem > Soil microcosm > Unclassified ...
CCGTATGCGCGATCACCGGCCGGTGGGCCCTCTCGGGCAGGAGCCGCTCGACCAGCGCATCCAGCGGGGTCTTGAGCCAGATGGTGATACCGGCCCTGTACATCCGCCTGATGTTGTCGTGAAAGCAAGGCGTGCCGCCTCCACAGGCGATGATGGCGTTGGTCTTTTCAAACATCGTTTTCAACGCCTCGTTCTCGATGCGGCGAAACGCCGGCTCGCCCTTCACCTCGAAGATTTCCCGGATGGTCATACCTTCCCGCTGCTCGATTACGTCGTCCAGGTCATAGAATTCCAGGTCGAAGGCCTTGCCCCAGCGCCGCCCCCAGTAGCTCTTCCCGGAACCCATAAAACCGTTTAAGAAGTAAAGCATCGCCGCTAAGATACGGCGCGGCGCGGTCCAACGGAAGGGCCGGCCACAAAAAAAGGCGACCCTTGTGGGGCCGCCTTGATATTGACATTCGTAAAAAGGCTTATTCTGCCTTGGGCGCATCGGAGGACGCGTTGTCGTCGAGCTTCTTGCGAAGCTCGGCCAGGACACCCAGGTCGCCGAGGGTCGTCTTTTCGACGCGGCTCTGGATATTCTTGACGGCCTTCTTCGTCCTTTCCTGGTCGGCACGGGCTTCTTTGCGCTGCGCTTCCTTCTCGTCGTGCTTCGACTGTTCCCAGATACGCGCGTGGCTGACCACGATACGTTTCTCGTTCCGGTCGAATTCGATGACCATGAAAGGAGCGGTTTCTTCGGCCCCGATGCTCTTGCCGTCTTCCTTGGCCAGGTGACGGTTGGGAGCAAAACCTTCCAGACCATAAGGCAGCTGTACGATGGCGCCCTTGTCGTCCTTCTTCACGACGGTCCCTTCGTGGATGGTACCGATGGCGAAGGTTTCTTCCAGGGCATTCCAGGGATCTTCTTCCAGCTGTTTGTGGCCCAGCTGCAGCTTGCGGTTGTCCTTGTCGATGGACAGGATCACCACGTCGATGCGTTGGCCGGCGCGGGTGTATTCGCTGGGGTGGTTGAACCGTTTCAGCCAGCTTAGGTCGCTGATGTGGATCATGCCGCCGATACCGGGTTCCAGTTCCACGAATACGCCATAGGGGGTGATGTTCTTCACCATGCCGTTGTGACGGCTGCCCTGCGGGTATTTGATCTCGATGGTCGACCAGGGATCTTCGCTGAGTTGCTTGATGGACAAGCTCATTTTGCGTTCGTCCTTGTTCAGGGTCACGATCTTGGCGGAATGCTCGTCGCCCAGCTTGAAGAATTCCTTGGCGTTGATGGGGTTGTTCGCCCAGGTGATCTCGGAAACGTGCACCAGGCCTTCTACGCCGGGCATGATTTCCAGGAACGCACCATAGTCTTCGATGTTGACTACGCGGCCCTTGACGATCTCGCCTTCGCGGATGTGCTCAGGCAGCGTATCCCAGGGATGGGGCGTAAGTTGTTTGAGACCGAGGCTGATACGTTTCTTCTCGTCGTCGAAGTCCAGGACCACGACGTTGAGCTTCTGGTCCAGCTTGAGGACCTCGCTCGGGTGAGAGATACGGCCCCAGCTGATATCGGTGATGTACAGGAGACCGTCCAGGCCACCGAGGTCCAGGAATGCCCCGAAGTCGGTGATGTTCTTGATAGTCCCTTCCAGTACCTGACCTTTTTCCAGCTTGCTGATGATCTCGGCGCGCTGTGCTTCGATATCGCTTTCGATAAGCGCTTTGTGCGAAACGACGGCGTTCTTGATGGCTTCGTTGATCTTGACCACCTTGAATTCCATCGTCTTGCCCACGAACTGATCGTAGTCGGTAACGGGTTTGACGTCGATCTGCGAACCGGGGAGGAAGGTTTCCATCCCGTATACGTCGACGATAAGACCGCCCTTGGTCTTCGAGGTAACGACACCGGTAACGACCTCGCCGGTACGGTGCATTTCCACGATCTTTTCCCAGGCACGGGTGATACGGGCCTGTTTACGGCTCAGGTGGAGGTGACCCTCCCGGTCTTCTTTTTCAACGACCATGACTTCCACGTCGTCGCCGATGCGGAGGTTGGGGAGGTCGCGGAATTCGTTGAGCGAAACCAGACCGTCGCTCTTGAAACCGATGTTGATAACGACATCCGTCTTCGTCATGCCCACCACGTTCCCGGAGATCATCTCTCCGTCATTGATGACCTTGAAAGTGCTGTCGTACACATGGTCGTACTTGTGGCGTTCTTCCTTAGGATAGGTCGACACGTTGCGTTTGTCGATGCTCCAGTCGAAATCGTCGTGCGCGGTGTCGAACTGGGTCGGCACAGGTGCTTTTTTTGTCGCTGTAGCCTCCTGAACGGGAGACTCCTGTACATCAGCGTTTACGGGGTTTACAATTTGTTCTTCAGACATAAATTTTGTTTCCTTTTTCCGAAAAATTTCGGACAGCAAAGGTACGAAAAAAGCCGGAGAAATCAAGGGTACCGCGGGTGGAAGGCTATTTCCCTGGCGGTAAGGATTTCATTACCAAGAGGATCGGCAGGAGCTGGGGCGCCCCGAAGGCAACCACCCGCCGCCGGGCGAAGTCGCCCATGACCGCCCGCCGGTCGACGGACGGACCGAAGTAGCCCGACCGGTCGATAAAGGCTATTTCAGCGGCGGTATCGAGACCGTCAAAACGGATGATGTCCGCCAGCGCCTGTCTTTTGTCGGCCGCCCGGCGATAATACGCGGAGCAGATGGCATATCCCATGAAATAGCCGAGGTCCGGGGTTCCCTTTGTCGTCCGGGCGTTATAGAACCAGTCGTCATAGTACGTCTGGAACATCTCCCCGGCAAACCGTTCCTTCAACCCGGCCTCGTGCGCCCGGCCATATACGAGATAAACGGATGTCAACGGGATACCCGATACCAGCTCGGCGACGAAGTCCGCGCCCCCTTCCATGACGGCGAACCCGAACAGATCGCCCACATGGTCGTCGCCACGTTGTTGGGTGTGTACGTATTCATGGACGTTGATCCGCACGACGTCGTCGGGGTGATGGAAATACGGCTCCAGCCAGCGGCCCGGCAGCTCCGAGCAATCTACGGTGGAGTCGCCCGTCGCGACCTCGGCGCCGACCAGCACCATATTCCCTTCCGTGGTACCTCCGGAATGGAGACAACCCACGGTAAAATACATCGCGGCGTCCTTCAGCCCGGGATACAGTTCCCTGAACCGACGCACGCTAGCCTCCATCTCGGGCACCCGGGTCGCCACCGTCAGCGTCCGGGGACGGACGGTCGCCCAAAACCGTGGATAGCTGCGGATAGCATGCACCCAACCCTGGGCGGTGTAGTTCCTGGCCCTCATAAAGGCCGCCAGACCGGGTGTACCCCGGTCGATGTACAATTTCTGGATAAAATTTAATTGTCGTAGGCTATCGGTTGTGGCGCGGCAGCTGTCGTACGCCTCCCAAAAGTGATCGATATCCGAGGTAAAAACGACCTTGGGTTGCGAAAAAGCGGGGAAAAAATTCCACAGAAAAAGAAGGGTGAAGAGTAGGGGCCGTGTCATCCGGCAGCGAAGATAGTTACCTTATGTACTAAAAAACTGTAGCCGCTCTGAAGAATCAGAACGGCTTGTTGCAATCATAACCCTCAGCTAACATAATGATTAGCTAAAAATTTAAAGAATAGTCTAATCAGAGCCTTGACAAGGGCTTTTACCCCTAACACATATCTACGCTAAAATACCTATATCGGATTTTGAGAAGGCAAAAAAATCTTAGCGATGCTTTGGGCAGCCAGGTAGGCGCTCGTCCAGGCGTGCTGGAAATTAAAACCGCCGGTAACGCCGTCGACATCCAGTATCTCTCCTGCAAAATACAGACCGGGGACCAGCCGGCTTTCCATACTGGCCGGGTTCACTTCCGTTAACTGGATACCGCCGCAGGTGACAAATTCCTCCTTGAAGGTGGTTTTCCCCCGGACGGCCAGCTCGTGGGCGCATAGATGGCGGATAAAGGCGTTCTGGGCCGGCGCCGGGAGGTCGCCCCAGCGCGTGGACTCCCCGATACCCGAGGCCTCCCCGAGGAACTGCCATAACCGTTGCGGCAAACCGAAAAGGCTCCGTTTGAGGACTGCCTGACCTCCCTGCGTGGCGCGCAGCTGCTGGAACGTTTCCCGGACCTCCTCCTGGGTGTGCGACGGCGTCCAATGCACCTGGGCAATAAAGGCATAGGACCGGGCGGCCAGCTCCCGGGCGCCCCATGCGCTCAGACGCAGCACGGCGGGACCGCTGCATCCCCAGTGTGTAATCAGCAGCGGGCCCCGTTCGGACAGTTTGGTCCCCGCGACCTTGACCTGTGCGTCGGGTACGCTGACGCCCATCAGACCGGTAATCGGGTTCCCGGGCATATTGAAGGTAAAAAGCGATGGGAGCGGCGGACTAACGGTGTGCCCCAGGGCCTCCAGGAAGCCGAATGGCTCAACCTTGGGAAAGCCGCCGCAGGCGATCAGGACAGCGTCCGCCTCCAGCGGGCCACCCGACGTATCGAGCAGGAAACGCCCGGCCCTGGTGATGCCGTGCACGCCGCGGTTCAGCAACAACTGTACGCCATAGCGGTTGGCCTCGCGCACGAGGCACTCCACGATCGTTTCCGAATCGTCGGTCGTCGGGAACATGCGCCCGTCGGGTTCCGTTTTCAACGGGACATTCCGCTCCCTGAACCAATCGATGGTGTCTTGCGGTGAAAAATGCGGAAATGCTTTTTTCAGGAAGCTCCCGCCCCGGGGATAAAAGCGCACCAGCTCGGACACGGAAAAGCAAGCATGGGTCACATTGCAACGGCCGCCGCCGGATACCCGGACCTTGGACAGGAATTTATTGGTTTTTTCCAGGAGCAAGACCTCCGATCCCGGTGACAAACGCGCGGCGTTGACGGCGCCAAAAAAACCGGCGGCGCCCCCGCCCACCACCACCAGCCGTTTAGGCGTGGGCGACGGCGGCATGTTTGTAATAGGAGGATGCCAGGTGCGGATTGGCTTGTTCGGCTTCCTCGATCCGCGCAAACGAAGAAAGGATATCCGCCTTACCCTTCCGGATACAAACGGTGTGCTCGAAGTGAGCGGAAGGCTTGCGGTCCGCGGTAAGGACCGTCCAGCCGTCTTCACTATACACGACGTCCTTTACGCCGAGGTTGACCATCGGCTCGATGGCGATGACCATGCCTTCTTTCAACCGGGCGCCCGTGCCGCGCTTCCCATAGTTGGGCACCTGCGGGTCCTCGTGCAGGCTGCGGCCGACGCCGTGTCCGACGAGCTCGCGGACGACGCCATACCCCAGTTGCTTCTCGGTATAATCCTGGATAGCAAACGAAATATCCCCTACCCTGTTGGCGGTATGGGCCTTTTCGATACCCTTGTATAAGGACTCGCGGGTGGCCGCGAGCAGCTGAAGGATGGCCTGGCCCGGGTCGCCGATCGCGAAGGTATAGGCGCTGTCGCCATGAAAACCGTTTTTATACACCCCCACATCCACCGACACGATGTCGCCTTCCTTGAGGGGGGTATCGTTAGGGAATCCGTGTACCACCGCTTCGTTGACCGACATACAGGTAGCAAAGGGGAATCCCTTGTATCCTTTGAAAGAGGGCTTGGCGCCCTGGGAAAGAATGAATTGTTCCGCGATGTGGTCGAGCTCACGCGTCGTCACGCCCGGCCGTATGGCCTTGGCAACCTCGGCGATGGCGTCTCCTACGAGGAGGGCACTGTGGCGCGCGAGGGCTATTTCCGGTTCTGATTTATAGTGGATCATCTGTAAAAAAATTTGGCCCGGAGGGTTGCTCCGGGCCTGCAAATATCGTGAATTTTTAGCTTCGATTAAAATACCCCGGTAGCGCCGGTGGTCGTAGCCGTGGTGCGGCCCTGGATCCGGCCCGTCTTCATCAGGCCGTCGTACTGGCGCATCAGCAGGTGGGTTTCCACCATTTGCAGCGTATCCAGGATGACGGCCACCTCGATCAGGAGGGAGGTACCTCCGTAGAAGGTGGAGAACCCGGCCGTTACACCCAGGTTACGGGCAATACCGGGGAGGATACCGACGATCGCCAGGAAGATGGCGCCGGGGAAGGTGATCCGGTCCATAATGGTGCCGATATAATCCGCCGTGGGCTGACCGGGCTTCACGCCGGGGATGAACCCGTTGTTGCGTTTCAGGTCGTCGGCCACTTGCTTGGGATTGAAGATAAGCGCGGTGTACAGGAAGGTAAAGGCGATGACCAGTACGCTGTAAATCACCATGTACCAGATGTTCCCGTGGTCGTTGAAGATACGGGCGATCCCCGCGGTCGGTTGGAAGTTGGACAACAGACCGGGGATGAACATGATCGCCTGGGCGAAGATGATCGGCATGACGCCGGAGCTGTTCACCTTCAGGGGCAGGAACTGGCGGGCGCCGCCAAACTGCCGGTTGCCGATGATCTGTTTAGCGTAGTTGACCGCGATCTTGCGCGTCCCCTGTACCAGCACGATCAGCGCCATGATGGTCACCACGAGAAGGGCCAGCTCGATCAGGAACACGATCAGGCCGTGTCCGCCCTTGGCGGTCTGGGAGGCGAACTCCTGCGCCAGGGAGGCCGGGAAGCGGGCCATGATTCCCACCATGATGATGATGGAAGTACCGTTGCCCAAACCTTTATCGGTAATCTTTTCCCCGAGCCACATCACGAACAGCGTGCCGGCCGTCAGGATAATGACGCAGGTAAAGGGAAAGAGCAGTTCAAAAGAGGGATATATCGCGCCGCCGGCGATCTGGGGGTTCTTCAGGTAGGCCACATAGGCCCCGCCCTGGAAGAGCGTCACGATCGCGGTGAGGTAACGGGTCCACTGGTTGATCTTTTTGCGCCCGGATTCCCCTTCCTTTTGGATCTTCTGGAACTGGGGCACCAGGATGGAGACCAGCTGCATGAAGATCGACGCGGAGATATAGGGCATGATACCCAGGGCAAAGATAGATGCGTTGGAAAAGGCGCCCCCGGCAAACGAGTCGAAGATGCCGAGCATCCCTTTGCTGGCGCTCTGGCTCAGACCGGCGAGACCCTTCGGGTCGATACCGGGCAACACGATGTAGGAACCCACCCGGAAAACAAGCAACAGCAGTAAGGTGAGGATGATCTTATCACGTAGCTCGTCAATACTCCAGATATTCTTCAGGTTCTGTATGAACTTCTTCACTGAGATCGAGATTTAAAGACAAAAAGACGCTGTGAGGGCGTTCACAGCGTCTAGCAAATATCAGAAATTTATTTGACAATCTCCACCGTACCACCGGCGGCCTCGATGGAAGTTTTTGCCTTTTCGCTGATGGCGTTCACCTTGAACGTCAGCTTGGCACTCAACTCACCGTGGCCCAGGACCTTTACGACATCCGTCCGATTGATCAGACCGTTCATAAAGAGGGTTTCCAGGGAGAACTCTTTAAGACCGTATTTCTCAACGAGTTGGTCGATCTGGCCCAGGTTGAAGACCTTATATTCGACTCTATGGGGGTTTTTAAAGCCCCGCTTGGGGAGACGGCGTTGGATGGGCATCTGGCCACCTTCGTGCCCGGTCTTGTTCTTGAAGCCGCTACGGCTCTGATGACCTTTATTACCCTTGGTGGAGGTACCGCCTTTACCGGAGGCTTCCCCGCGACCTAAACGTTTTTGCTTGTGTACCGCGCCTTCGGCGGGTTTTAGTTCGTGCAGCTTCATCTTTGTTGATTTTTGACTTACGGGGAATCACCCCTCGCTTTAAAAATTCCGGCCGCCCGGGGCGCCGCTCGTGGCAACTATGCCAATTCCTCAACCTTCACCAGGTGCGTCACCTTGCGGACCATACCCAGGATCTGGGGGGTCGCCTCGACTTCCTTGAAGGAGTTGAGCTTGTTGAGGCCAAGGGCTTCGATCGTCAGTTTCTGACGTTCTGGGCGGTCGATGGCGCTCTTTACCAGCGTTATCTTGATCTTTTTCATAAATGTCGGTTTACCCGTTGAATACTTTTTTCAGCGCGATCGTACGCGTCTTGGCTACAGCTACCGGCTCGCGCAGGAGGCTGAGGGCGCGGAAGGTCGCCTTGACCACGTTGTGGGGGTTGGCGGAGCCCAGGGACTTGGCCAGCACGTCGGTGACTCCGGCGCTTTCCAGGACGGCGCGCATGGAACCCCCGGCGATCACACCGGTACCGTGAGCGGCCGGCTTGATCAACACCTTGGCTGCGCCTTGCTTGGCCCACTGGTCATGAGGGATGGTTCCCTTCATCACGGGAACCTGGATCAGGTTCTTCTTGGCGTCTTCGATCCCCTTGGTGATCGCCAGCTGCACTTCCTTGGCCTTACCCAAACCGTGTCCAACGACACCGTTTTCGTTGCCGACCACTACCAGGGCGGAGAAGCTGAAAGAACGGCCGCCCTTGGTCGTCTTTACGACGCGGTTGATGGCTACGACCTTCTCCTTCAGTTCCAGGTCACCGGCCTTGACTTTATTTAAGCTAACTTTTGCCATTTATCTGAATTTGCTGGTATAAAATTTAAAATACAAGACCGCCTTCGCGTGCGCCATCGGCGGCAGCCTTGACACGCCCGTGATACAGGTTCCCGCCCCGGTCGAAAATGCAGGCCTTGATGCCCAGGTCCACCGCCTTGCGGCCGATGGCCTGACCAGCCAGCTTCGACTTATCCGACTTGGTACCGCTCTGCGCCTTGATGTCCTTGTCCTTGGTGCTGGCAGCAGCCAGGGTCCGGCCGTTCAGGTCGTCGATCAGCTGCAGATAGAGGTCGGTGTTGCTCCGGAATACGGAGAGACGGGGCCGTTCTGCGGTTCCGGTAATCCTTTTACGGATGCGGAACTTGATTTTGTCTTTTGAAGATAATTTCTGGTCCATGATGCTATCTGTTTAACTCCCGATGCTGCCGGAAGCAAATGTTAAATGTTATTTACCTGCGGCCTTACCTGCCTTACGACGGATCACTTCACCGGCGTACTTCACACCCTTGCCCTTGTAGGGTTCCGGTTTGCGGAGCGAACGCAGCTTGGCAGCTACCTGACCGAGCAGCTGCTTGTCGATGCCTTCCAGGGTGATCATCGGGTTTTGACCCTTCTCGGTAGCGGTGGCCACCTTGATCTCCTTGGGGACTTCGAAAATGATGTTGTGGGAGTAACCCAGGGACAGGTCCAGCAGGTTGCCCTGGTTGGACGCCTTGAAACCCACACCCACGAGCTCCAGCTTACGGCTATAACCGTCGGTCACGCCTTTCACCATGTTGGCGACCAGGGCGCGGTACAGGCCATGGAGGGCCCGGTGGCGGATCTGGTCGGTAGGACGGGTGAATGTAACTTCGGCTTCCTTCACCGTTACGGTGATGTCGCGGTCCAGGGTTTCTTTCAGTTCGCCCTTGGGACCTTTCACGGTAACTACGTTATCGTTTCCGACGGTCAACGTAACACCTTTGGGAAGGTTGATCGGTTGTTTACCTATACGAGACATACAGTATCTTCTTTTATATTTTTTTCAAATGATCCCGGACCGTTCAGCCTGTATAGGAGGGCTTAATGTATCCGGAACGTTTCCTTTTCCTAGTTGACGTAGCAGAGGACTTCCCCGCCTACGTTTTGCTGACGCGCTTCCTTGTCGGTCATCACGCCCTTGGAGGTGCTCAGGATGGCGATCCCCAGACCGTTCTTTACACGGGCGAAATCGGCAGGCTTTGCATACTGGCGGAGACCCGGACGGCTGATACGCTCCAGGGAGGTGATCGCCGGCACTTTGGACTCGTTGTACTTCAGGGCGATCTTAATCAAACCCTGCTTCTTGTCGTCCTCGAATTTATATTTCAGGATATACCCCTGGTTGTAGAGTATCTCCGTCATGCGTTTCTTCAGGTTGGAGGCCGGGATCTCCACGATGCGGTGGTTCGCCAGCTGGGCGTTCCGTATCCGGGTCAGGAAATCGGCTATAGGATCAGTTACCATTGCTTAAATGTTGATTTGCGGTGAAAAAATATTACCAGCTGGCTTTCCTTACGCCCGGGATCTTGCCATTCAGGGCCATCTCACGGAACATGATACGGGAGAGCCCAAAATACCGGATGTACCCGCGGGGACGACCGGATATCTGGCAACGGTTCTTCAGGCGAACGGGAGACGCATTACGGGGCAGCTGGTCCAGCGCCTGGTAGTCTCCGGCGGCCTTGAGGGCGGCGCGCTTTTCAGCGTACCGGGCGACCAATGCTTCACGCTTTCTTTGTCTGGCTTTTACTGATTCTTTGGCCATATTTTGGTTTTATGAGTGCGGTTCCCCTTTTTCGGCGGGGCCTTTACCCGATTACTGATTGTCTTTCCTAATGTTTTTAAAGGGGATACCCAGCTCTTTCAGGAGCTCGTAAGCCTCTTCGTTGTTGGCGGCGGTGGTCACGAAAGTGATATCCATACCGGTGATCTTGTTCACCTTGTCGATGTCGATCTCCGGGAAGATGATCTGCTCCTGGATGCCCAGGGTATAGTTGCCACGTCCGTCGAAAGCCTTGTCATTGACTCCCTTGAAGTCGCGGACGCGCGGCAGGGATACGGCGATCAGGCGATCCAGGAATTCGTACATCTTTTCACCGCGCAGCGTAACACGGGCGCCGATCGGCATGTTCTTACGCAGCTTGAAGTTCGAGATGTCCTTTTTGGAATAAGTGGGCACCGCCTTCTGACCGGTGATCATGGTCAGTTCTTCCACGGCTACGTCCACCAGTTTCTTGTCGGCAACGGCACCGTTCACCCCGCGGTTCAGGCAGATCTTCTCCAGCTTGGGAACCTGCATGACGGACTTGTAGGCGAACTTCTTCTGCAGCGCGGGAGCGACTTCGTCGCGGTATTTCGTCGCCAGCCTCGGCGTATATTTAGTCGTGCTCATTATTTAATAACCCCCTCTGATTTTTTAGCAATGCGAACCAGCTTACCGTTGTCACGGCTGCGCTTTACCTTCGTCGGCGCACCGGCTTTGGCATCCCAAAGCATTACGTTAGAAATATGGATAGGCGCTTCCTTCTTCACGATGCCACCCTTGGTATTCTGTGCGGAAGGCTTCGTGTGCTTGGTCACGATATTGACCCCTTCGACTACCACGCGGCTTTCTTCCACCAGGACTTCGAGCACCTGACGGGGCTTCTTGAGGTCCTTGTCGTCGCCGGTGATCACCACCACGGAGTCACCTTTTTTAATATTGTACTTAGGTTTGAATCTCTTTTCCATAAAATATAAATTGTCAAAGGGGGTGCAAAGATACGATCTTTTACAGAACTTCCGGGGCCAGAGATATGATTTTCATATACCCCTTGTCACGGAGCTCACGGGCTACAGGCCCGAAGATGCGGGTACCCCTGGGCTCGTCGGAGTTGTTCAGGAGAACCACCGCGTTGTCGTCGAACCGGATGTAAGAACCGTCCTTGCGGCGGAGCTTGTTCTTTGTCCGCACGATAACGGCCTTGGTCACCGTTCCCTTCTTGATGCCGCCCGAAGGCAGGGCGTCCTTCACCGTCACGACGATCTTGTCGCCGATGTGGGCGTAGTCCTGACCGGAGTTGCCTAATACGCGGATCACCAACACTTCCTTAGCGCCGCTGTTGTCGGCCACATTCAGTCTGCTTTCTTGCTGAATCATCTTAAAAAGTTTATAGTTCTATTTGTAAAACAGCGGGACGCCTACTTGGCTTTCTCGACGACCTCCACGAGCCTCCACCGCTTGGTCTTGCTCAGGGGACGGGTTTCCATGATCCTGACGACGTCGCCAACCTGGCATTCGTTCTTGTCGTCATGCGCATGGAAATTGGTCGTCTTTTTGACGAATTTGCCGTAGATGGGGTGCTTCACCTTCCGCTCGACCGATACCGTGATGGTCTTGTCCATCTTGTTGCTGGCCACAACCCCGATCCTTGTTTTACGTAAATTTCTTTCAACCATTGTTCAAAATTTTTGAATTTAGGAACCCTTTACGCGCTTGGTAAGGGCCGTTTTGACCCGAGCGATGTCCTTGCGCAATTCCCTTATGCTCATCGGGTTTTCCAGGGGGGAGATGGCATGGCCAAACTTCAGCTTCTTCAGCCGGAGCTCGTCCTCCTGGATGCGGGCCTTCAGGTGTTCCGTCTCGATGTCCTGCAGACCTTTATTGAATTCGACTTTCTTAGCCATTGTACCTTGTATTAAAAGTTTATTGAGTTGCGGCCACGCCGCAGCGCCGCTTACCCGACATAGTCGTGGCGAACCACGAACTTCGTCTTGATGGGCAGTTTGTCGGCTGCCAGTTTAAACGCCTCTTCCGCAACCTGGCGGGGTACGCCGTCGGCTTCAAAAAGCATGCGTCCCGGCTCGACCACAGCCGCCCAATATTCCGGGTTACCCTTACCCTTACCCATACGTACTTCGAGCGGCTTCTTGGTAATGGGCTTGTCCGGGAAAATGCGGATCCAAACGTTCCCTTCCCTTTTCATGTGACGGGTCATGGCCTGGCGGGCAGACTCGATCTGGCGGTTGGTCAACCAGATCGGCTCCAGCGCCTTCAAACCGAAGGAACCGAAGGAGATCTCCGTGCCGCGCTTGGCAACCTCGCGGATACGCCCCTTCTGGGCTTTCCTGTGTTTCGATCTTTTTGGCTGTAACATCTCTTGCTTCTTTTATTTGTCCACGCCCTTAAAGGGCGATAACGTTTTATAAATATTAATGCCTGCGACCACCTTGACCACCGGTACGACCGGCGCCTTGTCCGCCGCTGCGTCCAGCGCCTTGTCCGCCACCGCTACGGCCGCCACCCTGGCCACCGCCGCTGCGTCCACCTGCACCTCCGCCACCGCGGTTATCGCGATCCCCACGGGGACGATCGCCACCGCCGTGCGGACGGTCGTGGAAGCCACCTTCGCGACGATCGCGACGATCGCTGACATCGCTCTTGCCGCCGATGAAGTTCGGGTTCAGGTCTCGCTTGGCCAGCACCTCGCCCTTACAGATCCACACCTTCACGCCGATCTTACCATAGACGGTCAGGGCGAACACGTTGGCGTAGTCGATATCCATGCGCAGCGTATGCAGGGGCACGCGGCCTTGCTTGATTTCTTCCGTACGGGCGATTTCAGCGCCGCCCAGACGGCCGCTCACCTTGATCTTGATCCCCTCGGCGCCCATGCGCAGGGCGGAAGCGATCGCCATTTTGATGGCGCGTTTATAGTTGATGCGGTTCTCGATCTGCTTTGCGATCGTATCCCCGACGATATTGGCGTCCAGCTCGGGGCGGCGGATTTCCAGGATGTTGATCTGGACATCTTCCTTACCCGTCAGCTTCTTCAGCTCTTCCTTGATCCGGTCCACTTCGTTCCCGCCCTTACCGATGATGATGCCGGGCTTGGAGGTGTGGATGGTGATGATGAGTTTATTCAGGGTACGCTCGATCACGATCTTGGCGATACCCCCCTTGTTGATACGGGCGTTCAGGTACGTCCTGATCTTGTTGTCTTCGATCAACTTGGACGAGAAGTCTTTTTTATTCCCGTACCAGTTGGACTCCCATCCGCGGATGATTCCCAACCTCGCACCAATAGGATTTGTTTTTTGACCCATATACGGTTAATTATTTGTGTTTTTGCTGTCTACTATAACGGTTACATGGTTACTGCGTTTGCGGACGCGATACCCGCGGCCCTGGGGGGCGGGACGCATACGCTTCAGGACGCGGGCGCCGTCCACGAAGATCGTCTTGACGATGAGGTTCGCATCCGCGGCGCTTTGCCCATTGTTCTTTTGCTCCCAGTTGTTGATCGCGGAACGTACGAGCTTGTTCAGCGGGGTAGCCGAATGCTGGGGGTGGTGCTCCAGCAGGGCGATCGCCTTTTCAACGTCCATGCCCCGGATCTCGTCCGCCAGCAAGCGCATCTTGCGGGGAGACGTGGGATAATTTTTCAATTTAGCTACAGCTTCCATTGTCTATTTTCTTTGCTTCGGCTACCGGGAGGACCCTTCAAGCCGGGGGTTAATTACATCTTTTTGCTAGAGTGACCTTTGAAGTTACGGGTGGGGGCAAATTCTCCCAGCTTGTGACCGACCATGAACTCCGTTACATACACCGGGATAAACTTGTTCCCGTTGTGCACCGCGAAGGTGTGCCCTACGAAGTCGGGCGTAATCGTGGAGCGGCGGGACCAGGTCTTGATCACCCCTTTTTTGGTCTTGCCTTCGTTGATGGTCATCACCTTCTTGTCGAGCTTCGCATCTACGTAAGGACCTTTTTTAATTGAACGAGCCATATTGCTTGTTGGTTTGTTGATTTGCCGCGCCTCTCAGCGCGGCCATTTTAACAATGAATTTATTTTGATGCCAGTTTCTTACCGTTGCTGCGTGTGAGGATCAGCTTGTCGGACCCTTTCTGCTTACGGGTCTTTAGACCCTTGGCGTACTTGCCGGTCCGGCTGCGCGGGTGACCACCGCTGGACTTACCTTCACCACCACCCATCGGGTGATCGACGGGGTTCATCGCTACACCGCGGTTGCGGGGACGGATACCCACCCAGCGGTTGACACCGGCCTTACCGGCGGTTTCGAGGTTATGGTCTCCGTTGGAAACCACGCCCACCGTAGCGTAACAATTGATCAGCACCTTGCGGATTTCACCGGAAGGCATCTTGAGCACCGCGTATTTTTCTTCCTTGGAGGTCAGCTGTGCGGAAGTGCCCGCGCCGCGGACCATCTTCCCACCCTGACCGGGCTGGAGCTCGATATTGTGTACGTTGGTACCGAGGGGCATCGCCTTCAGCTGGAGGGCGTTCCCGATCTCAGGGGCCACGTTGTCGCCGCTGACCACGGTAGAACCTACCTGGAGGCCCTGGGGAGCGATGATGTAGCGCTTCTCGCCGTCAACGTAGTTCAACAGGGCGATAAAGGCGGTACGGTTCGGATCGTACTCGATCGTGGCCACCTTGGCGTCGATCCCTTTCTTGTCGCGCTTGAAGTCCACCAGACGGTACATCGTCTTGTTGCCACCGCCGATGTAGCGCATGCTCCGGCGACCCTGGGCGTTACGCCCGCCCGAACCGCTCTGGTGTTCGAGCAGCGATTTTTCAGGCGTATCCGTCGTGATCTCCGCATAGGCGTTCCCGATCCTCCAACGAGTACCGGCCGTCATGGGTTTATATTTCTTCAGTGCCATTGTATCTTGTCTTTACTGTTGAATATTGTTTATTACTCGGGCGCCTCCGGCGCCATGGGTTTAAACGTTCGCGTACAGGTCGATGCTCTCCCCTTCCGCTACGCTGACGGTTGCTTTTTTATAGGCGGGCTTGCGGCCGTTGATGACACCGGCTTTGGTAAACCGGCTCTTGTTCTTTCCCGGTACCACCAGCGTGTTCACGTCGGTTACCGTAACCCCGTAAAACGTTTCCACTGCTTTCTTGATCTCCAGCTTGTTCGCGTTCCGGTGAACCCGGAAGGCGTAGCGGCCCAGCTTTTCCGTCTGCTGGTTGACCTTTTCGGTCAGGATCGGCTTGATTAATACTTCTGTAAGTTTCATTTCTTACTCGTTTTATGGGTGATTACGCGCCAACGGCGGTTTCTTCTTCAGCAAATATCTTGGCGGCGGACTCCGTCAGGACCAGTACGTCGGCATTTACGATGTCGTACGTATTGATGTCGCTGAGCAGGGAGCTCGCGGCGTTCGGGATGTTCCTAAGCGACAGGTACAGGTTGTCGTTGTGCTCGGGAATCACGAACAGCGCCTTCTTGTCGGCCACGTTCAGCTTCGACATGATGTCGGCGAACTGCTTGGTCTTGGGTGTATCGAACTTCAGCTCTTCCACGATGAACAGTGCGCTCGCCTTCACCTTGTGGGAAAGGGCGGATATCTTGGCCAGGTCCTTCACCTTCCGGTTCAGCTTGATGTGGTAGGTGTGCGGCTTGGGGCCGAAAACGGTACCACCACCCTTGTACAGCGGGTTGCGGATATTCCCCTTACGGGAGCCGCCGGTACCCTTCTGGCGATGGAGCTTGCGGCTGGCCCCGTGCACTTCGGCCCGGGTCTTTACCTTGTGCGTACCCTGGCGTTGCGCGCCCAGGTATTGCTTTACGGCGAGATAAATCACGTGGTCGTTCGGCTCGGCTCCGAAAACCTCTTCGGGCAGCTCCACGGTGCGGCCGGTCTTCTGACCCTGTACATTCAGGACGTCGATCTTTATATTGCTTGCCATATTACTTCTGGATTAAAACGATGGAACCATTGTGGCCGGGAACCGCACCACCGATGAGGATATAATTCTTGTCCGCGAATACCTTAACGACTTTAAGGCCCTTCAGCTTCACGCGGTCACCGCCCATACGGCCGGCCATACGCATGCCCTTGAAGACCCTGGAAGGATACGACGAACCGCCCACGGAACCCGGGGCGCGCTGACGGTCGTGCTGACCGTGGGAAGCTTCGCCGACGCCGCCAAAACCGTGGCGCTTTACGACACCTTGGAAGCCTTTACCCTTGGAGGTACCCACGACGTCGACCTTTTCGCCTTCGGCGAAGATGTCTACGGTGATGGCTTCACCTAATTGTTTATCGATGGAATAGTCGCGGAATTCTTTTACGAAGTGCTTGGGGGAGGTAGACGCTTTGGCGAAGTGATTGATTTCCGCTTTGGTAGTATTCTTTTCTTTTTTCTCGCCAAAAGCCAGCTGGATGGCTTTGTAACCGTCGGACTCGGGCGTCTTGACCTGAGTTACGACACAGGGACCGGCTTCAATGATCGTACAGGCAACCTGCTTGCCGGTGGGATCGAAGATGCTGGTCATCCCGACTTTCTTGCCGATAATTCCTTTCATGCGTCTGCAGTTTGTGCCCTGCAAGGTATGGAGGACAGCCGGCTAGGAAATGCCAGGCTTCAATCCCTGTTTGCTGCCGACCTTTTCACGAGTTTTCCCAGCGGGGAAGCGGAAGTACCGGCAGTAAACAAACCCTGAAAGGCTTGTTTATATGTTAATATCTTTCAAACCAGCGCTCCTTTGGTCGCCCGCCGTCGGCGGTGATTTGGGAGATGGCGTATTTTTAAGAACTTTTCCGGCCTTCTCAGACCTTGACTTTCGGGCTTGCCGTTTACGGCTTACCGTCAGGCCTTGATTTCGACTTCTACCCCGGAAGGCAGGTCGAGCTTGGACAGAGCATCTACAGTGCGCGAAGAAGAGGTGTAGATGTCCAACAGGCGCTTGTGGGTTGCCAGCTGGAACTGCTCGCGGCTCTTCTTGTTGACGTGCGGGGAACGCAGTACCGTAAAGATCTTCTTCTTGGTCGGCAGGGGAATGGGCCCCGTTACCACTGCACCCGTGCTACGCACCGTTTTTACGATCTTCTCTGCGGACTTGTCCACCAGATTGTGATCGTAGGATTGCAATTTTATTCTGATTCTCTGAGACATATCCGGTTTTCCCAATTTATGAATTGGGAGTGCAAAGGTAGGAGAGAGACATCGATTTTACAAGGATTCGGGATGTTTTTTTGAAAAAAAACGGCCAGGGATTTGCGCCCCGGCCGTTTTGTATTCGATTTTGCTGGCTCCTAGCGGCCCCAATGGCCTGGTATCCAGTAGTGACCGCGGTTTTCGTGCTCCCAGTGGCCGGCTACCCATACGTGGTAGTGGCGGGGAGGCAGGGCCCAGTAACCCGGGTGGTGGATGTAGGCGCCGTTCCGCCATTCCCACTCGCTTTCCACCCATACGTGACGGGGGGAAGGCCGGACAGGATGGACGTACACGGGTTCGACCGGCCGGACGCTGACGTAGAAGCGCTGGGCGTCGGCCTTATGGAAGGCCGTAAAGGTCAGAGCAAGGGCTAACAACGACAGTAGCGCGATTTTTTTCGATTTCATAGAAGGTTCTTTTGTTTTTGGACCGCGTAAGCGGCCCAGGGTTCAAAACACATTTTTTTTTAACAAGTTGCGCGGGTGTGATAAAGGCGCCCCGTAAGAGGCGCCTTTGGGGGTGAGGTTTAGCTCCAATGACCGGCAACCCAGTAGTCACCGTGACCATGCTTCGTTACCCAGTGACCGGGGACCCAGGCCTTGCGCCCATGGGGAGGAAGAATCCAGTGACCGGGAACCTGGACGTAGGCGCCGCCTTTCCAGGACCACTCGTCATCCACCCATACGTGACGGGGGGAAGGAGCGGCAGGACGAACGACGACCCTGGCGGCCGGGTGTGCTTTTACGAAGTGCTGGGCTTCTGCGCTGTTCACGGCAAGAGCCAGGCCGGCGCACAGCAGGAACATGGATAGTACTTTAATCATGAGGTTGTATTTAGATATGACTAATGTATACCAAATTCATGCCACCAACAAAATTTATATGCCCCCTTTAAGAGCGCCTTTTTATCAGTGCGTCCTGCCCTTTTCCGCGCTGAAATTAAGCCTGCCGGCTCGTGGCGAGGGGTGGGGTGCCTCTTTTACCTCGTTT
>Ga0310811_10004064_pt1 | contig 18423 bp, 13 predicted proteins | sample YCmetagenome_FD_207642 | JGI IMG/M metagenome (GOLD analysis project Ga0310811, IMG submission 207642) | Soil microbial communities from experimental microcosm in Duke University, North Carolina, United States - YC | ecosystem: Engineered > Artificial ecosystem > Soil microcosm > Unclassified ...
GTACATCCCCGGGCCAAGATTGGACCAGAAATTATTGCTGATGATCGTATGGCCGCCGCTGGTGCTGGAATCCTGCTCATTACCGACCGAAAGCCCCGTACCGTTATTATAGCTCTCATTGCCCTGCACCGTCACATTCAACGAGCCGTCAAGGTAAATGCCCGCCGACGTGGCCACCGGCGAGATACACCGGTACACGGAATTATCCTTGATCAACCCGTTCCTCGCCTGGTTGTTGGCCTTCAACAGGCTGGGATACTGCTGCAGCACCCATTTGTAATTTCCAGCCGCACAGATGCCGATATTGGCGACATCGTACACTTCATTGCCGCTGATCGTAAAAGTATCGACGTTGCCGTTCAGGGTCATCCCCTCGGCATATCCGGGAACGATATTGTGAATGGTGTTCTCGCTGATCACCAGGTTGGAGATCGGCGTATTGCTGTTACCCAGCACCGTGATCGCGCTAAGAACGTCGTCAGGCTGCGGGTTCTTCGCCTTGACGGTATCCCGCGTCCACTTCATATTGTAAAGGTCATTGCTGTCGATCGTGATATGCGAACACTTCCCCGCTACCTCGATCCCAAACCGGCTGTCCTTGGAACCCGGCGTGTTCAGCGTCGAATCGTCGGTCAGATTCTGCAGATTGAGTCCCCGGATCTCGATATAGCTGGCGCTATCGATAATAACGATACAGGAGAATTTCTGATGGAGGTTCCCGCCGTCAAGCGTTGCTTCTTCCCCCGGATAATGCGTGAGGATGGTCCACTTCCCATTCTGCCCGCGATTCGGCCCGATATAAATACTGGTGTCTAAATAATAAGTCCCCGCCCGCAGATAGATCGTGACATCGGAATCGACAAGCACCGCCGAACCCGTAGACCAATCATAGCCGGCATTGTTGGCTGCATACCGGGGTGTCGCCCAGGGCTTTGCCTTCGAACCGGTACCCGTTACATCACTCCCGCCTGTACTCACATAAAATTGATACCTCGGCTGCTTGAGGATAATATTTGAAAAGACATTGACCGCTTCCGTGACCGCCCCCACCGTCCCGTATAGTGTGATCACGCTGTCCGTCGCCCCACAGGCAATATTGGTGAACGAGCTGCTGTCGATCCAGATATGGTTCGGCGTGCCCCCCAAAGAACCATTGATAATGATCGGCGCGATAGTATAATCGGCGCCCGTCGGGAATTTGGCCTCCGCCGTATCGTTGTTCCAAAGCATATTCCGGAAGATACAGCTGTCGATATGAACACTGTCGCTGGCGCCGCTGATCACCACGCCATAAGCGTTCATATTGGTGATGTTGGCAAAGACCAACCGCCTCAGCCGGACATTGCTGGCGCCGGCGGTATTCAACATGTATCCATAGGAGGTGGTCAGTCTCGACCCGTCAAAGACCGCCTGCTCCCCCGGATAAGAAGCCAGGGTAAACTGATGGCCGTTCAACCCGCTCTTCGTCGAGCCGAGATAGATGAGGGAATCCGCGGCGTAATTAAAAAAATAGGTCCCCTTTCGAAAATAGATCGTCACATCGCTGCTCACCGGCTGAGGCGATCCCCAGACCGCCGAAAGGATGTTGTTCCAGGGATGGGCCGCGCTGCCGTCACCACCCGCGGCTGCGGCGCTGTCTACATAAAAGGTCTGTGCATGACCCGCAATGGCGCAAAGGGCCAGCTGCAAGCCCGTAAAGGCTTGTAAAATTGTACGCTTCATAAGATGATATTTAATGATTAAGGTTGCGAAGTGGATGCCCCGTCGGTATCCTTCAGCTGTCGCTTCACGACATCTGCGGGATAACGCAGCGCTAATTCCCGGACCTCATAGCTGAACCGCTCGAACGTTTCTACCCATAACCGCGCCTCTTCCGGGGTATACTCATAGAAGCCCCGCCCATTGCTCACACCCCGCCCTCCCGATCGGACGACTTCGTCGATCAACCTCGGAACTTCCGTACTATTGCAAAGTGTCGGGAACAGATCCTTCATTACGTTGTGATAAGCGGCCACACCCGTCAGGTCCATCCATCGGAATGCGCCTACCAGCGTCATCCAGTAGCCCGCGTTGTTACGGCAAGCCCTGTCCACATCCTCGATCGTCGCATACCCGCTCTCGACAAGGTAACAGGCTTCTCGGTACAGCGCATACATCAACCGGTTGGTGATAAAACCCCGGATATCCTTCCGCACAAGCGTCGGCTCCTTGCCCCAGCAATGCGCCAGCCGGTACAGCCATTCACCCTTCTCCACCTGGCTCTGCTCGCCACAGATCACTTCCAGGAACCGCGTAGTATGCGACGGCTCCGCCCAATGCAGCCCGAAGAATCGCCCGGGACGTACTGACTCCGACTCCGACTCCCGTTGCAGGATGCTGATCGGTATCGCCGATGTATTGCTCGTGATCAACGTATCCTCGCCGACCACCGCCGCGATCTTCCGGTACACTTCACGCTTTATCCCAAGGTCCTCAAGCGTGCACTCGATCACCAGCACACAATCCTTCAATGCTCCATAATCCTCGCCGATCCGCAGCCGGCTCCAAAGACTTTCCGGAGCGACGGTCACCAATCCCTCCTGGTAGGAATGATCGAGATGTCCCCGGATACGATCTCCCGCAGTCAGCAGGTCCCCCGGCACCGGCGCCACCGCCACCACCGGGTGACCCGCCATAAGCAGACAGGCGGCGATGCTGCAACCCATCATCCCCAGCCCAACAACGCCCACAACCATTCCCGCCGTATCGAATTCCTTTTCCATAAAGTTTAGTATGTCGCCCGGCCACCGGACAGATCGAAGGTAAATGCAGTAGTATAGCTGTTCTCCCGAGAAACGATATAAGCCGCCAAACCCGCCGCCTCCTCCAATGTGCCGCATCGCTTCATGGGGATCTTATCGGTCATGTATTTCACCTGCTCCTCCGGCATCGCATCCACCAGCGGGGTTCGGATGACCGCCGGCGCAAGCGCATTGATCGTAATTCCGGTGCCCGCATATTCCTTACCCTGCACCTTCGCCATGCCGATCACCGCCGCCTTGGACGCCGAATAGGCCAGCATCCCGGCATTTCCCTCCTTGCCGGCTATGGATGCAATGTGCAGGATACGGCCATAGCCCTGTCCCACCATCACCGGCAGAACGTATTTGGACGCGAAATAAGATCCCATGAAATTGACCTCGAACACCGACCGCAGGTTGTCGGTGCGGGTTTCGTGACTCCGAAGATTGGTCTCCCCCGTTATACCGGCGCTGTTGACAAGGATGTCGATGCGCCCGCGTTCCCTGCCTACCCTTTCCACCACCCCTCTCACCTCTTCCTCTTCTGTAATATCCAGCGCATACGCCTCCCCGCTACCGGCAAACTCCTTCTGCATCTCCTCCAGCTGCCCCGGCCGTCCGAACAGGTCCAGCAGCGCCACCCAGGCGCCCTCCGCCGCCAGCCGCCGGGCGATAGCCAAACCAAGGCCCGATGCGGCCCCTGTGACAAGCGCTATCTGGTCGTTCAAGCTGGCAGCCATTCTCGCAGTTTTGTAAGAAAGTTTGGGTTCGCAAAGTAATATTAGCGAAATAGCCGGTAGGAACTTCGTTCAAACGGTTGCATGAAAATTCACTCAAACGGTTGCATGAAAATTTAGAAGGATTTAGAAGACCTTCACCCCCGAAGCATAGGTGGCTTCCGGCCTCACCTGCAGTACCTCCGCAGCCGGAACATTCATCAGGTCCCTATTCAATATGATAAGATCAGCCTTCTTCCCTACCTCGAGACTCCCGATCTCCTTCTCCAGGCAATCCGCCTTCGCCGCCCAGATGGTCATACCACGGATCGCCTCCTCCCGGGTCAGCGCATTCTCCGGCTGGAACCCACCGGCGGGGTATCCCTTCGCATCTACCCGGAACACCGCCGCCAAAAAGGTCTTGAATGGACTGATATCCTCCACCGGGAAATCGGTCCCCAACGGCAACCAGCCATTCTCCTTCAACAGCCGCTTGAACGCATAGGCGCCCTTCAGCCGCTCCGGCCCCAACCGCTCGCCGGCCCAGTACATGTCGCTGGTGGCATGCGTAGGCTGTACCGACGGGATCACCGAAGTCTTGCCAAACAGATCGAAATCGGCGTCGTTGATCACCTGCGCATGTTCCACCCGCCAACGCTTATCGTTAGGGCCCTTCAGGTATTTGTTGTAGACCGTCAGGATCATCCGGTTCCCCGAATCCCCGATCGCATGGGTACATAGCTGCCAATCCGTACCGATCAGCCTCGCCGCCAGCGAATCGAAATGCGCCGGTGCGCTCAGCAGGAAGCCCTGCCAGTCCGGCCGGTCGCTGTAGGGCTGCAACAGACAGGCGCCCCGGCTGCCCAACGCCCCATCAGCGTATGCCTTCACTCCCTTCACATACAACAGGTCCGTCTTATAAGGCCCCTTCGGCAGGTAATGATCCAAAACATCGGGATCATCCCTTAACATTACATATACCCGCATCTTCAACACCCCCGCCTTTTGCAGCGAGTCCAACCCCTCGACCTCCCTGCGGCCCAAACCGGGATCGGTCACCGTGGTCAACCCCTGCGCAAAACAATGCTGCTGCCCGGAATCGATCCGCTGCCGGAATTCAGCGGCCCCCATTGCCGGCATCGCCCGGCGAAGCAACCCCTGGGCATTATCAATAAGAATGCCGGTCAGCCTCCCGTTCTTCGTTTCGACCGTGCCTCCTTCCAGCTTCTGACCGGCATGGATACCCGCCAGCTCCAACGCCTTCGCATTGGCGATCAGCGCATGCCCATCCACCCGCTCCAACACCACCGGCGTCGTCGGAAATAGTTGATTCAATAAAGTATTGTTGGGAAATGCCTTATCCGGAAATTTATTCTGATCCCATCCCCTCCCCTCGATCCAGGGCAAACCCGGATGGGCATCGGCAAACTGTTTCACCCGCTGCATCACCTCCCCGAAGCTCACACTGCCGAACAACGCCGCCGTGAACAGCGAGTTGCCATACCCCACAAAATGCCCGTGCGCATCGATAAACCCGGGATACATCGCCTTCCCGCCAAGATCGATCGTCCGGGCAGCCGTATAACGCGCTTCCAGGTCCGCATCAGACCCCACCGCAACGATCTTCCCATCCCTTACCGCAAGGGCCTCCGCCCGGGTAAAAGCACTGTCGACGGTATAGATCTTCCCATGAAGGAACAACAGGTCGGCCTGCTCCCGGGAATGACAGGAACAGAAAGCCACAACCAAAAATAGCAGGAGGGACCCGTAGGAGAAGAATTTCATATGCAGTAGTATTTCCCCCGAATATACAGAATCACCCCGTCCAACCCAACACTCACTCCGCCCAGCTCATCGTATACCCGGGATTTTCTATCTCCAGCGCCTCCACCGTCAGCGACAGCGGATGAAAAGTGTCCACCATCACCGCCAGCTCCTTCGTCTCCTTCGCCCCGATGCTCCGCTGAACGGCGCCCGGGTGCGGCCCATGCGGGATCCCTCCCGGGTGCAGCGTGATCATTCCCCTGGTCACATTCTTCCGGCTCATAAAATCGCCGTCGACATAATACAACACTTCGTCACTATCGATATTACTATGATTGTAGGGGGCGGGAACGGACATGGGATGATAGTCGAACAATCGCGGACAGAAAGAACAAACCACGAAGTTATGTCCCTCGAAGGTCTGATGCACCGGCGGCGGCTGATGGACCCGGCCCGTGATCGGCTCGAAATCATGGATGCTGAACGCAAATGGATAGCAATGCCCGTCCCAACCGATCACATCGAACGGATGATGACCATAATGGATCCCGTACATCCGCCCTTTCTTCTTCGTCCGGATCAGGAAATCTCCCTTCTCATCACGCGTGATCAGCGACTGCGGGCCGCGAATATCCCGCTCGCAATACGGCGAATGCTCCAGCAGCTGTCCATAAGGACTTAGATACTTTTTGGGGTACCGGATCGGGCTGAAAGACTCGACGATAAAAAGCCGGTTCTCGGAGTTGTCGAACCGTATCTGGTAGATCGTCCCCCTGGGTACTACGAGATAATCGCCGTACCCGAATGTCAGGTCTCCGTACATGCTCCTCAGGACACCGCTCCCCTCGTGAACAAAGATCAGCTCATCGGCATCGGCATTCTTATAGAAATAGTTCTCCATGCTGCGCTCCGGCGCCGCCAGCACAATATGACAATCGTTGTTCACAAGCACAGGCTTGCGACTTTCAAGGTAATCCGCTGTCGGCCGCACCCTAAACCCTTCAAAGCTCCGGTGCTTCAACATCTTTTCCTCGGCGATCTTCGGCTGGACATCGACCGGCTCATCTGTACGAATGATCTCCGTCGGCGGATGAATATGATACAACAGCGAATAGTCATTTGAAAAACCTTCGGTGGAGAACAGCTGTTCCGAATACAGCGTACCGTTGGGTTGATGGAATTGCGTGTGACGCTTATGTGGGATAGTTCCTAAAGAATAGTAGTGCGGCATAGACAGATCGTTGCTCAAAAGTACTAAATTTATCAAAACAAGCTGCATGATGCGGATCGGCCTGATCTCCGACACTCACCATTTCCTCGACGAAAAAGTCTTTACCCATTTTAAAAATTGCGACGAGATCTGGCATGCCGGCGATTTCGGCACGCTCGATCTCGCCAACCGCCTGGCCGAATTCAAACCCCTGAAAGGCGTCTACGGCAATATCGACGGATCCGACATCCGCGGCGTCTACCCGGAAGATCTTCGCTGGCAGTCGGAAGGTGTGAAAGTGTACATGACCCATATCGGCGGCTACCCGCCCCGCTACAACCCGAGGGTCCAACGGCTGTTGGAAGCCGATCCGCCACAGCTCTTCATCTGCGGCCACTCCCATATTCTAAAGGTGATGTTCGACGAAAAGCTCCAATGCCTCCACATGAATCCCGGCGCCGCCGGCCGCCAGGGCTGGCATACCGTCCGAACCCTCATCCGCTTTACCATCGATGGAACGAACATGAAAGACTGTGAAGTGATCGAGCTCGGCTCGCGCGGCTAGTCCGCTGGCGATTCCCCCGCGCCAATCTACAGATGGCAACTACAGGTACTCCAGCAGCTTGCTCCGCAGCTCATTCGGCTTGAACGGCTTGCTCACGAAATCATTCATCCCGCAGGCCATGATCTCGTTGATGATCTCATTCTTCGGCGAAGCCGTGATCGCCAGTATCGGCACGTCCTTGAAATGCTTCCGGATCTTCCGCGTACAGGCAAACCCGTCCAGCACCGGCATCTGCACATCCATCAGGATCAGGTCATACTTTCGGCGGGAAACAAATTCCAGCGCCTGCCGGCCGTCCACCACGACCTCCAGCTGCGCACCCCATCCGGTGATAAACCTGCGCGCTATATTCGCATTGAACACATTGTCCTCCGCCAGCAGGATCAGCTTGTTCCTGAAGGCATCATTGCTCTTGTTCACCACCTTCGCCAGGCCGGCATTCGGATCGGAATGGCTCCCTTGCAGCAGGTCCAGCGTAAAGCTGAAATTGGAACCCTTTCCGAGGGTGCTCGCCACCAGGATCGAGCTGCCCATCAGCTCCACCAGCCGTCCGGAAATGGATAGACCCAATCCCGTACCACCGTACAACCGCGTCGTATCGCTGTCCGCCTGGGTGAACTGCTCGAAGATCTTCTCCTGCTTCTCCTCGGGGATGCCGATACCGGAGTCGATTACGGAGAACCGGGTGATGAAATGACCGCCCTTGTTCTCCACCATCTCCACCTTCAGCTTCACAAAGCCTTCATGCGTGAACTTGATGGCGTTGCTGATCAGGTTGTTCAACACCTGTGACAGCCGGAAATTATCCCCCTTGACAAAAAAGGGCATCCGGTCGTCATACTCTACGTCGAAGACGATATTCTTCTCCCTCGCCTTATAGCTGAAGGATTGATAAAGGCTCTGGGTCAGCTCCCGCAGGTTGAAGTCGATCGCCGATAATTCTATTTTCCCCGAGTCCAGCTTGGTAAAATCGAGAATATCGTTGATGATATGCAAAAGGCTCTCGCCCGAAAATTGCAGCGTCCGCAGGTCTTCCTGCTGATCCTCCCTCGGCTGGGACTGCAACAGGAGATGAGTAATCCCGATCACGGCGTTCAATGGCGTTCTCAATTCATGGCTCATGACACTGAGAAATTGAGACTTGGCCTTTGCCGCTTGTTCGGCTTTTTCCTTCATTTGCACCAGCTCCTGCTCCCGCTGCCGGCGGCTCGAGATATCCCGGATAAAGGCGCTATAATAAGATTCGTTCTCATCGACAATGGCCGTGACCGTCAATTCGATCGGGAACTCCTCCTTGTTCTTGCGCACCGCCGTCAGCTCATGCCGCTGATTCAACATCGGAGTCACGTCATGCTGCGGGAAGCCCGGGAAACCGTTCCAATGAGTATGATCGTAGGACAAGGGCAGGATCGTCTCCAGCAACGTCCGCCCTTTTACTTCCTTTTCGGAATAGCCGAAGATCTCCATAGCTGCCTGGTTCCAGTGGATGATATGCCCGTAAGCGCCCGTGATGACGATCGCATCCAACGCCGAAGAGATCACCCCACTCAGCATGATCTCGTTCTTGCGCAACAAACGTTGCGTGCGATCGTTCTCCTTGATCTTCTGGTCAAGCGCAATATTCAATTGTTCCGATTCAGCGAGCTTCTCGAGGAAGATCTGTTCGATCTGCGACTGCGTGAATATTCCCAAATGCTCCCGGTCGACGATCTCCTTCGGGACCAGGGTGATCATATAGGGGAAGAACTCCAGCTCCTTGTACTTGTTGGAAAAGGAGTCGTAGCTTTTCTCGAAGATCTTGCCAGCCAGCGGCTCGCCGTAATTGTTGCCGATGAATTTGAAGACGTCGAAGCTGAGGAACTGAAGTTTCCGGAATGCCTCCGGGTCCCGCCGCTGCTTGTCCAGCTCGGCAAGCTCGGTGATCTTTCGCTCGAAATAGCCATCGCCCGCACGGCCGAACTTATCCCGGACGGCTGCCAGGAACGGCTGCAGGAAATGGATCGCCAGCGTATTCTTCTGTTCGGTCTCGGTGACAAAAAGGATGTTGAAGATGGAGCCGTCCTGTAATAGAACGGGAAACCGCTGCCGGATACTTTCCCGCAGCGCCCTTCGGTTATGTTGTTCGGGCTCGAATGTGGTAAGATACTTTTCGAAAAGAAGATAGGTATGAAACACTTCTTCCGTTTCCTTGCCGGACGCTTTTGAACCCAATTGAATGAGTTGTTCGGCATTGGCTGGTACGGCGATACAGCCGATGAGGAATTCGAACAGCGCTTTGTATAAGGCAGACTCTTTATCTCCTCTACGGGAAGAGCTCGGCTTACTCCTTCCCTTAAGTAGTTGTTTTAGCATGTTCCTTCCGATCCGGGATTAGCAAACGAATGTTGAGACTATGCGCCCTTGCTGGCTTTGTAGATCGACCAGAAACCGAGGCCTGACAACCCCCAGGTGACGATCAGGGCGACAAACCACGCAACCGATCCGCTGATCTGGCCCAGTAACGACTTGAAGATATTGATACCGTAATAGTGCTCGATCTGCATATGGAGGTGACCGACGGCCATCACCAGGAAGCCCCAGGCCATATACGTCATCCCCCTGCCGAACTTGCCGCCCCGCAACGCGTAGGCAGTCAGAAAGGCAAAGAATACGGAGATGAACAGGAAAGGAAGCTCCATGACGCCAAACCAGTAGTTCGCGGAAGAACCACGGACGGCGGAAGCCGCATTGTTCACCTGCAACAGGTCACAGTGCGACTGAGCATAAACGGTAGAAGTAGATGTGAGGGTCCCTACGGTGATCAGAAGGATTAATAAGGGTCGAAATTTTTTCATAAAATGGGATTTTGGACAATAAAATTCGAGCTTTTCCCGTCTGGATGATGTCTCGTTCTCCCGTTTCCGGGGCTTTTATATGTACAACGTACATATATTATTGTAGAAACGGGCATTGAACAAAAAAATTGCAGCCAACATGCAAAATTTCCGTACTGGTTTCGTCTTTGATGAAAGCTTGAATGCCAGCTTCTTGGCCGAACTCTTCGATGGCGATACTATATACGCTGAAACCGTATTTGAGGATTTCCTCCGCGACCTGCCCGTCTATTGGGACCGCGTGGAAGCGGCTTACGAGGCCAAAGATCTTCCCGTTTTGGGAACAAGCGTGCATACCTGCAAAACTTTGTTCGGTTACGTAGGATTTACCGATGTGCAGGACCTTTGTCAACAATTCGAGAACAAATGTTCCGTTAATACTGCGGAAGAATTGCGGTTGGACTATATCCGCCTGATACAGAGAAAAGAACGGGCACAACATATTATAGAAAAAGAATATGGCCGGCTGAGAAAGTTCAACGCGACGAACGGCTAAGATTTGATAAAGGCTCAGTAATTTTGAATGTAATGCTTACCTCCTGCCCCAAAATGGATCATCCGGGTAGGGTTGTTTTTGTTTGATGGATTGTATTTCGGATGCTATGAAGTTGTCTTGTATTATAGTAGAAGATATCCAGATCGCCGCGGATTTTCTTCGCAAGTTCTGTGAGAAGAGCGACCTGGTCGAGGTGAAGGGCCATTTTCTGAACGTATCGGATGCCCTTGAATTCCTCGACAGGGAAAAAGTAGATCTTCTCTTCCTCGACGTCGAAATGCCGGGAGCTACCGGTTTCGACCTGCTGGATCGCCTCACCTATTCACCAAAGATCATTCTAACCACCTCAAAGACCGAATACGCCTTCAACGCCTTTCAATATCATGTCGACGACTATCTGAAAAAACCTTTCACTTTCAAGCGCTTCCAGGAAGCCATAGAAAAGCTCCAGCAGAAGACGGCAGCCGCCGCCCCCATTCCTGCCCCGCCGCAACCTGCGGTCGCCACAGCCGACACCGATTTTCTCTTTATAAAAGCCGAGGATAAGCTTATCAAGCTCAAAAAGGATGATATCCTCTTCCTCGAAAGTATGCGCGACTATGTCAAATTCGTCACACAGGGGAAGAACTATATCACGTACAGCACCCTCAAGAACATGGAGGAAAAACTCATCGGTCCCAATTTCTTAAAGGTGCACAGGTCCTATATAGTAAACATCACAAAGATCGACGACATTCGGGGCAACACCATCTACCTTCTTGGAAATCAAATTCCTATTGGCAAGGGACACAAGGAGGAAGTAGCCGCACGCCTCAATATTCTCTAATCCGGAACAACTCCCATTTTCTCTACTTTCTTCCGCCTCGCGGAAGGCTGCTCTTTCGTCGGGAAAGCCGGGCTTTCGTCGGGCAAAAGCGATCCTTCATCGAATAAGTTTCACTTCTTTAACAATGTTTTACATCTTTGTATCAGCAAACGAGAACAATCCAATCCTACTGAGAAGAACCCATCAATATCCAAAAACCGACATCCAAAGATCCTAATCCGAAAAACAAACAGATCCAAATCCACGAGAACCAAACGATCCAATCCAAAGAGAAACCAAGTCCAACCTGATCCTTGAAAGCCCGTTTACGATCCGATCATCCAATGAAAACTATCCGTATCCGAAAAGCCAAATGGCCAAACCTGAATCCAAACCGAAAAACAGAACCGAATCCAAGTCCTGAAAAGCTTAGAAGAATGCCAGGGTAGAACCCGGGAAAAAATTGAATCCTAATTCCCTTTTGAAGCCTGAAAAAAGATCGTTGTTGGCCCTGACAAAATTTTTGCGGCCGCCCCACTCGGGGCGGCCTTTTTTTGCTTCACAAACGGGCCGCCACCGGCGGCCATCGAGGTCGGAATCCCTTCGTCGTGCAACGCTTTCGTTCGTCGGGCAAAACCACCCCTCTGACGAAAAAACTTCCAAACCCCCTCCTTCCTTCGCATCTTTGTATCAGCAAACGAAAACAATCCAAATCCGAATCCGAAAAACGAATAATCCAACCCTAAAAACCCAATCGCCAACATCCTCAGAAAAACCAAAAGATCCAGGACTACGAAAACCCCTAAATCCAATTGCTAAGAAGACCGTAGAAGATCCATACCCTAAACCATGTTGTAGTGCAAAATCCAGGCTCCTAAAAAAACCGATCGTAGAACCCTGACAAAAAAATTGCCGCCGCGATAGTACCGCGGCGGCTTTGCTTGTAACCGGCGGAGCCGGTTACGCCCGAAGGGCAATCAATTAACGCTTCACAAACGGGCTGCCGCAGGCGGCCATGAAAGCCTCACTCGCCTTCTCTTAAAACCACGGCCTCGCAATCCCCGCCCGGAACGGCCACGGTATCGTCGCCAGGATGACCACCAGGGCGATCAAAAACAACCAGAATCCCCTCTTAAACTTCACCCTATCCGGGATCGCCTTCTTCGCCACTCCCCGCCCGATCGTGATCAGCACGATCGCCACCAGCATCCCGAAAATATGCTCCACCGCATAGAACCGCGCCACCTTATCCTTCATCACCTCTCCAAATCCCAGGTTCGAAATATTCGCAAGCCCCCAGGGCCCCGCAAGATACAGGTACAATCCTACCAGCAGCTGCGTATGCGCAGAGATCATCAGGAATAACCCCGCCTTCCTGTCCCCCGCCCCAAAAGGCCGCCCTGAGCTCATCCCGGTATAGCACCTGTAGATCACAACGATTTCCAAAATAAGGATCACCCATCGAATGAAGCTATGCAGGTATAACAGGCCGGTGTACATGTAGATAGATTTAAATTATTTGTTGTGGGCCCAAAGCTACGACCGCCCTTCCTAAAATGAAAAATAATTGTCAATCGGCTACGAGTGGGAACCCGCTTCCCAATCCGGGAAGCTTATATAAGAAAACCATTAGCTATATAAATTGAAAATCAATAAGTTATGTTTCAGGCACCTTTTTGGAAACCCTGCGGCGTACCATTGACCGATATCCGTTAGAAAACATCCTGATATGAAACCGACCCTTTACACAGTAGTCTTTATCTTCCTTATCGGCACCTCCCTTTCCTCGGCAGCCCAAACGCTCATCAGCGTCAATTCAAGCACCACCATGAACAGCGGCTCGATCTGCAGCAACTGTATCGTCAAGATCGCTTCGGGTGTGACCCTTACCCTCGATGGCACCGTCTCCTGTACGACCTGTACCTTTACAGGCGGCACGGTAGTGGTAAAATCAGGTTCCAATATTACTCTCAACGGGGTTGACTCATTCAAGAATTCAACGGTCTACATCAACCAGTCTTTCAACCAGAACAACAATATCACATTCTACGGCGATACCGTCGCTTTCAACGCCTCGATGAATTTCGGCAATGGCCGGACCAACATCGACAGCAGCCGGGTCTCTATCAATGCAGCCCTCACCCTTAAGAGCGGAACCCTTGACAAAGATTCGCTCCACGTCAACGCCAACCTGACCCTCAGCAACGCGACCGATACCTTTTCCAACAGTAATGTTACCGTTGCATCCGGAAAACAGATCAGCACAAATACTACCAATTTCATCAACAACGTCTTTTCGTTCAACGGTTCCTCCTCGATGAACGTCAGCAATGGCATGACCTCCAGCGGAACCAGCTACTATCTCTCGGGCACCTCCACCATCAGCTCCAGCTCTACATCCCTCTCCGGCGACAACGTCGTCATGAACGGGACCACCAACGGCTTCACGACAAGCAACACGCTGACGATGACCAATACGACGGTGACGATGAACAGCAGCACCAGCTCGAGCATGACGGGCAATACAATGACCGCTTCCGGCGGCTCTATCACCGGCACCGCCGGCGCTTCGTTCGCCATCAGCAATGCGGTCAGCCTCACCAACACTCCCATTTTGATGACCGGTTCCGGCGCCTCTTTCTCATCCGGGTCCCTGACGGCCACGAGCGGTTCCCTGACGGCCGGCTCCGGCGCCTCGATGAGCATCACAAACGCAACCAACCTGACGAACACACCGGTGACTGTCACCAGCGGCACCTTTTCCGCGGGCTCGACAACCCTCACGGGCGGCAACTTCAGCGCCACCGGCTCCACCGTCAACTTCGCCTCGCTCACCACCTCCGGCATCTCGTTCACGGCAAGCGGATCGAACGTCACCAGCACCAATGCGGTCAACATGACCAATACCACCGCAAGCTTTACCAACGTCAACTTCCAGGGCAACTCGCTGACCACTTCCGGTGGATCGATCACAACCCTGAACAGCAACCTCACCAGCACCAACGCCATCAACTTCACCAACACGCCGGTTTCCTTCCAGGGTGGCTTGATGAAAGGCAACTCCCTTTCCGTTTCCGGTAGCTCCTTCGATCTGAACAACACACCCGTGACCATCACCAATGCAGATAATTTCACAAACGCAACCGTCACGATGAGCGGCACGGCAAGTCTCACCGGTAACTCAGGAAGCTTGTCAGGTTCGACGATGACCATGAATGGCACCTCCTCCGTCTCCGTTACCAATGCCTGGAACGTCGATGGAAGCGCAATGTACCTCAATGGCGACGCAACCCTCTCTTCCGGGTCTATGAACGACAGCCACCACTCCTGGTTCAAGATCGGCGATGGCACCATCGGCAGCACCGCCCATACCAGCGTTTCCGGCGGCTTCAGCGTCGACAACACCTCCAACGTAGGTATCGCCAACAACAATAACTATCTGTACATCCCCAGCGGCCCCAATTCGCTCAAGAACAACACCATCAGTTGTAACGGCGGCGGCACGCAGCACTCTTGCTCCACGGGTTATGTATATGGTTGTGGAACCATCAGCAGCTCCACAGGTGTAGGTTGTATCATCCTGGCCACCGCAAAGATCGATCTTACGGCAACGCCGGCCGGTCCGGGCCAGGTGTCGATCGTCTTCGCCGACCAGGAGACCTCCGCGGCCGACCACTACCTGGTCCAGCGCAACGCCGGCGACAACCAATGGAATACCATCAGTACCGTCAACGCTGGCACCTATACGGGCGAATATCGTTATACCGACGCCGACGCACCCGCCGGCTCCATAGAATATCGCATCGAAAGGATCGACCCCGACGGCAAGGTCCTCTACTCTTCCGTCGCTACCGTTAACGTCGAAGCAAACAGCAGCACCATTAGTATCCATCCCAACCCGGCTACCGGTGGAACATTCTATATCACCACCTCGTATACCGGCGAATTGATCGTAAACGTCTTTACGCTCACCGGCCAGCTCCTCTACCACACGGAGGGTAAAGGCCAGACCCAATACGGTATCCGCCTGCCCGCACAGGCCCAGGGCCTTGGCTCCGTCATCGTACAGACGATCAGCCAGGCCGGCAGCCGGACGTTTACGGTCCTTGTCAGGTAATCCTTACATTTGTTGCATGACGAAGACACTTATACGGACCCTCACCGTAGCCCTCGCAGGCCTCTGTATAACGGCATGTAACAACCAGGAGGACAAAAAGCACGGCACTGCGGCAGCCCTGCATAGCCTACCCTATGCACCGCTCACCGACAGCCTCGATCGGGCAAAGGGGGACGCCGCCGGACTCTACTACCGGCGCGCCGAGATGCTCGCCCACAACAATCTCCACGAGCTGGCCGCCGAAGACTTCCGGCACAGTTGGGAGCTCCGGCCCGATGAGACCACCGGGTTCCGTTATGCCGCTACACTGGGTATCATCGGCCAGGCCAGCCGGGCCGTACAGCTGCTAAAAGATTGTGAGCGTCGCTTCCCCGGCAACCCCTCCTTCCCTTCCATGCTCGGCGAGCTGTATCAGCAATCCGGGAAGACCCGCGAGGCGGTCGCCGTCTACGACGGGATCCTCGGCAAAGACAGCAACAACTTCGAGGCCTGGTATGAAAAAGGACTCCTGCTTGAAAAGGCCAGAGACACCGCCGGCGCGATCATCGCCCTGGGCCATGCCTACCGGCTCCAGCCCACCAACACCTACGGCCTCGAGCTGGCCCACATGTATGCCGAGAACCGTAACCCCGCCGCGCTGCCGATTTGCGACGAGATCCTCAAAAAGGACTCCGCCCACGAGCTGCTCGACCCGCTCTTTATAAAAGGCATCTATTATTCGAACACCACCCAGTACAAAAAAGCCATCGTCCAATTCGACTCCTGCATCCGCCGGGATTGGAAATTTACCGACGCCTATCTCGAAAAAGGGATCGCCCTCTACGAACAAAAACAATATGACTCCGCCATGAGCACCTTCCTCATGACCGTGAGGGTCTCCAACACCTACCCCGACGGCTATTACTGGATCGGCCGCTGCTACGAAGCCACCAGCCGGAAAGATCAGGCCATCCTCTACTACCGCCAGGCCCTGGCCCTCGACAAAGACTTCACCGAGGCCGCCGACCGCATCAAAAAGTTGCAGTAGACCGTCATAAAGCCTATAAATCCCTATCTTAGCCCGCACAAAAACGACAGACAATGCCCATCATAGCGCCTTCTTTGCTGGCCTCGAACTTCCTCCGCCTCGAAGAGGAATGCCAAATGCTCAATGAAAGCGACGCCGACTGGTTCCACCTCGACGTCATGGACGGCAGATTTGTCCCCAATATCAGCTACGGCATGCCCATCATCGAACAGCTCCGGAAAACGACAAAAAAGGTCTTCGACGTCCACCTCATGATCGAAGAGCCCGAGCGCTACGCAGAAGCCTTCAAAAAGGCCGGGGCCGACCGCCTCACCGTTCACATCGAAGCCTGCCGCCACCTCCATCGCAATCTCCAACAGATCCACTCCCTCGGCATGAAAGCGGGTGTCGCCCTCAACCCCCATTCCCCCATCGAGCTCCTCACCGACGTCCTGCAGGATATCGACACCGTCCTGGTTATGAGCGTCAACCCAGGCTTCGGCGGCCAGGAATTCATCCAACATACCTGCCAGAAGATCCGCAATCTCCGCCGCATGATCCACGACCGCGGCATCCCCACCCTGATCGAGATCGACGGCGGCGTCACCGTCGAGAACGCCGCAATGATCGTCAAATCCGGCGCCGACGTCCTCGTGGCCGGCAGCACCGTATTCCATTCCAAAGACCCAAAAGCCACCATCCACACACTTAAGAACATCGCCTGATCGTTCTTCTTCCAACGTAAACAAAATTGACTTGAGAATCGTCATCGTCGCCCTGGTCCTTCTCTCCCTGGCAGTCCCGGCCCTTGCCCAAAAGAAGCCCGCCGCGGGGCATGGCCAGACAGCCCCCCAACGCAAGGACGCCTCTGTCACCGGCCGGGTCCTCGACGAGAACGAAAACCCGCTCCCCGGCGTCTCCATCACCATCCTCGGCCGCAACACCGGCCTCACCACCACCGACTCCGGCACCTTCCGCATAAAGGTACCCGCTGAAAAAGCCTTTGCCCTGGTCTTCTCCTTCACCGGCCATAAACCCGAGCAACGCAATTTCTTCCTTAGCGAGAACGAAGAGGAACATATCGTCGTCCGCCTCGAACACGGCGGCAAGGCCCTTCAGACCGTCGTCGTGCAGGATCAGCGGGACCGCCAGGAGGCCGGCCTCATAAAGATCAACCCCAAGAACGCCATCAATATCCCCGCACCCGTCGGGGGCATCGAAAGCCTGCTCAAGATCTTCGTCGGCTCCAACAACGAGCTTACTTCCCAATATTCCGTCCGCGGCGGCAACTATGATGAGAACCTCACCTACATCAATGACTTCGAGGTCTTCCGTCCCTATCTCGTTAACAACGCCCAACAGGAAGGACTGAGTATCATCAACCCCGAGCTAACCCGTAGCGTGAATTTCTATACCGGCGGCTTCCAGGCCCGCTATGGCGACAAGATCTCCTCGGCGCTGGATATCCAATACCGTAAGCCAACCGAATTCGGTGGCTCGGCCTGGCTCGGCCTGCTCGAACAGGGACTCCACCTCGAAGGCGCCGGCGCCAACAATAAGTTGACCTGGCTCATTGGGCTCCGCAACCGCACCAACAGCAGCCTCCTCAGCAGCCAGGAGACAAAGGGCACCTATGCCCCCTCCTCCGCCGATATCCAGGCCCAGCTGAGCTACCAGCTCAACCCACGCACTCAATTGGAGCTGCTCGGCACGCTCTCGCAAACGCGCTTCCATCTCATCCCCGAATCCAGCCAGCTCACCTCTTCCATCTTCTCGCCCTACTACACCGCCAACCTCGGCCTCGATATCTTCTTCGAAGGACAGGAAAAAGACAACTATCAAACCGATCTCCTCGGCCTTTCCCTCACCCAGCAGCTCAACCCGGGACTCAAGCTCAAATGGATGGCCTCCCGCTTCGAGGACAAAGAACAACAGAACTACGATATCACCGGCATCTACCTCTTTGGCGATCGCGACTTCGACAAATCCAGCTCCACCTTTGGACAGATCACAAACCCCCTCGGCGCCGGCGCTTACCAGAACTTCGCCCGTGACCGGCTCGACATAGCCGTTTGGAATGCCACCCACAAA
>Ga0310811_10004066_pt1 | contig 18421 bp, 28 predicted proteins | sample YCmetagenome_FD_207642 | JGI IMG/M metagenome (GOLD analysis project Ga0310811, IMG submission 207642) | Soil microbial communities from experimental microcosm in Duke University, North Carolina, United States - YC | ecosystem: Engineered > Artificial ecosystem > Soil microcosm > Unclassified ...
GTGCTTTTGCGTTAGGGCTGATCTTTTCCGCGGCAGCCGTGCCGTGCCTTGCCCAGACCGTCCTGAAATCCGAACCGCTGGTCCTGGCACCCTATGAAATTGCCTTCGTGCAGGACGCCAACTGTCCGGTAGGGAAGGTGCTCAAGGTGACCGGGGCGATCAGGGGACTGCACCGGCGCAAGGCCTGCGTCACCCTGGCTTCGGAACAGGCATCACTGGCGACCGCGACGCCGTAAGCCGTAAAATGTCGTCCCGGCGAAGGCCCGGACCCATACTCCGTGCCTCATCGTTGGCCCTTCTGGTCGATACCGCCTTCGCCAATTCTAACCTGTGGCTATGGATCCCGGCGTTCGCAGGATGACGGCTTGGAAAGACGGGCCCAGCCTCACGAACCCAATGCTGGCTCCAACTCGGCATCGCGCTCGGCCTCGGCCTTGTTTTGGGCCGGGTCTTCCAGCGGGTCCGGCTGGCAGGGCCTGATCTCGTAGTCATTGTCCAGTACCGGACGCGGCGCAGGTATCTCCTCCTCGGAGACGGCGTCGACCACGAGGCCGGACTTTTGGGCCTGTTTCCAGACATCGGCCTCGGTCGGGTAGGCCTTGCTCAGCTTGGCGTCGTGGTAGAACAGCGCGTAGGGCATCATCGGCTCCGGTAAAAACGGTCAACGCCGCAGTCCCATTTGGGTTTCAGCCCTGGAAGCCATACCGGCCATTCCAGGAGCCGGCGGGGGCCAAATTGGCTCGTTTTGGCCCGTTTTGGCGGGAGTCCCTGAGTCGTAAACGACTCATGAATCCTCCGAAAAAGAATCCCGCTCCCGCAAAAAAGAATCTCCGAGACTCTCCAGGCAGAATCGCCGGATGTTTCGGTCATGCGAACGATCCTCCAGACCCCTTCCTGGCAGCGAGTCCAGCTCACGCTCATGGCGGCCCTGCTGGCGGCCTGCGCAGCCAATGTCGCGCTGGTATGGGCCTGGCTATAGCCGATTGACGGCGCGCCCGTTCTTCCCATCATGCATCACAACAAAACGGGTCGTGCCGCGGGGCGGGGTCACGTCATTGGATTGGGGACGGGAATGATCGAAGCGCTGCAGGGGCGGGTGAACGACGATGCCGGGCTGGTCCGGCGCGGGCGCTATCTCACCACCAGTTTTCTGCTCGAGGTCGGCGAAAAGGCCTTTCTGATTTCGATCTATCAGGGCCGCATCGTGTCGGTGACATCGGGGCCCTTCGTGATGCCGTCATCGGCGTTTGCGCTCCGCGCGCCGGAAGAAGAATGGAAGAAGTTCTGGAGCCATCGGCCGCCGCCGGGCAGCAACGATCTGATGGCGCTGATCAAGCGACGGGCGCTGAAGGCCGAGGGCGATCTGCAGATTTTCATGGCCAATCTGCGCTACTTCAAGGAAGCGCTCGCCAAGCTGCGCGAAGGAGCAGCAATATGAAGGCTGTGTTCGAGCCGATCGTCGGCCGCTACATGCATCTGGATCTGTTCGGCCGGGCGCACCGCGTCTATGTCGAGGAGGCGGGTGAGGGTAGGCCTCTGCTCTGCCTGCACACCGCGGGAAGCGACGGGCGGCAATACCGCGCGCTGATGAACGATGCGCGCGTTACGGCGAGGCATCGCGTCATCGCCTTCGACATGCCATGGCACGGAAAATCCTCGCCGCCGGCCGGCTGGCACGACGAGGAATACCAGCTCACCTCGGCACAATACACGACCATGGTTCTGGAGATTTCGGCCGCCCTCGAACTCGACCGGCCGATCCTGATTGGCTGTTCGATCGGCGGCCGCATCGCGCTGCATCTGGCGCTCGAACACCCCGAAAGTTTTCGCGCCATCATCGGGCTGCAGGCTGGCGCCCATGTCGATCCCTACTACGATCTGAATTTCCTGCACCGAAGCGACGTCCATGGCGGCGAGGTCGCCGGCGCGATCGTCTCCGGGCTTGTCGGCCCCGACGCGCCGGAGCACGCGCGCTGGGAAACGCTGTGGCACTACATGCAGGGCGGCCCCGGCGTGTTCAAGGGCGACCTCTATTTCTACAAGATCGACGGCGACATCCGCGGCCGTGTCGCACAGATCGACACACGCCGTTGTCCGCTGTTCCTGTTATCAGGCGAATACGATTATTCCTGCACGCCGGAGGAGACACTGGCGGTCGCGAGCAGCATTTCCGGCTGCGAGGTCACCATCATGAAAGGGCTCGGCCACTTTCCGATGAGCGAAAATCCGGAAGCTTTTCTCACGCACCTGCTGCCGGTGCTGGAAAAAATCGGCAGGGATTGAGGGTAGCGGGCGCGCTTATTTGCCCGGGCGTGGAGGCATGAAATCCTCCCGCAGAGAGGCGCGGACCTTGGCCAGGGTGTCGCTGCAATAGGCCTCACGTTCCCTGCTAAAGCGTTCCTGATGCGCGCGGAAATTGGCGACCCGGGCGCGGATCTCGGACTGGACGTCGCCCCGGATGTGGGTCCGTGCGATCTGGATCGGCCTCGCGACGGGAATTGATGTGTCCGCCAGCAGTGCTGCGATGTCCGGGACCGAGGACGTGCCGGTGGCAGGTTGGGGCGCGCCGGAGGGCGCGGGGACCGCAGCCGCGACGGAGGGCGCGGCAAACTTATCCGCGTCCGGCCTCTTTCCGGTCACCGATTGCACGAACGCCATCGTCTGCGCGATCAGGGCGTCGCGTTCTCTCATCCATTTCATCAAACACCTACCCAAGCCATTCCATCAAAAGGCTTTTGCGGAATCAAGGGCGACGTTGAAATTGGGTAAACTTGGCATCCGATTTGCTTGCCGGGTGACAAAAGGGAGACACAACATCCAGGGCTCAGGCCGTGCGCCGGGTCGCCGTAATGTCGATGACCACGCCCGGAAACCGTTCGGGCCGGCCCGATTTGTCCAGGATGCATTGTCCCTTGGCGCGGACCCAGATCGGGCTGTCATTTCGGACGATCCGGTACTGGTGTGAGTAGGTCCCGCCGTTGGTTGCCGTCCGCAGCACCTTGCGGCGCCATTCGGCGACGTCGTCGGGATGGATTTTGGCAACCAGGTCCTGCTCGCTGAAGCAGGCGCGCCTGGCATAGCCGAACAGGCTGGCGCCGGTTTCATCGAGATGGCGGATGTTGTTGGGCACGTCCCAATCCCAGAGGCCGATCACCAGATCCTTCGGCGCAATGGCGGGCAGTGGATAGGATTCGTCGGGGGCGGTCGCCTCGGCCTCGACCGCCGCAATACGCAACAGGTGCGCCAGGAAGTCGTGGTTGCGCGCAGCGGCATATCTTGCGATGTCCGCGCACATGTCGCCCAATGGTCGCTTCATGGTATCCTCGTCGATCAATCAGTCGAGAGAAGGATTTGGTTGTGCGGGGATTCAATCGCTTTTCCGATGCCGAAGGCCTTCGGCTGATGCAGGCGTTCTTTCATATCACGGAGCCGGAGCAGCGTCGTCGAGTGATTGCGCTCGCGGAAAAACTGGCAAGCCAGTCCGCCGGGCGCGCCAACGCCGCGCCGTCGCCGCAGGACAACGAGCCGACGAAGTAGGATCCGGCGACCGAACGCGGCGTGCCGTGCCTAGTAGCGCTCGCGCGGATTGGTGTTGGGCACGAACGGCGCGCCGATCACACGAACCGGCGTCTGGTCGGCGAGACGGACCGATTGCTTTTCAACCGATGAGGGCGCCGCACTGGAAGCGTAATCCGGAGTGCTCTTGCCTGCGGATGCCGGTTCCAGCCAGGCGGCGGCGGCCGCGACCGCCACGCTTAACAGCGTGACGCCAGCCAGCAAAACCATGTTGCAGTGTTCTTCCCGGATTCGCATGCGGAGAAAACGCGAGAGGCGACGCAGGGTTCCGGTTCCATCGACGAACCGTCTTTTTTGAACCGGCAGCGACGGAACAAAATTTAATGTTCACTTTGTAACGCAGGCCCGGAACGAATTATGCGCGACCGCGTAACGTCTGCGGGGCGGGCGATAGCGTTTGTGATCCGGAGACGACAAAGTGGTGGGCACGCAGTATCTGACGCGTCAGGCAACGACGCTTCTCAAATTCGCCAGGACCGTCACCGACCCGAATGTTGCGGCGGGCCTGGTCGAGAAGGCCGCCGATCTCAAATCACAGGTCGATGAAGCGCCCGACAAAAGTCCCCACGCCCCGGATGTCGAACGGAACCGCAGTCCATAGTTCCAAAGTAAAGCCGCCCGTGTGTTGGCGGTAACCTGTTCCGGAATGTCGGTGCCACCGCGACATGGCTGCTACAACCCGTAGCGGCTTGCAATTTGTTCATCTTTTGTTCTTATAGTGGTTACCTTGCAACGAGGTGGCCCATGAACAACAAATTGAACGAAATACGCAGGAAAATCAGCTTCTTGCGCTCGGAAATGCTGCGTGCCGAAGACGCGATCCGCAAAACAATCAACCGCAACGAGGACTGCACCGTGGCCTCGCTCCAGGTCATGGCGATGCGGACCGCGTTGCTGGTCCTGATCAGCGAACGAAACCGGCTGGGCGGAAGCGAACGCCTGCTGGACGTCGATGAGATGCTGAAGATCGGACGCCGCCCGGTGAATAGCAGGCCATTGCAAGGTCCACGCGTCCGCCGTGACCGATGAACCGCCGTCGCTGAAGCTATCGAGGCTGCGCGAACAGCTCCGCGAATTGGGAGCTGTCGTGCGTCAGCTCCATCAGGCCGGCCGCGACAGCGCGGCCGCACAGCTGTTGCTGTCGCGCAAGCGCGCCGAACTGGAAGACGCGCTCACAAGAGGCGGCTGCGATGTCTCATGAGCCCCTGCAATGGTACGACGACAAGGCCGACAACCCGCCGTGGATCAGGGCGCTGGCCGAGGTACGAATGCGTGCCACGCGGGAAGGGTGGTGTTACCACCACGTCCAGGCCATCATCGTCGCCATCGATCAATATGCGGAGAAGGCGCTCGGCAATCGCGAGTTCTTTTTGAACAAGCCGTGCGGGATCGGCCGAAGCAAAAGCGAGATTCCGTGAGGTGCGCGTCGCCGCAAAAACTGCCATCCGTTGAGAGGATTATCCCCGACTGGATCGGGGACCAAAGGCTGCCTGGAACGAATGCGAGTGCGGTTAGTTGGTAAGCACGAACCGGACGCCATCCCCCCATGGCATCCGATGAATAACGGCCCCGGCTCGCGCCCCCGAGCAGGGGCCGTTCCTTTTATACCTTCAGCCTTCGGCCTTGCCGCTCGCTACGCGAGACCCGGCCAGCACGTGCGGTGTGGTCAAAATTGCTCAGACAGCGAGACGGTCATGTGCCAGCCTTGAATGGTTGCGAAATGCCGGGAAGCCACGCCGTCGATGCTGCCCGGTTGGCGAGGGAGCTTCGCTCCCCCACGCGGGGCTCCCTCACTCTCCAAATGCTTGCAAAACCCATGGTTGCGCGACAATTTATTTCGGATGTTCTAGGCCGAAAATGGCCAGGGGCTTCCCGCCGCGAGATCAGCTCGGACAATGGCAAACAATACCAATCAGGCTGCATTTGATCCCAGGGAGTTTCTCGCCAAAGTAGGCGAGGGCAAAGCCATCCTCGAATTTCGCAAGGATCAGGTCGTCTTCGCCCAGGGAGACGCGGCAGACACGGTCTTTTACATTCAAAAAGGCCAGGTCAAGGTTGTTGTCATATCGGAGCAAGGCAAAGAGGCGGTGGTCGGAATTTTCGGGCCTGGCCAGTTCTTTGGCGAAGGCTGCTTGAATGGTCATTCGGTTCGCATCGCGACCACGACCGCGATGGAAGACTGTCTCCTCACCGCGATCACGAAGGCGGCGATGCTTGCGGTGCTGCACGACCAGCCGAAGTTTTCCGAGATGTTCATGGCCTATTTGCTGACCCGCAATAGCCGGATCGAGGAAGACCTGATCGATCAGCTGTTCAACTCGAGTGAAAAGCGGTTGGCCCGCCTGCTGCTGCTGCTGGCGAATTTCGGCAAGGAGGGCAGTCCCCAGCCGATCATTCCCAATATCAGCCAGGAAACCCTGGCCGAGATGATCGGCACCACCCGGTCCCGCGTCAGCTTCTTCATGAACAAGTTCCGCAAGCTTGGCTTCATCAGCTACAACGGAAAAATCGAGGTCAACAATTCACTGTTGAATGCGGTCCTGTACGACAAGCCCGAGATCAAGCGCGAACCGTAAGCGCCGCCGCCGCGCGCTCGAAAGCCGCCAGCACGGCAGGTTAGGTGCCCCGGCCTTGATCTGAAGGGGAATGCATCAAATGCTGGAATCAGTGCCGGCGCAGGGCCGTAGCCCTGACACCGCATTTCTTCTTCCAATCAGATTTTCGGCGCCAGATCGGCCCGGTCGAACACCGGCGTTTTCTCGACGTCTTCTGGATTGGCGCCACTCGGCGTATCTTCCGCGGCGTGCCGCAGCGCCTCGGTGGTGGCGTCCAGACCGTCGAGCGTTTCATTGGCCTGGCTGCCCGCGTCGTGTGGTTTCGTCGGGACTTGCCCGTCGGTTTGGGTTGGATTTTTCGTTGCCATCGTTTGTCTCCCTGGAGATCAGGAGACCAATGAACCGGGGGCGAGTCCGTTCCGGTGGCGTGGCGTGTTCCAGGCCGGATAAAACCATCCTGATCGGAAGCAAATGGTGCCGGTTGAGAGGATTGAACTCCCGACCTTCGGTTTACAAAACCGCTGCTCTACCGCTGAGCTAAACCGGCGAATTGAAGAATCACGAGGCCAGAATAATACCGGCTGGGCCCGCTGATATCAGGCGGCTCGAATACCAGACTTGTTCGCAAAGGGCTAGACTAGAACCCTTGTGGCGTCATTGCGAGGAGCCAACGGGTCGCGCGAATGCGCGCCCGATGACAGGCTCAGCGAAGCAATCCATACCCTCAAAGGAGCAGGGCTGGCCAGCAAAGAAGCGACCTCGATTACATAGGCCGATCGCCGTTCCTGGGCGTCGATGAGGAGCCTGTTCGATGAAGTGCTTTCCGAAGATACTAATCGGGTGTGATATTGCCTCTGACAATCGGGTCGAGCGGTGTCATAAGGAAATTTCGAAACGTCATTGGGAGCGAAGCGAAGCAATCCAGGCCGCAAGAAAGTATGATTGCTTCGCAGCGCTCGCAATGACGGAAGGGCAGGGGGCGTATGTTCGGAATTTTGGGGCTCGGGTTTCTGCTGGGCATGCAGCATGCGCTCGAAGCCGATCACATCGCGGCCGTGTCCAGCATCGCTGCCCGCCGCAGCCATGTCGGCGAGATCGTCAAGCACGGCCTGACCTGGGGGCTCGGCCATACGCTGACGCTGTTCGTGTTCGCAGGCGCCGCCATCCTGCTCGGCCATGCCATTCCCGACAGCCTGTCGCGGTCGATCGAAACCGCCGTCGGCATCATGCTGATCGGCCTTGGCGCGCACGTGCTGTGGCGGCTGTGGCGCGACCGCGTGCACTTCCACACCCACGGCCATGGCGACGGCACCGTGCACATTCACGCCCACAGCCATGCCGGCGAAACCGCGGCTCACGCGCGCGACGCGCACGCCCATGATCACGGCTTTCGCTGGCGCACGCTGCTGGTCGGCCTGATGCACGGCATGGCCGGTTCGGCCGCGCTGTTGTTGCTGACGGTGTCGCAGGCCTCCAGCCCCGCAGTGGGTCTGGGTTATGTCGCGCTGTTCGGGATCGGCTCGATGATCGGCATGGGCGTGCTCTCGACCATCATCGCGGTACCGCTCGCCGTCTCCGCGCGCTGGCTAACCTGGGCCAATCGCGGCCTGCAGGGCGCGGTCGGCATCGTTACCGTCGCGCTCGGCGTCACGACCGTCGTCAAGACGCTGCTGGCCTAGATTTCTACTGTGCATGGGGTTGTTTTCGATATTTTGCGTCCGGGCCCCCTGGTTCCCCGCCCGCGTTAACAATTGCTGATCGCGTTCGCTCGCAATTGAACGGCGGCGGGGGCCGGCGCGTTAGCCTTACCGGCAGTTTGGCCGGGGGCTTTAACCCTTGGGTGGGGGCGGTCGATTTAGATTGGCCGCGAGGAACGGGGCTCCAGGCAATGCGCGTTGGCGTGACACTGGCAATCTTGATGGCAGCGACGGCGACGGCGTTTGCCGGCGGCGGCTTTGAAATCGTGATTCCGGGCCGCGTCGGCGTTCCCGTCATTATTAACGGAATCGATGCATCCTATGCGGTGGTCGAGGGCGACTGGGGCCTCGAGCGGGGCACCCATGTGCAGCCGACCATTTATGGTGGCCGCATCATCGATCCGATTCCGAACGTCGGGCACTACTATCCGAGCGCGGGCCATGTGCCGGGCTATGGACGTCTCGAAGTCGAACCGCCGCCGAATCGCAAACTACCGAAGCCGGCGGAAAGCTATCACCAGTCCTGGTCTTCGCAGTCGGCGCCGTTGCCGGCGCAGTCCAACGTGCCGGTCGATCCGCCGGCGATCATCTATGCGCCGCAGGACAGGCAGGATAACCGGCATCCGGATTTCAGGCCTCATAAACCGCACAAACTTCTACGCTAGGAACGCCAACCAACAACACCTGCAGGAGAAAGTAATGCGTCATTTGATTTCAGGATTGGTCGCTACGGTTGCCGTCATGGCCGCTGCGCCGGCGATGGCGTGCGGTTACGCTGGTTGCGGGGTGCCGTTGGACTACGCCGTCGCAGTGCCGGTCTACACCTCCTCGGGCTGCAATCCCTGTGGCGGCGTCCGGTGGGGCCATGCGCGGCTCGCCGATCCCGAACAGCAATATTACTACGTCAACCAGGGCCCGACCTATTCCGGTCCCGGCGCCTGGGCTCCGGCCCGCGTCTACCGCGAAGGCGCTGTCTGGGGTTATCGTCATCATCACGCCTACGTATCCGCGCCGTACCACAACGGTCGTCGCGTGTTGCGACGCTACTACTGATCGTTTCGGTAGTTGGAGTTTTCGACGCCCGTTCGCTTGGCGCGAGCGGGAATCTATTTCATCAGGCCGAGCCGGCTTGCGCCGATATAGAGCGCGAGCACCGCGGCGTTCGACACGTTCAGGCTCTTGATCTGGCCTGGCATGTCGAGCCGCGCCACCACGCTGCAGGTCTCGCGCGTCAATTGCCGCAGGCCCTTGCCTTCCGCCCCCAGCACCAGCGCCAGCGGCTCTTGCAGCACGACCGCGCCGAGGTCTTCGCTGCCCTCGCTGTCGAGGCCGACCGTCATGAAGCCGCGGTCGTTGAGTTCGTTCAGCGCACGCGCGAGATTTTGCACGGTCACCAGCGGCACCATTTCGAGCGCACCCGAAGCTGATTTCGCCAGCACGCCGGTGGCCTCCGGGCTGTGCCGCGCGGTGGTGACGATGGCCTTGACCGCAAACGCGGCCGCCGAGCGCAGGATGGCGCCGACATTGTGCGGGTCGGTGATCTGGTCGAGCACCAGCACGATGCCGTCCTCGGGCAGCTCGTCGATGCCAGGCGAGGGCAGGGGATCGGCCTCCGCCAACAGCCCCTGATGCACGGCATCCGGGCCGAGCCGCGCGTCGATGGTGTTCGGCCGGACGATTTCCGGAGGAACGCGGGTATCGATGTTCTCGTCGGCGAGCCGTCTTGCGGCGTTCTCGGTCAGGAACAATTTTCGGATCTGGCGCTCCGGGTTGGCCAGGGCCGCCGCAACCGTATGCCAGCCAAAGAGAATCACCGGCCCGTCGGCGCCGCCCTCCCGCTCGCGCCAGGCCGGCCGGCCAGCCGGTTTTCGGCCCTTTTCGAAGGGTTTGCCGCCGCTACGGCGGAACGGCGGTTTTCGGTCGCGATCGCGCATGGGCCAGCTTGTGTCACGGGTTCCGGTTTATGGCAATTTGGGCGCTTCGAGGCCCTTTTTGGAGGTTTCCATTGGTTGACTTTGCCATGGCGCTTCGCCCATAAACGCGCCGACCGGGAGCACGCCATCGGCGCCCGGTATTAACGTCATCCATGGCCTCAGCCGCCGCCAAACAGCGGTTGGGTTCGTGATGCAGTTAAACGGGGGAGTGTCCCGAGTGGCAAAGGGAGCTGACTGTAAATCAGCCGTCTTATGACTTCGAAGGTTCGAGTCCTTCTTCCCCCACCACGCTTCGCCCTGACGGGGTACGCGTGGCGTAGCCACGCCAGACCGTCAGGTCGAAGCGTGTCCGGCATAGCTTGAGCGCAGCGAAAGCGACGACGGACTAAGCGACAAATTCCCGCAACTTCGCCGGAAGCCTCCCCCGAAGCCGTCGATGCGCGTGCACAACCAACCACCTTGGCATAAGCTTCGGCCTCGATTGCTGATCCGCGGGCATTTCCGGCTGAGCCAATGAACGTGACGTCATTAAAACTGCCGCTCTGGACCCGCCTTCTTCTGATTGCGGGTGTTGTCGTTCTTGCCGCCGGTGCGGGTCTGTTCGGGTACCGCTACTATAGCCGTCCGGTGACCCTCACGGTAGCCGTCGGCTCGATCGACGGCGAAGCCGCCAAGGCGATGTCCGCCATTGCCAGCAAGCTCGTTGCGATCAATGCGCCGGTTCGACTGACGGTTATCGACACCGGTACGGCGCTGGCGGCCGGCAAGACCTTCGCTGAGGGCAAGTCCGATCTCGCCGTGGTCCGCGGCGATGTCGGCGATTTGTCGCAGGCGCAGGCGGTTGTCATCGTCAGTCACATGGTCGCACTTCTGATCGCACCGCCGGGCTCCTCGATCGACAGCATCGACAAGCTGAAAGGCCGCAGTGTCGGCGTCATCGGCGAAGAGGTAAATTCGAAACTCGTGGACGCCTTGAGCAAGGAATACGGCCTGGTCCGCGCCAGGGTATTCAAGGATGTCGCGCTGGCCGACGCCCGGCAGGCGCTGCAATCAAAGCAGATCAGCGCGCTGCTGGTTGTGATTCCGTTGGCGCAAAAATACCTGTCGCAGGTGAGGGGATTTTTCCAGCAGGGGCCTAAGGCGTTGCCGGTGCTGATCGCGATCGATTCCGCCGCGGCGATAGCCGAAACCGAGCGTGCCTATGAGAGTTTTGACGTGCCTAAAGGCACGCTGCGTGGCGCCCCGCCGGTCCCGGACGACGACCTCACGACGCTGCGGACTTCGCTCTATCTCGTCGCAAAGAAGAAACTCGGCTCCGATCTGGTGACGAGCCTGACCCAGACCATCATGAACGTGCGCCGCGATCTCATGGCCGAGCAGCCGATCTTTGCGCAGATTACCGCGCCCAGCACCGATGCCGATGCCTATCTCGCGCTGCATCCGGGAGCCGCGGCTTTCTACAACGGCACCCAGCAGAGTTTTATGGATGAATACGGCAACTGGATCTATTTGACGCCGATGATATTGGGCGGGATTGCGACCATCTTCGCGGCGGTCTGGAAGTTTCTTGGAATCCGGCCATCGGCAAGCGATACTCCGCTGGATAAATTGTACGCCATGGCGCGCCGGATACGGAAGGCCGATGACCCGGCCGAACTCGGGACCATCGAAGACGAGATCGACGACATCTTGAAGGCGCAGGGCGCCAAAGCAGCATCCGGCGACGAGAGCGCCGTCGATGCCGTCACCCTGAATGTCGCCGCGCATCGATTGGAAGGCCTGATCCACGACCGCCGCAAGACGCTTGCGAACGGGCCGTCGGTCGTTGGCGCCAGGTAACCGACGGCGAATTGCCGCATCTTGAACCCCGGCCAACCTGCAAGCGACCAAGCGGCCAGGAGAGAATGCGATGTTCGACTGGCTGATTTCGCTTTTGGTCGTGGTCCTGCTGCTGTGCTGGATACTCGACTATCTGGGTTTGCTCGATATCGTGAGCACGCTGGTGGCCGGGATCCTCGCCGTGATCGCCGGCGTGTCGACGCTCGTCGCCTTCCTGCTCCGCAAGCTCATCGCCGCCATCGGCCTCAGCCCGGACCGACCGTCGCCTCCGTCATCGGAATCGCCGCACCAGGGATATAGACCGAGATCGCGCGGATCTCGTAGACCGCCGACGGATTGACGCTGCGCAGCTCGCGCGCCACCGCGGTCGCAGCGTCCTCATCGGCGCAGTCCACGACATAGAATCCCAGCAACTGCTCCTTGGTTTCGGCAAACGGCCCGTCGAGCACCATCCCGGCGCCCGGACCGCGGAGTGTCCGTGCCTTCCCCGTTGCCCCGAGGCGCGCCGACGGCCCCAGCAGCTTTTGCTTGTCGAGCCGGGCGTGTACCCGGAGCAGATCGGCCATGACGGCTGCATCCTCCTCCGGCGTCCAGGACCTGACTTCGGCTTCCACGTGATAGGCCAGAATGGCGTAAAGCATCGATTTCTCCCTGGATTCCGGCCGGATCGGCCGCCGCCTGAGGACGTTCCACCCCGGCATATTCCGACAATAGCGGATTCAGAATGCGGCAAAGGGCCCGCCGTCTCGCCGGCGGCCGGCCCACGAAACATTCCGGAAACACGATAAATCGGGCCGGCCCTTGAACGCGCCTTGGCGAGTGCACGACTGATGAGCAGAACGCAGGAACTGCGTACCATTCACGGAGACGGTCATGTCACGCAAGCCAGCCACGATCATCAGCGACGCCGGCCGCTCTCCCGCAGCGACGCAGACCGGCGACTGGCACGATTTCTCCGGTCACCATCGCTATTACGGCAGTTCGGCTACCAATGGCGGCGAGCGAATCGTCGAAAGCCGCCACGGTGCGCGTCCGCGATCGGTCAATCTCTGCGGCTTCTGACGCGAAAGCCGAAACAAGAAACCTTTTTCCGATGTCCACTGTCACCACAGGAGCCCTGCTGATCATCTTCCTGCCGTTCCTGCTGTCGCTGTTCGGGCAGAGCGGGCAGGCGAAGATGCTCTGCCTGACATCGAGCATCCTGGGTCTGCTGCTGAGCGTCGAGCAATATGGTGCCGTCATGCCCTGGGTTCTCGGCATGATCGTCGCCACCGTTTCGCTATGGGAGCAAATCATTCCAATTCATTCCAAAGACAGTCCAACAAAAAGGCGCGGCGGGATTTGCTCCCGCCGCGCCCCATTTGTTGAACTCGCTGGTCCAGGGCTGAGAGCGCCCCGTTGCCAAGCCCTAAAAGAACTTAGCGGGCGATCCCAGCGAGGTGACAGCGCTTGGTAAGAGACACTGGATCACCTCCTTTCGTTGGTTGTGGAAAGGGCAGTATAGGGAGCGAATCTGGCGCTGTTAAGGGGGTGGATTGGTTGATGTTTTCGTCAGAACCGGGCCTGTTCGCAATCCGGCCGGGCCATCCCCGCAACCGGTTGAGGCCGCCTGCACGGCGTGTTAGGTCATCGCCTGACGCGGGTGTAGCTCAATGGTAGAGCAGCAGCCTTCCAAGCTGAATACGAGGGTTCGATTCCCTTCACCCGCTCCAGCGTTCGCTCGCGAAGCGAAAGAGGGCTGCCGCGCCGAAGCCCATGGGGCGAAGGCCGGCTGTGGCCGCGAGCTACGGCTCGGCAAGCCACCCGCCATCGCGAGAGCGCGATGTGGCCGAACTTGACCGTTCTGCGATATCCTGCGCGTCCATGCGATTACTGTTAAGCTATTCAGGTGGTTCCGGAAGAGCCCATTGCTGTTTCGTTTGCACGCAGCTTCGTTGAAGCCGACGGCTGTTGCGGAGTTGCGACAAGATCATGGGAGAACCAGACATGAATGATGCGGAGGCGGGACGCGCGCGAGACTTCGTCGGTTACGGTCGCCAACCGCCGGATCCTCGCTGGCCGAATGGCGCGCATGTCGCCGTCAATTTCGTGATCAACTACGAAGAAGGGGGCGAGTATTCCGTGCCGGACGGTGACCCTGCTTCCGAGGCGGCGCTTACGGAAGGGGCGACCGCCGCCGTCGTGGGCCGCGACCTGGCGGCCGAAAGCATGTTCATGTACGGCAGCCGGGCCGGATTCTGGCGCTTGCACCGGATGTTTACCAGGCGAAACGTCCCTTGCACGGTTTTTGCCATCGCCCGCGCGCTTGAACGGAATCCTGAAGCAGCGGCAGCCATGCGCGAAGCGGGGTGGGATGTTGCCGGTCATGGGTTACGGTGGGAGATGCACGCAAATCTTGCCCCCGAGACGGAACGCGAGCACATTCGTCTTGCCACTGAGATCATTACCAAGTGCATCGGGAGCCGCCCTGAAGGCTGGTACTCGCGTTATGCGCCCTCGCTTTCCACTCGGACGATCTTGCTCGACGCGGGATACTCTTACGACAGTGACGCATACGACGACGAGCTTCCATACTGGGTGCTGGTCGGCTCGCGCAATCAGCTGGTGATTCCTTATTCGCTTGTGCACAACGACGTGCGCTTCAGCCGGCAAGGCATCACCACGGGCAACGACTACTTTGACTACATAACAAATGCTGTCCAATGCGTGCTCGACGAGGATCAGCCGCGGATGCTCAGCTTTGGACTTCACAACCGTATCATTGCTCACCCGGGTCGCGCCTTCGGACTGGCAAAAGCCCTCGATTGGCTTTCAAGTCACCCCAAGGTGTGGATGGCGCGGCGTCTCGACATCGCGGCGCACTGGCGCAAATGGCACCCTGCGCCACGCGCGATTGCATCCGCACCGTGAACCCGCCCGTCGCTTTCGCGATTGGCGATCTGGGCGGCTGTTACAGAAATCTTGATTTCAGCGTCGGAAGCGGAAGTATCGGTTCTCGACTGACGCGTCCTGCGCCGTGTAGGTGATGACGTCAACTTGGGCGTTGTGCGAGTCCTGAAGCATCAAATTACCACCCTGATTTCCGAGCTGCACGCCCGTGCCGTCGAGCGTGAGGAGAATCGACTGTCCCGACTCGATGGTCGCATCGATCGCTGTCACGCGCTCGTTCTTGTCCACGAGCCGCCAGTTCGTGAGCGTCTGAGCGCTCGTCGCGAGGTTGGCCAGAACCACGACCTCGCGGCCCGCGTCCGGGCCGCTCGGATTGATCAGCGCTCGCTCGATATAGATTGCAGACGTTGCGACTTCCGGCGGTTGCGGTGGGGGCGGCCGTGGTGCGCCAGCAAGAAGCTGGCTGATCGGCGTCGCGCCGGCCGCGGCATTGCCCGCGGCATCGGTCGGAATCCGCTGCGTCTGGAAGCCCAGAAAGAGACCGAGATACCGATCGGGAAACTTCAGGATCAATCCGCCGTCGTGAAACACGCCGTTGTCACCGCTGTGCTGACCAACGTTACCCTGGTTCATGTGGATGTCATGAACGCCGTGGAGGCCGTCCGTGTTACCGAACTCCGCATCGATCGGCATGTGCAAGTTCCGGTCAAACTTCGCGCCGAACGCGTAGATCTCGCCGCCGGCAGCCTTGCACTGGTTGAGATACAGGGACAGTAGGTCCTGCAGGTCGTCGCTGCTCGCGCTGCCGGACGGCGGCAGCGATCGACCGTCCGTCCACGTGAACAGAGGCGCCTTGACGTAGTCGAGCGCGTGGTCCGCGTTACGTGCAACGACACTGTATCCTGACGCTGCCGCCGGCAGCGACGTCAGGAGGGGATGGCCCGCAAGCGGGTCGACGACCCAAAACGCCACCTCGGAGCCGCTATCCGACTGCACGTTGACAGCAATCCGCCACGGTTGGCCCGACGTGTCGACCGCGCGAATCTGCAGGTGCGGCGTCGACGCGTTGTCTTCTCGCTTGAACCGGTCAGGGCGTGCTCGAAGCACGCCATACAGAATCGCCATCGCGACCTCCTCTGATCAGCCGCCCTCATCAGCCTAACCCATCCTAGCACGCTCTGATAGACGATCAGCACAACATTTCCTTTGACGTGTGGCGATGGAACCATACGGCACGGGGTTCGATTTCCCTCACCCGCTCCAATATTCTTTAATGACTTGTTGTGGTTGCCGGTTTTCATTCCGACAAACCGGGTCGTTTCATTCCGACAAATGCACACTTTCCGGTCGCATTCTTGCGCGGCTTGATGCGCTTCAACTGCGCGTCCTGCTTCGCTTCGTCGTGGGTCTTGCGTACCGGGGTGTCTCGAAGGATCATCACAAGCCTCGCTTGCTTCTCATAAGGATTCGTCATGCCCGTCGATACCAGGCCGCCACTGGCCGTTCTGGGCGAAGTAATCGACGCTTGCGTGACCTTCTTCGGATGAGACAAGGTCGGCGCGTCGCAATTACCCCTTCGAAATTCTGGAGAAGATCAAGTGACCTTTCCATCCCGTGAAAACCTGGTGATCTGCTTCGGACATTCCGCATATCAGGTGAAGGCTGCATTCGATTCGCTCAACTCCGGTGTCAAGAGTTTCGAGGCCAGGAGCTTCGAGGACTTCGAGCGCCGGATCGCAGAAGCGGATGTCGTCGTGGTGTCGGGGTTCTGGAAGAACCATCTGCTCCAGAAAGCGCCGCGCCTGAAGTTCATCCAATCGATCAGCGCGGGAATCAATCAGTACGATCTAGATGCCCTCAAGGCCGGCGGCGTGCGATTGGCGAGCGCCCAGGGCGTCAATATGAATGCCGTTTCCGATCACGCGATGAGCCTGATACTCGCGATGTCGCGACGGCTGCCAGAAGCGCGGGACAATCAGGTCAGAAAATTCTGGCGCCCGATGCAGAGCGATCATGCCGTCCGCGAAGACGATCTGGCCGGAAAGACGCTCGCCATCTTCGGTCTCGGGCGCATCGGCGGTCGTCTGGCGAAGCTGGCAAAGGCCTTCGACATGAATGTCATCGGTTTTCGCCGGACCAACCTGTCGGACAAGGGATATGCGGACGAAGTCCACGCTTCGGCGGAGTTTCACAAGTACCTGCCGCGCGCCGACTTTGTCGTCCTCAATTGCCCGCTGACGGATGAAACGCGCGATATCATCGACGAGCAGGCGCTGTCGCGTTTCAAGAGCACCGCCTATCTGATCAATGTGGCGCGCGGCGCTTGCGTCGATGAACAGGCCCTCATCCGGGCCCTGCGCAGCGAAACGATCAAGGGGGCGGCGCTGGATTGCACCGTTGAGGAACCGCTTCCCGTGGATTCGCCGCTGTGGTCGATGCCGAACGTCTTCATCACGCCGCATACGGGAGGCGAAACCTGCAATTATGAAGCGGGCATAGCCAAGCTCCTGGAAACGAACCTGAACAAGATTTGGGCCGGCAAGGACGATTTGGTCAACAAGGTTCTGTGACCGTCGCCATGGCGTATCGGCCGGTTGGGCGCAGCGCTATTACAACAGCCTTGCGATCCAATCTATCTCGAACGATGATCGCAAGCCCCCGCTTGCCCCTCACAAGGATTCGTCATGCCTGTCGACACAAAAGCCGCCACTGACCGTCTCATGCGCTTCCTCGCCGTCGAGGGCGTGACCGGAAAGGAGGGCGCGATCGGACGCGAACTCCGGGCGGCGCTGGAGGAGAACGGCGTGCCGGCGGCCGCCATCCGGCTCGACGACGCCAATACCCGCATCCCGGTGCCGACCGAGACCGGCAACCTCATCGTCGATCTGCCCGGCCGCGGCGCGATGCATAACCAGCCGCGGATCATGTTCATGACCCACATGGACACGGTGCCGCTGTGTGCCGGTGCGAAGCCGAAGCTTGCGGGGCGCAAAATCGTCAATGACGCGAAGACCGCGCTCGGCGGCGACAACCGCGCCGGCTGCGGCGTCCTCGTCACGCTTGCGGCTGAACTGGCAAAACAGAAGCTCGATCATCCGCCGATCACGCTTTTGTTCTGCGTGCGCGAGGAGAGCGGGCTTTATGGTGCGCGCCACGTCAGGACCGCCGAACTCGGCTCGCCGGTGATGGCCTTCAACTACGACGGCGGCTCCGCCTCCAATGTCACGATCGGCGCGGTCGGCGCCGATCGCTGGCAGGTCGAGATATTCGGCCGCGCTTCCCATGCCGGCGTGGCGCCGGAGCGCGGCATCAGTTCGACCATGATTCTCGCGCTGGCGCTCGCCGATGTGAAGGCCGGTGGCTGGTTCGGCAAGGTGGTGAAAGGCAAGCGGCAAGGCACCAGCAATGTCGGCCCCGTTACCGGCGGCGAGGGAAGGCCGGCCGGCGACGCCACCAATGTCGTCACCGACTATGTGCATGTGCGCGGCGAAAGCCGCAGCCACGATGCAAAATTCTTCAAGGAGATCACCAGAGCCTACAAGGCGGCGTTCGAAAAGGCGGCAAAGCGCGTCAAGAACAGCGATGGCAAATCGGGCCGCGTCAAGTTCAAGGCCGAGACCGACTATTATCCGTTCCGCATGAAGGACGGCCTGCCGGTGGTCAAGCGCGCAGTCGCGGCCGTGTCCGGCATCGGCGCAACGCCGACGATCCGCGCCGCCAATGGCGGGCTCGACGCCAACTGGATGGTCCGCCACGGCGTTCCGACGGTGACCTTTGGCGCCGGCCAGAACGAGCCGCACACGATCGACGAGTGGATCAATCTCGACGAATACGACCGGGCATGTGCGCTCGCGGTGCAACTCGCGACGATGCGGTGAGCCTCAGGATGATCTGCGTTGTCGCGCAGGACTTTATGACTTGGTCCGATACC
>Ga0310811_10004068_pt1 | contig 18418 bp, 16 predicted proteins | sample YCmetagenome_FD_207642 | JGI IMG/M metagenome (GOLD analysis project Ga0310811, IMG submission 207642) | Soil microbial communities from experimental microcosm in Duke University, North Carolina, United States - YC | ecosystem: Engineered > Artificial ecosystem > Soil microcosm > Unclassified ...
TCCATGGACACCACCGCCCCCGTTCGCAGTTCCTTCTTCGAATCCGTCAGCGCCTACTTCGACCGGGCCGCCGACCTCACGAATTTTCCGCCGGGACTCCTGGACCAGGTGAAATCCTGCAACGCGGTGTATCGCATCAAGTTCCCGGTGAAGGACGATGACGGCAACATCGTCGTCATCGAGGCCTACCGCGCGCAGCACAGCCATCATCGCCTGCCGTGCAAGGGCGGCATCCGTTTCTCTCCCCACGTCACGCAGGAGGAGACGATCGCTCTGGCCGCGCTCATGACCTACAAGTGCGCGCTCGTCGGCGTGCCCTTCGGCGGGGCCAAGGGCGCGGTGAAGTTCGACCCGCGCGCGACCTCGCCCGAGTTCCGCGAGCGGGTGACGCGCCGCTATACCGCCGAGCTCGTGAAGAAAAACTTCATCGGGCCCTCCATTGATGTGCCGGCGCCCGACTACGGGACGGGCGAACAGGAGATGGCGTGGATCGCGGATACCTATCGCGCGTTGAACTTCAGCGCCCCGGACACCTATGCATGTGTCACCGGCAAGCCGCTCGCCCTCCATGGAATCCCCGGCCGGCGCGAGGCCACGGGTCTCGGCGTGCAACTGGGGATCAGCGAATGCCTGGCCCGCGAGGAGGACATGGCGGAGCTTGGTCTTGCTCCCGGACTGACCGGCAAGCGCGTGATTGTCCAGGGGCTCGGCAACGTCGGCTCCTACTCCGCGCATTTTCTGCAGAAGAATGGCGCGATCATCATCGGCATCGCGGAGCTTGGCGGCGGTATCTACGACCCGGCGGGAATCGATCTCCGGCGGCTTTCACATCACTTCAAAGAGAACGGCTCCCTCGCCGGCTATGGCCCGGGCGAGTTTCATGAAAATCCCGGCACGGTCCTCGAGCTTCCCTGCGACATTCTCGTTCCTGCCGCGCTGGAGAATCAGATCACCGCGGAGAACGCTCCGCGCATCCAGGCGAAAATCGTCGCCGAAGCGGCGAACGGACCGGTTGATCACGAGGCGGAGAAGATCCTTCAGGAACGTGGCATTCTGATTATTCCTGATCTGTATCTGAACGCTGGTGGAGTGACGGTCAGCTATTTCGAGTGGCTGCGGAATCTCTCGCATGTGGGATTCGATCGCATGAGCACGCGTCTCTCCGAGATCACGAAGACCCATATCATCGAAGCAGTCGAGCATCTCACCGGTCGCACCCTGGAATCCGCCGAACGGGCCTCGGTCACGGCTGGTCCGCGTGAAGTGGACTTCGTGCATACGGCGCTCGCCGAGACCATGGCAGTGGCCTACCACAGCATCCACGACGCATGGAAAACGAAGGATCTGCCTGACCTTCGTACGGCGGCGTACTTTGTCGCGATCGATCGCGTGTGCCGCAGCTACCAGGCGCACGGGATTTTCCCGTAAGGGACAGCCACACTTCAGGATAGGTTCTATGGGACCTATAGGTCCTACAGGCCCGCAGGATGTTAACAGGCGGTCCCTTGACACCCGGGCGATCCGGGCTTCCACTCCGTCTCCGCCATGCTCCCGGCCATCCTCACTGAAAACCGCAAAACGCTCGCCCTGGCTGCGCCGATCATCGCCGGCCAGCTCGGGCAGATGCTCATGGGCTGGGCGGATACCCTGATGGTCGGGCGTGTCGGCGTGACCTCCCTTGCCGCCTGCGCCTTTGCGAATACCGTCCTCGCGGTGGCCCTCGTGTTCGGTTTCGGCATTCTGACCTCGGTCAGCGTTCGCACGTCGCAGACTTTCGGGGCTGGCCGCAGTACCGGCAAGGTCTACCGGGCCGCGCTGACCCTTGGCGTCCTGTTGGGAGCGGTGCTTTGCGTCGTCATGCTCGCCCTGCTGCCCGTGCTGCCGTGGTTCGGGCAGCCGCACGAGGTGAATATCGCGGTCATTCCCTTCCTGATCCTCACGGCCATTTCGGTGATCCCGGTCATGGTCTTCACGGCGTCGAAGAGCTTCTCCGAAGCGCTCTCGCGTCCCTGGCCGGCCTTCTGGATCGTTCTGGGCGGGGTCGCTCTGAATGTGGGGCTGAACTTCATCTTCATCTTCGGCAATCTGGGCTCCCCTGCCCTGGGACTGACCGGCGCGGGCCTGGCCACTCTGATCGCGCGCATCTGCACCGTCATCGCACTGCTCACCTATCTCCACCACTCGGCGTTTTTCCGGCCTTATCTGGCCCACGGACCCGGGGAACGGTCCATGGGCCAGGAGCTGCGCGACATGCTTCGCGTAGGGTTGCCCGCCGGCGGTCAGTATCTGGCCGAGGTGGGCGCCTTCGCCACCGCATCGCTGATGATGGGCTGGATCAGCGTCCAGGCGCTCGCGGCGCACCAGATCGCCATCACCTGCGCGGCAACCACATTCATGATTCCACTCGGGCTGGGCATGGCCGTAACCGTACGCATAGGCCAAGCCGTGGGCGCACGGGATCTCGACCGGGTGCGACCGATTGCCTTTGGCGGCCTCGGCCTGGCTCTGATCGTCTCCGCGTGCACTGCCGTGGGCTTCATCCTGGGAGCGCGTCTCATTGCCGGACTCTTCATCTCCGATCCCATGGTGATCGCCCTCGCCACGTCGCTGCTGGTGATCGCCGGTTTTTTCCAGCTCGTGGATGCGATGCAGATCGTCACCATGAATGCCCTGCGCGGCCTGGCCGATGTGAGCGTGCCGATGGGCCTTGCCATCATCTCCTACTGGGGCGTGGCGCTCCCGCTCTCGTGGACGCTGGCCTTCAGGCTCGGCGTTGGTCCGGCAGGAATCTGGGTCGGTCTGGCCATCGGACTGCTCTTCGCCGCCGGGCTGCTCACGTGGCGGTTCTTTTGGAAATCCTCGTCAGTCCGGCTGGCCGCGAATTATCGTTCGGCTCATGCCTGAGTTCGAAAAATTCCGCGCGCTGCTTTGCCAGCTCGGCAACGCCATCCGCGACGCCGTGCTGACCGGCCGCCGGCATCAATCACTCGAGCATCTCTCCCTCGTCGCCGAGGAGTCGGCCGCAGACACGATCTACGCCATCGACAAGCTGAGCGAGGGCGCGATTCTCGATTGGTTCGAGGGACACTGGCCCGCCGACGAGCCGGTCGAGCTCATCTTCGAGGGGATCGACGATTCCCGCCCGCCCTGTTTTCCCGCCGGGACCGATGCCCTCGATACGAAATGGAAGATCATCCTCGATCCCATCGACGGCACCCGTGGCCTGATGACCGACAAGCGCCCGGCCTGGGTGCTGGCCGGCCTGGCCCCACAGCTTGGCGAGATCACCAGCCTCTCCGACATCAAGGTCGCCGCGATGACCGAGATCCCCCTCACCAAGCAATGGCGCGCGGACCAGATCAGCGCCATCGAGGGCCGCGGCATCGTCGCCGAGGCTCTCAATGTCCTCGACGGCAGCCGAGCCCCGCTCGAACTGCGCCGTTCCCGCGCCACCGACTTCCGCCATGGTTTTGCTTCGCTGGCCAAGTTCTTTCCGGAAGGCCGCACCCTGACCGCGCAGATCGAAGAGCGCGTCTGGGATGAGCTGATCGGCCTCGGCGCCACGAAATCCCCCACGATCTTCGACGACCAGTATATCTCCACGGGTGGGGCCTTCTACGAACTCCTCGCCGGACACGACCGCTTCGTCGGTGACCTGCGACCACTCGTCCATCGGGTGCTGGATCTCGACTCCACCCTGGTGTGTCACCCCTACGACGTGGCCGCGGCCCTCATCCTGACCGAGGCCGGTATCGTCTATGAAGACCCGGACGGGCACTTCCCCGACGCCCCGCTCGATACCACCTCACCGGTCGCCTGGCTGGCCTTCGCAAACGAAACCCTCGCCTCGAAACTTCGCCCTGTCCTGCGCTCCACGCTCGACACCATGCTCGGATGACTCGCGAACGCCTTCTCGCCCTGGTCGGCTCCACGATCGCACGCCTGCTCTTCCTGACGCTGCGCATCCGCCTTCACGATGAGGCGGGCTTCCTGAAGAAATCGCCGGATTTCCCCCTTATCATCACTTTCTGGCACAACCGCATCCTGGCCATCACGGTGGCGCACCAGCGCCGCTACCCCCATCGGATCCGAAAGGGGGTCTCCGTCCTCACCAGCCCGAGCCGCGATGGCGAAATCCTCGCCCAGCTCATGGCCTGCTTCCGCATGGGGTCGATCCGCGGCTCCAGCTCCCGCCGGGGCTCGCGGGCCCTGCGCGAGTGCGCCGAGCACCTCAAATCCGGCGCGGATCTCGCGGTCACGCCCGATGGCCCGAAGGGCCCCCGCTACTCCCTCGGCCCCGGCTTGATCCTCCTGGCCCAGACGACCGGCGCCCGGATCATGCCCATGCATGTGAAATTTTCGAATGCCCTGACCGTGAAAAGTTGGGACGGCTTTCGCATCCCGTTGCCATTTTCGCGGCTGGATATCACCATTGGCGCCTACGAAACCATCCCGCCCACGCCAACTCCGGAAGCCTTCGAGGCGGAGAGGCTGCGGATCGAAACTCTCCTGAAAAATGAAGCTGATTAGCGGCACCGAAATCGCAAAGAAAGTCCACGAGGAAACCAAGCAGCGCATCGCGACGCTGGCCTCACGCGGCGTCAAACCGGGGCTCGCCGTCGTGCTCGTGGGCTCCGATCCGGCATCCCAGGCCTATGTGCGCGCAAAGGACAAACGCGCCGCCGAGCTGGGTATCTACTCGCTCAAGCACGAGCTGCCCGCGGAAACCACGCAGGAGGAGCTACTTTCCCTCGTTGCCGCGCTGAATGCCGATCCCTCGATCCACGGCATCCTCGTCCAGTCTCCGCCCCCGCCACACATCGACGAAGCCGCCATCGTGCAGGCCATCGACCCGAACAAGGATGTCGACGGCTTCCACCCCATCAACGTCGCGAAGCTCGCGCTCGACGATCCGAGCGGCTTCGTCCCCTGCACCCCGCTCGGCTGCCAGCGCCTGCTCATCGAGGCCGGAGTGGAGACCTCGGGCGCCCGCGCGGTCGTCCTGGGCCGCAGCATGATCGTCGGCAAGCCGATGGCCCTCCTCCTGATGGCGAAGGGCAAAGGCGGCGACGCCACGGTCACGGTCGCCCACTCCCGTACGAAGGACATCGCCGCGGTCACCCGCGAGGCGGACATCCTGATCGCGGCCATCGGGCGACCCGGCTACGTCACGGCCGATATGGTCAAGGAAGGCGCGGCGGTCATCGACGTCGGGATCAACCGCGTGGACGACCCGTCTTCGCCCAAAGGCTATCGCATCGTGGGCGACGTCGATTTCGATGCCGTGGCGCCGAAATGCTCGGCGATCACGCCCGTGCCGGGCGGAGTCGGGCCCATGACCATCGCCATGCTGATGGCCAATACGGTCACCGCGGCCGAGCGCCTTACCGCCTGACCCCGGCTTCCCTGTGTTCCGGCTGGACGCCCGTGTCATAGGGAGATTAGCTTGCAGTTCATGGATGCAGGAGCTGCGGTGGAATCTGTAGCGGCCAGCCGGTGGCGACTACCCTCCGGCGCGAAGGTGCAGCACTGGCTCTTTGGCGGATGGACGCTGCTCGTCTTCGCGTTCCTCTACATCCCGATCCTCCTGCTCATCGTCTACTCGTTCAACGAGTCGAAGCTCGGCATCCGCTGGACCGGCTTTACCACGCATTGGTATGGAGTCCTCTTCAACGACACCGTGTTGTTGAAGGCCTTCAAGAACAGCCTCGTCGTCGCCAGCTTCACGACCGTCTTCGCGACCATCCTCGGCACGATTGGCGCCTGGATGATGTTCCGCTACCGCTTCCCGGCGCGGCGGGCGCTCGGACTGCTGATCTTCATCCCGATGGTCATGCCCGAGATCCTGATGGGCGTGAGCCTGCTGATCCTGTTCGTCAATCTCCAGGTCACGCTCGGCTATGCGACGATGATCATTGCGCACACGACCTTCTGCTTTCCGTTCGTGCTCGTCGGGGTGCAGGCACGGCTGGACGGAATCGATCCCTTCCTCGAGGAAGCCGCAATGGATCTCGGCGCGACGCCGGTACAGGCCTTCTGGAAGGTCATCGTGCCGTACCTGATGCCGGCGATCATTTCCGGAGCGCTGATGTCATTCACGCTCTCGTTCGACGAGTACATCGTCAGCGCATTTCTCACCAATGCCAGCTCGCAGACGCTTCCGCTGAAGGTCTACGGCATGGCCAAGAAAGGCCTCAGCCCCGAGCTGAACGCGCTCAGCACCCTCTTCGTGCTGGGCACCTTCCTTCTCGTTTTCGCCACCCAATTCATCCAAAGAAAAAAGCCCGTCCCATGAAAAAAACATCCATCCTCGCGTTGAGCGCCTTTGCCGCGGCCGCCCTCGCCCTCACTGGTTGCGGCAAACCCGCGACCCCGCCGCCAGCCGAACCCGCAAAGCCGACCGCGGACGCCGCCGCTGCCTCGACTCCGGCTCCCGCGGCCGCCAGCGCAGCCGCGCCGGCCAAGGATGACGCCGACGCCAAAAACATCCCGGACACCGGAGAGCCAAAGGAATTAAACCTCTTTTGCTGGTCGGAATACGTGCCGCAATCCGTGATCGACCGCTTCACGTCGGCCACCGGCATCAAGGTCAACGTCGAGAACTATGCCTCGAACGAGGAAATGAAGACCAAGCTCCTCGCCGGTGGCGGTCAGTACGATCTCATCCAGCCGAGCGAGTACATGATCCAGGCCTTCATCAAGCAGGATCTCCTCCGCCCGCTCGATCAGACCGCGATCCCGAACATCAAGAATCTCGCCCCTGAGTTCCGCGACATGGCCTTCGACCCGGGCAATAAATATTCCGTGCCGTGGATGGCGGGTACCGTCGGCATCGTCGTGAACACCGAACTCGTCCCCGAGGTCGCCGAGATCAAGGGCTACAAGGATGTCTTCCAGGACAAATACAAAGGCAAGATCGTCGTCCTCGACGACTCACGCGAGATCGTGAGCTGGGGCCTCGATACGATCGGAATCCCGGTCAACGAGGTCTCCGACGCGAATCTCGAGAAGGTGAAGCCCGTCGTCGCGAAGTGGCTCCCGCTCGTGAAAGTCTATGACTCCGACAGCCCGAAGACCTCGCTCCTGAATGGCGACGTCGCGATGGGCGTGGTCTGGAGCGGTGAAGGCGCCCTCCTTCTCAACGCCGACAAGAAATTCAAGTGGATCCTGCCCGCCGAGGGCGTGCACCTCTTCGTAGACAGCCTTGCGATTCCGAAGACCGCCAAGCATCCGAAGAATGCCGAGCTGTTCATGAACTTCATCCTCCGCCCGAAGGTGTCCGCGCTCATCTCCGAGGACTTCCCGTATCTCAATCCGAATGCCGAGGCCCGCAAGTTCCTCAAGCCCGAACAGCTCAAGAACACCGCCAGCTTCCCGACCGTGGAAGAGGTCAAGAAGATGGAAACCTTCCAGGACATCGGCTCCCAGGCCTCCAAGATCGACGACCTCGTCACCACGCTGAAGGTCCAATAGGACAAGTTCATAGTTGAGAGACAGCCAGTGGACCTTGGAACAATGCCCCATCCGCTGCTCTCGATCACTCTCAACTACCAACTCTCAACCAGAGACTAATCAGTGGCCGCCATTGCTGAAGCTCCCGTGCCAGCAGCCGCCTCCGCTTTCGAGCGGAGGCCCGGCTGGGGTGCGTGGCTCTTCATGGCGCCACTGCTCCTCTGGCTCGTCCTGTTCGTCGTCGCGCCCACGATCCTCCTGATCGTCTACAGCTTTGCCGAGCGCGATGACTTCGGACGCGTCGTCTACCATTTCACGTGGCAGAACTATCTCGACGCCTTCCAGTGGAAGTGGCTGAAGATCCTTCTCTACTCGATCTGGTATGCGTTTCTCACGACGGTGATCTGCATGGCGGTGGGATTCCCGGCGGCGTGGTTCATCGGCCGCGCGCCCGAGAAGCAACGCAATCTCCTGATGATGCTGGTGATGATCCCCTTCTGGACCAGCTTCCTGATCCGCACGTATGCGTGGATCACGATCCTCAGTAACCAGGGTTTCCTCAATGCCACGTTGCTGGCCAGCGGCCTGACCACCAGCCCACTGGTCATGATGTACACGCCCTTCGCCGTCGTCCTGGGGCTCGTTTACAACTACCTGCCGTTCATGATCCTGCCGATCTACACGAGCGTGGAGAAACTCGACAATGCGCTCGTCGAGGCGGCCTACGATCTCGGCGCGGGGCCGGTGCGAGCGTTCTCGAAAGTCATCATCCCGCTCACGAAGCCCGGCATCGCCGCCGGAGCGCTGCTCGTCTTCGTGCCCGCGATCGCGATGTATGCGATCACCACGCTGATGGGCGGAGGGCAGGTGCCGACGATCGGTGAAAAGATCCAGGATCAGTTCACCAAGGCGAGCAACCCGCCTTTCGGCGCCGCGCTGGGCACGCTGCTCCTGCTCCTCTTTTTCGTTTCACTTTGGTTCACCCAGGCTCGAAAGCGATCGTCTTGAGCACGACGGCTGCTTGCTTTTTTTAAGGGCTTCGGATTTCTGAAAAGGGACATGCTTCGGAAAACAAAAATCATCGCCACCCTCGGACCGGTGTCGGAATCGCCGGAAAACCTCAAAGCCCTCATCGAGGCCGGCGTAAATGTCTTTCGGCTCAACATGAGCCACGCCACCCACGACTGGGTGCGCGAGATCGTCCCGCGCATCCGCAAAGTCGCGGCGGACCTTGGCACGCCCACCGGCATCCTGATGGATACGCAGGGCCCGGCGATCCGCACCGGCGACCTGCCGACCAAGCTGGATCTCAAGGTCGGCGACATCATGGAGTTCACCGTGCACGGCGCGGTCAGCGTCGAGCACTACTCGGTCGACGTGAACTACGACGGCTTGATCAACGACATCCATGAAGGCGATGTCGTGCTGGTGGACAATGGCGTGATGCACATGAAGGTGCTGGCCAAGGTGGACAACCGCATCCGCTGCGAAGTCCTCACCCCGGGCCTCCTCGGCTCCCGCCGCCACATCAATCTCCCCGGCGTGAAGGTGAATCTCCCGCCGCTCACCGCCAAGGATCTCGCCGATATCGAGGTCGGCGTGCAGGTCGGGGTCGATTTCTTCGCCCTCAGCTTTTGCCGCGAAGCCTCGGACATCGAGGAATTCCGCCGCGTGCTGAAAGGCCACGGCGCGAACACGCCGATCATCGCCAAGATCGAGGACCAGAGCGCGGTCCGCGAGATCGACTCCATCATCGAAGCGTCCGACATCATCATGGTCGCGCGCGGGGACCTCGGCATCGAGTGCCCGCTCGAGGAGCTGCCCATCATCCAGCGCAAGATCATCAAGCACTGCGTGGCCATCGGCCGCCCGGTCATCGTCGCGACGCACATGCTCGAATCGATGATCGAGAATCCCGGCCCGACCCGCGCCGAGATCACGGATATCGCGAACGCCGTCTTCGAGCAGGCGGACGCCATCATGCTCAGCGGCGAAACCACGGTCGGCAAATATCCGGTCGAGTGCGTGCGCATCTTCGACCGGGTGGCCAAGCGCATCGAGCGCAGCGGCGGCGCCGGGTACGCCGAAGACGCGATCATCACCGACCCGAGACACAAGGTCGTAAAGTCCGCGGTCGTGCTGGCAAACTCCTTCCCGAACAGCAAGATCGTGATCTTCACGCGCCGCGGCATCATGTCGAACTACGTGAGCCAGCTCCGGCCCAATCACTCGCCGATCTTCGCTTTCTCGCCGGGAGAGGAAATCGTCCGCCGCATGGCCCTGAACTGGGGCACCTTCGCGATCCAGATGCCGTTCGATATCCGGCCGGAGCATACCGTCGCCGACGCGGAGGTCATCCTGCAGAAGATGGGCCTGGTGGAGTCCGGCGACCGCCTGATCGTCATCAGCGACATCGTCGCCGGCGAGGAGCGCTTCGACTCCCTGCACTTGCGCGAGATTCGCTGATCCGCGCAAAGCGATACGTCCGCGCAGGGCATCTGGAACGTTCTCCCTACAGATATGAAAACGTTCCTTCTCTGCGCGGCCGCCTCTTCGCTCCTGCTCGGCGGCTGCGTGGTCGCACCACCGCCCCTGGTCTCCGTGCAGTCCGCTCCGGTCGTCTACCAGCCCGGCTATGTGGTCCGCACGCTGCCTTACGGCTATCGGACGGTGCGCTACCACCGCAACGTCTACTACTCGAGTGGCAACACCTACTATCGCCGCCACCATGGCGGGTATGTGGTGGTGACCCGGCCATACTAGCTTTCCCTCACGTGCAAGCGGGTGAAGATTTCACATAATCTTCACCCGCGCTTCATCGGGTTCTCATGCGGGTGCTCCAGCATGAAAACCCATGACGACAGTCCTGCGTTTATTTGATTCGCTCACGGTGTATCCCTATGGTGCATAGGATGGCTGCACCGCGGATACTCATCGTCGAGGACGAGCCATCCATCCGCGACGCGATTCAATACGCGATCGAGTCCGATGGATGCGAGGTGACGTGCAGCTCGACCGGCGGGGATGCACTGGCCCGGATCGACAGTGACCAGTTCGACCTCGTGGTCCTCGATGTCGGGCTGCCCGACGTCAACGGCTTCGATGTCTGCCGGCGGCTCCGCGAGCGCCACAGCGTGCCCGTGCTCTTCCTCACCGCCCGTTCGGACGAGATCGACCGGGTCGTGGGGCTCGAGATCGGCGGCGACGACTACGTGACGAAACCTTTCAGCCCGCGCGAGCTCAGCGCCCGGGTCCGCGCGATCCTGCGCCGCACCAAGAGCGGCGCCCCGGCCCCGGCGGGAGGCGCGCTCTTCGAAGTGGACTCGACGCGCATCCTGATCCGCTACCACGGCGCGCCGCTGGATCTCTCCCGCTACGAGTACCGGCTGCTCGCCGCACTCATCGCAAAGCCCGGCCGGGTCTTTTCCCGCGCCCAACTCATGGATGCGGCGTGGGAAGAGCCCGAGGCCTCGATGGAACGCACGGTGGACACACACATCAAATCGCTCCGGGCCAAGCTCCATGCCGTGCGGGCGGACAGCGATCCCATCCGCACGCATCGCGGCTTCGGCTATTCGCTCGAGCCGTGAGTCTCACCGCACGCATCCTCACCGGCTTCGTCGTCCTCGCGCTCGCGGGATTTTATTTTCTCTTCGAGCCGGTGGTGGATCGGGTCGAGCGCCAGTATCTCGAGGCGGCCGAGGAGCCGATGATCGACACGGCCGAGATCCTGGCCGGCATCGTGTCGCACGAGCTCGAGACCACCGGCCATCTGCCCACCTCGCTCGGGCCCGGGCTGAAACTCGCCGCCGGACGCCGGCTAGATGCCCAGATCTACAATCTGCACAAGCGACAGGTGCTCATGGATGTCTACGTGACCGACGTGAAAGGCACCGTCCTCTATGACTCCGCGCACCCGGGGCGTATCGGCAAGGATTTCTCGATGTACAACGACGTGAGCCGCACCCTGACCGGGGACTACGGTGCCCGCTCGACCCGAGAGCAGGAAGACGATCGAACGTCGTCGATCATGTACGTCGGCGCGCCGCTCATCGTGCAGGGTCACATCGTCGGCGTGCTTTCCGTCTACAAGCCGCAGCGCGCCATGCGCAGCTTCATCGCCGAGACGCGCCGCCAGCTCTACGCGCTCGCCCTGGGCTCGATCGCCATCTTCCTGCTTGTCGGATTCCTGCTCTCGCGCTGGGTCACCGAGCCGCTCGTGCGGCTCACGTGCCACGCGGAAGCCGTGACCCGAGGCGAGCGGCCGCCGCCGCTCCGCCTCCCCGGTCGACAGCTCCGGGTGCTGGAAAAGTCGCTCGAGCGCATGCGGGACGCGCTGGAGGACCGCAACTACGTCCAATCCTACGTCCAGACGCTCAGCCATGAAATGAAGGCACCGGTCGCGGCGATCCGTGGGGCCTCCGAGCTGCTCGAGGAGGAACTGCCGGCCGATCGGCGGGCGCAATTCCTCGCGAATGTCCGGAACGAGGCCGCCCGCCTGCAAAACCTGATCGAGCAGCTCCTCGCCCTCGCCTCGCTGGAAAATCGGAAGCGATTGGAGAATCCCCAGCAGATCGATCTCGGCGCGGTGGCGACGAAGATCGCGGACGAGATGCGCTCGCGGGGCGGAAACATCCAGCTCCACGCGGCGAAGGATTGCCTGGTGAGCGGCGACGAATTCCTGCTCGAGACGGCGCTGCGCAACGTCCTCCAGAACGCGATGGATTTCTGCCCGCCCGCCCAGCCGATCGAGGTTTACCTGACTTGCGAAAAAGAGCGCGTGGTCGTACGGGTGCTCGACTCCGGACCGGGCCTTCCCGACTACGCCGCCGATCGCGTGTTCGACCGCTTTTACTCGCTGCCGCGCCCCGGCACGGGGCGGAAGAGTTCCGGTCTCGGCCTTTGCTTCGTCCGCGAGGCGGCGACCCTGCATGGCGGTGACGCCAGCCTGCAGAATCGCAATGACTCCGCCGGCGCGATCGCGATGATCTCACTCCCTTCGGCCTGAGGCCCGGCACACTCCCGCCGAGATAGTTCGCGTTCCCGGCGCTCCTCCGTTACGGTCCGCCATGCAGAAAAAACCATTTACCGAGCTGGGTCTCTCGCCGGAATTGCTGAAAGCGGTCGAGAAGATGGGCTACGAGGAGGCTTCGCCGATCCAATCGGAGGCCATTCCCGTGCTCCTTTCCGGGTCGGATGTCATCGGCCAGTCGCAGACCGGATCCGGCAAAACGGCCGCCTTCGCGATTCCGGCGATCCAGCGCGCCGACGCCGCCGTCCGCGCCACCCAGGTGCTGATCCTTTGCCCGACCCGTGAACTCGCCGTGCAGGTCGCGGAAGAAGTCTCCAAGCTCGCCTCCTTCAAGCGCGGCATCCGCGAGCTGCCGATCTACGGCGGCGCCTCCTATGACCGCCAGATCCGCGGCTTGAAAGACGGTGCGCAGATCGTGATCGGCACTCCCGGCCGCGTGATCGACCACATCGAGCGCGGCACCCTGCGCCTCGACGACATTCACACCATCATCCTCGACGAGGCCGATCGCATGCTCGACATGGGCTTCCGTGACGACATCGAAACCATCCTCGAGAAAGCGCCGGAGGAGCGCCAGACGGTCCTCTTCTCCGCGACCCTGCCCAACGGGATCAAGGACCTGATCCGGCGGTACACGAACAACCCGGTCAACATCCGCATCGAGCCGCAGGCGCAGACGATGCCCGACATCGATCAGGTCTACTACGAAGTCGACCGCCGCTCGAAGCTCGAGGCCCTCTGCCGCATCATCGACGTGCAGGACGTGAAGTGCTCGATCATCTTCTGCGCGACGAAAATGATGTGCGACCAGCTTTGCGAGCATCTCATCGCCCGTGGCTACGTGGCGGACAAGCTCCACGGCGACGTCACCCAAGCCATGCGCGAGCGGGTGATGAAGCGCTTCCGCGACCGGAAGGTGGAATTCCTCGTCGCCACCGATGTCGCGGCCCGCGGGCTCGACGTGGACGACATCGAGGTCGTCTTCAACTACGACCTGCCGCAGGACAGCGAAGACTACGTGCATCGCATCGGCCGGACCGGACGCGCCGGCCGCAGCGGACGCGCAATCACCTTTGTCGCCGGTCGGGAGATTCGGAAGCTCGAGCAGATGACCCGCCTCACGAAAGGCCGCATCCGCCGGGAAAAAGTGCCGTCTCTCGAAGAGGTCGAGGAGAAGCGCACGAACCAGACCTTCGAAATGCTTCGTGAGACGCTCGAGGGCGGAGAATACGTCAAGCGCGACTCCTTGATCGATCGCCTGCTCGACCAGGGCCACTCTCCCACCGACATCGCCAGCGCGCTCCTGCACCTCCTGGGCTCCGACACGCCACGGGCGGCCGAGCCGGAACCGATCCGCGAATCCGCTCCACGCGGAAACTACGACCGGCCCGAGCGCAACTACGATCGCCCGGACCGGAGCCAGGGACGCCCGGAGCGCTTCGACCGTGGTGACTCACGCGAGCGGAAGAACTCCCGGAATCCTTCGGACGTCTCGGACGAGGAAGGCATGACCCGCCTCGTGTTCACCGCCGGCCGCATGAGCAATGTGCGCCCAGGCGACATCGTGGGCGCGGTGATAGCCCTGAGCGGCGCGGACCGGGAGGCCATCGGCGCGATTCACATCGAGGAGAAGCACACCCTCGTCGATATCGCGGATGACATGGTCCAGGTGGTGATCGAAAAAATGGCGGGCGTGAAATTCAAAGGACGCAAACTCGCGGTTTTCATCCCGGACGCCAAATAACGGCCGCGCACCGTCCCAAATCGCCGCGAATCGACCGCCATGTTCGCCCTTCGATACCTTGCTCCCGCCGCGCTCGTGCTGGCCCTCGCGGGCTGTCACGACGCCCGGCAGGACATCACCAAAGACTATCTGCGCGCGAATCCGCCGAAGGGATTCGAGGTCGCGGCGATTCCGGAGAAGCTTGTCTTCGAGTACGGGAATGACGGCGCCAGCATGTCCTCGGTCTCGATGACCTATCGGCTCGTCGAGCCGACCGTGGAAACGCGCGATCTTTTGACCCTGCCCCGCAGCGCGGAGCTGTCCAAACGACTCTCTGAAGTTCGCGGCTGGGCAATCTCCTCGATGCCGGCAGACGACCCGATCCGCGTGCGAATCGCCTCAGCCGCCGCAGAGGCGCGGAAGCCATTCGCCACGAAGCATGTAGTCTCGGCCAAAGGCACGGAAGTCTCGGTGACGGTCCCGGTCACGCTGCGCAAGAAATTTGGCAAATGGAACGTCGTTGACACCCAACCTACCGCAACCGCTCCGGGCTCGCCGGATGATCATCCGGAAATTCCGTTCGAGGATGCGCCGGAAGTCAGCCGAGAAATCGAGGCTCGCGAGACGACCGCACGCGAGCTGGAGCAGATCCGCCAGAAGCACCTGGCCGATCTACAGCTCAAGGCTGCTCGATCGCTCGCGCAGATCCGCGATTTTTTAAAGCCTGGCCAGGTGTTCGAGGGGAGATTGCCGAATGGCAACACCGTTCGGCTCGTCACTTCGCAGAGCGCGGAGCCCACCGATACCCTCTCGGTCGTTCTCACTACCCTGCGTCCGGTTTTCTCATCGGCCCGATACACGGGAACGATCGATCAGTTTACATCTGGAGGGGGAGAGGCGCTGTGGCGGGCGACAAGGATCTCTTCGCTGTCCGAGGTCAGTGCGGAATTCATTACCGATGCCGAATCCCACCCCGTCCTCACCCTCACGGCTGACAAAAAGGGATTGATCGCGAACGTGGTCGCGGACGCCGGCAAGAAGGTTACGTTCCGGCTGGAGCTCGTTGGAACGGCGGATTTAATTCCAGATATTTTCCCCGAAGGGACTAGAAACAAGTAACTTACGCAGGAAATCTCTCCTCCGAATGGTCGGAAGAAGACAATCACCTTGCAAAGCCATACCACTTCGGGCATGCTTCCAAACCCGCCCCAAAAAATTGGGGCACAAGAAAGAAGGTGAATTGACCCATGCCCGAAGTAATCGTTCGTAAAGGAGAGCCCATCGACCGCGCCCTCAAGCGCCTCAAAGGAAAGATGGATTCCGAAGGCATCATGGATGAAGTGCGACGCCTGCGCGCGTTTGAAACGCCGACGCAAAAGTATCGCCGCAAAGCCAAGGCGAATGCCAAACGCGCGAAGATGAAGCAGCGCTTCAACTTCAACGCATAAGGCGGCAATCCCTTGCCCAGTCTTTTAATTGCCGGCTGCGGTTTCCTTGGTGAAGCCGCAGCCGGCTTTTTTTGTGCGCAGGGCTGGCGGGTCGTCGGACTGACAGCCTCGGCGGAATCCGCCGCCCGCCTGGCTGGCCAGCCGTATGCGGTGCTGGCGGCGGATATTTCCTCCGCCAAGAGTCTTACCACCGTTCGCGAGCAGCAGGGCGGCTTCGATGCCGTGCTGCACTGCGCAAGCTCCGGAGGTGGAGATGCCAGCGCCTATCGGAAAGTCTATGTCGAAGGAATGCGGGCGCTTGCGCAAACGTTCCCCGGTGCCCGATTGCTCTTCACGAGCAGTACCTCGGTCTACAGCCAGGTCGATGGGGAGCTGGTGGACGAGTCGTCCCCGGCCGAACCCATCCGCGAGACCGGCCGGCAACTGCTCGAGGCGGAAGCCCTTACGCTCCAAGCCCAGGGCAATGTTCTCCGGCTGGCAGGCATCTACGGACCCGGCCGCTCCGTCCTGCTGCGCAAATTCGTGGAAGGCCGTGCTGCCTTGGAAAACGGAGGGTCACGCTGGATCAACCAGATTCACCGCGACGATGCCGTACAGGCGATCTTTGCAATCGCGCAGTCCGGAAAGCCGGGCGCAACTTACAACGTGGTGGACGATCAGCCCGCCACCCAGCGCGAGGTCTACGAATGGATCGCGCAGTTCCTGGGCCGATCGATTCCGCCGGAAGGACCGGCGGATCTCAATCGCAAGCGCGGCTGGACCAGCAAGCGCGTCAGCAATGCCCGACTGCGGGCCCTGGGCTGGCGCCCGCAGTATCCGTCCTACTGGGCCGCGTTGCCGGGAGTGGCTGGCTCACTCGGAGTGGCCGGCACTGGTGCAGGCTGAGCAGCCTCCGGAGCCGCCACCGTCGTCGTTTCCGGCGCGGGTTCGGCCTTCGATTTCTTTTTGGATTTCGATTTCGATTTCGGGGTCGGCTTGGGCGTCGGAGTGGGGGTGGGCACGGAGCCCTGCATGGCAATGAGCTCGGAGACGGTGGCGAATTTGTAGCCTCTGGCGATGAGGGCATCGAGCGTCTCGGGCATCGCGGCGACCGTCGTCGCATGGATGTCGTGGGAGAGAACGATACCGCCCGGACCGACCTGGCCGAGGATCTCCTTCTCGACGTGCGCGGAGTTCCGATATTTCCAGTCGAGTGGATCGACGGACCACAGGATGACCTTCATGCCGTATTTCTGCGCGTAGTACCTGTTCAGCGCGGGGGTCGTCGCACCATAGGGCGGGCGGATGAGGGTCGGGTTGTGGCCGATCGCCGCGCGGATCGCGTCGTTCGTTTTTTGAACCTGGCTGTCCACGCCGTCCATGCTGAGATGCGTCAACTGCGGATGGCTCCAGCTATGGTTGCCGATTTCGTGCCCCTCGGCGACCGCCCGCTTCAGGATGTCGGGGTACTGCGCCGCATTCTGCCCGACGACGAAGAAGGTCGCGTGAATGCCACGCTGCTTGAGCATGTCGAGGAGCATGGGCGTGAGCTTCTCGCTCGGGCCATCATCGAACGTCATCGCGATCGTGGGGCCGGTGCCGTGCACCATGGTGTAGGAAATCTGCGCGGGCGCCGGCGTGGGAGTGGGCGTGGCCGGGGCGGGAGTAGCCGGGGCCTGGGCCGTCCCCGGCCCTAACGAGAGGGAGAGGGGATCCGCGAGCGACGCGGGCGTAGCGGACGAAGGCGGCGTGCCGGGTGGTGTGGTGGCGGCGGGAACGACCGTGGTTGTCGTGGTCGTGGCGTCCTGCGTGTGGACGGATTGACAGGCGGCCAGCGAGAGAATTGCGACCGCGATAATGTGAAACCGGAGACTCATGCTACTGGAATCGATCCAGTAGCAACTGCAAATTGTCGAGCGTTTCCTGCGGCCAATACTCGCGAGGGGTCACAATTGCCTCGCTCAAGGCATCGTGCTCGGGCCAATTCGGCTCCGCAGGGATGCGTGGAATCACCCGGGCCAGGATCTCCTTGGCCGACTGGGCATTGGCGGAAAGATGTGCCGAGACCGACTCCACGGTGACGGGGTCTTCGTTCGTCTTCCAGCAATCGTAGCTGACGATCATGGCCATGGTGGCGAGGGCGATCTCGGCCTCGCGGGCGAGCTTTGCCTCGGGCGCGTTGGTCATGCCAATCACGTCGTAACCGGCGAGGCGATAGGCCTCGGACTCCACGCGCGTGCAGGAGGCCGGCCCGGCAATGCAAACGTACGTACCGCCGGAGTGATAGGGCTTCCGCAAGCCGGAGCAGGCCTGCGCGAGCAGCGTGCGCAAAGGATGGCTGATCGGATCGGCAAAGCTCACGTGCGCGACGATGCCGTTGCCGAAGAAAGTGTGGCGATCGCGACCACTCATGCGGTCGTAGAGCTGCGCGGGCAGCACGATGTCGCCGGGTGCGTATTTCTCCTGCAGGCTGCCGACGGCGGTCGCGCAAATGATCCAACGCACGCCGAGCGAGCGCATCGCGAAGATATTCGCACGGTGATTGATCTCGTGCGGAGCGATCGTGTGCCCGCGTCCGTGCCGGGCGAGAAAGTAGACATCGCGCCCATGGAGCGTGCCGCCGACGATCAAATCCGACGGCGGACCGTAGGGAGTTTCGACTTCGAACTCGCGGGCGTTTTCGAAGCCTTCGATTTCATAGAGGCCGCTGCCACCGATTACGCCCACGGCCGCGGGACGGGTTTCCAATGCCGAATTTTCCATCGGGGGGAGGGGGTTGGGGAA
>Ga0310811_10004069_pt1 | contig 18417 bp, 13 predicted proteins | sample YCmetagenome_FD_207642 | JGI IMG/M metagenome (GOLD analysis project Ga0310811, IMG submission 207642) | Soil microbial communities from experimental microcosm in Duke University, North Carolina, United States - YC | ecosystem: Engineered > Artificial ecosystem > Soil microcosm > Unclassified ...
CGGACCAACCCTCGGCGGGTATCTCACGGACGCCATTTCCTGGCAGTGGATCTTCTTTATCAATATCCCCATCGGAGTAACCGCCTGTATCCTTTCGTCCATCTATGTCTTCGACAGTAAGACTCCACCGGGGAAGAGGGCGATCGACTGGATAGGGATCGGCCTTCTGGTCGTCGGCATCGGCGCGCTGCAATACGTACTGGAAGAAGGCCAGACCGACGACTGGTTCGAAAGCAACAATATCCGCATCTTCACAGCGCTTGCCGCCATCGGCTGCGGGATGTTCGTATGGTGGGAACTGAGGACCAAAAATCCGGTGGTGAACCTTCATGTCCTGCGCCACCGGTCGGTGGCACTGGGTTCGGCCCTCAATCTGGTCTTCGGCATCGGTATTTATGCGCCGCTTTTTCTGTTCCCTCTTTTCGCCCAGACCATACTGGGATGGAGCGCTTCCCAAACAGGCCTGATGCTCCTTCCCGGCGCAATATTGAGCGCCATATGCATCGCCCTCTCGGGAAAGCTGATGCACAAGGGCGTCCCGCCAAAACTTTTCATTACGCTGGGCTTTCTCTGTTTCATCCTGTTCAGCTCGATCATGTATTTTTCCAGCAGCGAGTCGGGTTTCCGGAACTTCGACCTTCCCCACCTCCTTCGCGGCGCGACAAACGGACTGATCCTGACGCCTATCGCCGTACTTTCACTGGCCGGACTAAAGGGCAACGATATCGCCCAGTCCGCCGGCCTCACCAACATGATCCGCCAACTCGGCGGCGCCGTTGGCGTCGCCATCGCCAATATACTCCTGGCGCAGAAAAATCCCCTGCACCGGCTGGACCTGGTCGGAAATATCAATGAATACAATACGGTCGCGCAGGAACGCGTTTCGCAGATCACGCAGGGATTGGCAAACAATGGGTTTTCGGCCGAACAGGCGCAGAATGCGGCGGTGAAGGTGTTGGACAATACACTCAATCGCCAAACAGCCGTCCTCAGTTTTAATGAATCGTTCCTCATTTTCGGATTGATCTTTCTGGCCGCAATACCACTGATCTTTATGGTTAAATCCCAGAAAGGTCCCATCGATGTGGCCGCCCACTAGCAAAGACGCGATCAGGCGCGTTTTTTCAGCGGATATTTACGGGTGATCGTTAGTTCATTGGCCGGCAGACAATTCAGTGATAAGATAATCATTGAGTTGACAAATGGCATATCAGTTGCCTGTCCAAACAATAGATGTGAGCAAATTAATCACCTAATATTGATGTTATGGACAGCAGGAACAAACCGATAGTACCTCCATGCCAGTTCGTCGAAGACCTTCATTTGGTTTTTGGAGACAATCACGACCGCGCCACCCACGCAAAGGGAATACTCCTGAAGGGCGTCTTCCTTCCCGGTAAAGAGGCGGCCAATCTCACAAAAGCGTTTCATTTGCAGGATCAGCCAAGCACCGTGCTGGTCCGCCTTTCGGACAACACCGGCATCCCCGGCATTTGCGATGCCAAATCGGAAACGAATCCCCGGGGAATGTCTATCCGGTTTATGATGATCGATGGCAGATACACGGACGTCGTCTGTCATAGTTTCAACGGCTTTCCTGCCGCAACTACAGACGAGTTTCACGATCTTCTGGTGGCGACCTGGAAGAGCAAAGGCGACGTTCCGAGGCCAACGCCGCTCGATATCTTCTATGAAACGCATCCCCGTGCTAAAATTTTCAATAATATCTGCACGCTGCCGGCCAGCTTCTCCAGCCTGATCTACTATGGGGTCAACGCCTTCAAATTTACAAATAGCAAAGGCGGGACACATTTCGTCCGGTATCAATTCCATCCGGAAGAAGGAGAGGCATATGTGACAGAGAAACAGGCCGCCGCCGCCGGTTCCAACTATATGTTCGAAGAGCTTCAACGACGTTTGGCCGCAAGACCTTTTCGGTTCCACTATTTCGCCCAATTGTCAGGCGACGGAGATAAAATAGACGATCCCTCTCTGGCCTGGCCCGACAGTCGCCCCCAGGTATTGCTCGGGGAGATCGAAATTCGGGAGATAGTGGAGTTTACACCCGAACAGCACAAAGGCCTTTCGTTCCTCCCCACAAACCTTCCCGACGGAATAGAACCCGCCGATCCGATGATCGAATACCGGGGTCGGATCTATCCGTTTTCAGTCGCGGCAAGGCAGTAACGCAAACCCCAACAAATCTGGCATTCCTGACGCTGACCGTGGCGTATCTGAACAAACGGGCGAGACACCCTTCAGCAGTGGCTGCGGAGTTCAGGGATCCGGTCTCGGTAGGTTTCTTTTCCACGGTGATCATATCCCTCCTGCTGTTGCCCGGCGTCCTCATGGCCTGGTCGCCGTTGGTCGCCGAGTCCGTTCCGGGGAGCCATTCTGCAGAAAAAAGGATACCTGCCATCCGAGGACAGATTTGCGGGGCTCGTGAAGTAGCGGCGGCAGGCGATTTTTATCGATTTTCGACTATTTTCTGTAAATTACCTGTGTAACCGGCCAAACTGCTGTGGACGAATTGCTGCCGATATATGGTGAGACACACTATTCAATTTTATTCAAAACTACCCGCTGCTCTAAAGCGCTTGCTTTTCATTGCCGCACTCCTCGTCCTGCTCGCAACAGAAATACTACGGGTTTACTTTTTAATGCCTTTTCCCGGCAGTCAGTCCGGCGACACGCTGGAATTCGCGTACACGCTGGACCGGTGGATCGTCTGGATCCGCGTCGTTGTGCTGGTCCTGTCCTTTTTTGGACTGGTTGCAGCCTTTAAAAGAGGCAGCACCTGGGAGCGGATCGTACTACCGCTGTTGCTGATCCTTTACGCCGTGGTGTTTTTGGCTACCAACTACCGCCTGCCCGCAGACAAGATCTTCTATCAGCCCGTCAATAAAGATTTCAGCACCGCGGCCGACACCAATATGGACAGGTCCAAGCTGGTCATCGGCATCGTCGTCGACGGCGAGGCAAGGGCCTATCCCATTCAGCTGATCGGCTATCATCACCAGGTCGTCGACACCATCGGGAAGACCCCGGTAATGGTCACCTATTGTACGGTGTGCCGGTCAGGCCGGGTGTTCAGCCCGATCATCAACGGGAAGCAGGAGACCTTCCGGCTCGTGGGTATGGATCACTATAACGCGGTATTCGAGGACGCCACGACAAAGAGCTGGTGGCAGCAGGCGACGGGCGTCTCGATCACGGGGCCGTTGAAAGGATCTGCACTGAAGGAATTCCCCTCCTCCCAGATGACCCTGGCGGCCTGGCTCAGGGAATACCCGAATTCCCTCGTGATGAAGCCGGATACGCTCTTCATGGATCGATATTTCAAGCTGGAGGACTACGACAAGGGAACGATGCGCAGCGCCCTCGTAAGGCGGGACACCCCCGCCTGGCAGCACAACTCCTGGATCGTCGGCGTGACGAACAGCGACGGGTCAAAGGCATATGACTGGAACGACCTCGTACAAAAAAGGATCATACAGGATTCCGTAGACAAGATGCCGATCCTGCTGGCGATGGAAAAGGACTCGGCTTCTTTTCACGTCTATGACCGCAGGGTGGGGGACAGTTTGCTCAGCTTCAGAATTCCGGTAGACCGCGACCTGCTGGTGGACGAGAATACGAATTCCAGCTGGACCATGGACGGTCTATGCATCGACGGGGTCCTAAAAGGAAAAAGACTGGCGCCGGTCCAGTCTTATAATGAATTTTGGCATACATGGCGCAACTTTCACAAAACCCGCAAGGTAGTTGTCGGTGGCTATGCCCTGATCAAATAAAAATTAATCCCAGCCGCTGGTATCCATCGGCTTGCCGTTCTTGTCCATGAGCTGGCCGTCCTTGTCGATCATCATCCCCTCTTCCATCTTTCTTTTCTTGTCACCCTTGGATACGGTTCCGTCCACAGCAACCTTGCGGCCATTGGTGCACGTTACAGCCGAGTCCATCGCCGTCCATGCGCCGTTCTTTACGATCATCATTTTGCTGTCCTTCATCGTCATCAGTCCGTCCTTTAGCGTCGCCTGCTTCGAAGCCGAAGAGTCTGCCGCGGCGGGCGCCGGAGTAGTCGCAGCAGTCGAATCGGTCGCCGTCGGCTTGGCTTCGTTGTTACATGCGAGGGCCAGTCCGGCAATAGATGCAATAAACAGTAGCTTTTTCATGGTGAGTAGTTTATGTCTTAGCTTCCGAAGCTACTATATTTATTAACAACTATCGGAATTTCACATTCTTTTTTTTGTACATTCGTTTTGAACGCTGCCCTGTCCGGTCGCGAACCTGAATGAAAAATCATCCTGTTTTCAGCCTGGTCATTTTATGTATTCTTATCACTTCGTGTAAGGATCGAAAGACCGTTTTTCAGACGGTCCCCTCTTCACACTCCAATATACATTTCATCAATCATATCGTCGAAAACGATACTATCAACCCCTTCGACCTGCCGAATATGTACAACGGCGGCGGTGTTGGCATCGGCGATTTCAACAACGACGGTCTGCCGGATATTTATTTTACCGGGAACCAGGTACCCTGCAAACTGTATCTCAACAAAGGGGATTTTAAGTTCGAGGATATTACCGACATTGCGAAAGTGGACGGGGACCACCGATGGTGCCGCGGCGTAGCCGTCGTCGATATCAATAATGACGGGCTGCCCGATCTCTATGTCTGTACAACCATACTACCCGATTCTCAACGACGTCAAAATCTACTATACGTAAACCAGGGCCTGAATAAGCAAGGCATCCCCGTGTTCAGGGAGATGGCCGGGGAATATGGACTCAATGACAGGTCTTTTTCCACAATGGCCAATTTTTTCGACTACGACAACGACGGCGATCTCGACCTGTATATTACCGTGAACGAAATGGAAGACGACAGGAACCCCTCCGTCTACCGGCCTAAGCGAAAGGACGGCTCTTCTCCCAGCACCGGCCGGCTTTACCGCAACGACTGGAATGCCGGTCTCCACCATCCAGTATTCACGGACGTTACCAGACAGGCGGGCGTTACGATCGAAGGATTCGGCCATAGCGCAACCATTGCCGACTTCAACAAAGACGGCTGGAAAGATATTTTTGTTGCGAACGATTTTCTGTCGAATGACCTCCTTTATATCAACAACCACGACGGCACCTTTACCGACAAGGCCTCCAGCTATTTCAAACACACGTCCGCCAACGGGATGGGACAGGACGTGATCGATATCAACAACGATGGTCTTGCCGACGTAGTGGAGATGGATATGGACCCGGAGGACAACTACAGGAAGAAAATGCTGATGCCCGCGTATAATTATCAGAATTATGTGAACAACGATTCGTTCGGCTACCAATACCAGTACGTCCGCAATACGCTGCAGTTGAATATGGGCCCCCGTGTCGGGAACAAAGATTCGGTGGGCGATCCCGTTTTCGGCGATATCGGCTACTGGGCCGGCATCTCTTCTACTGACTGGAGCTGGGCGCCGCTCGTTCAGGATTTCAACAACGACGGGTTCCGCGATATCGTTATCACCAACGGCTATCCCAAAGACATTACGGATCACGATTTCATCGCTTTCCGCGAACAGGCATTCGCCTACAAATCTAAAAAAGAAGTGCTGGGAAAGATCCCTCAGGTGAAACTGAAGCACTACGCTTTTCGGAATAATGGAAATACGACGTTCAGCGACGTTTCCAACGACTGGGGGCTGACAACGGCGTCTTTTGCCAATGGCGCCGCATATGCCGACCTGGACAACGACGGAAAGCTCGACCTCGTCATCAATAATATCAACGACGAGCCTTTTGTTTACCGAAATATTTCGTCGGGGTCCACGGGCTGGCTGGCGATAAAGCTGGTCGGCGATTCGCTCAACCGCAACGGCCTCGGGGCCTGGATAGCCATTTATTACGACGGGAAGCAGCAGGTATACGAACAGACGCCTTACAGGGGTTATCTTTCCACGATGTCCGTTGACCCGCATTTCGGCCTGGGCACAACGACCAGAATCGACTCGCTGGTCGTGAAATGGCCGGATGGCAAAAGACAGGCGCTCACGGACCTGAAACCAAATCAGCAGATAACGGTCAGGCATGATGCCGCCAACAAGTCTTACCAATGGGAACAAAATAGCGTGGCAGGTCGGGCCTGGTTTCAGCCAGAGAACGACCCGGCAAAAATCCACTATGAAGACAGCCGACGGGATTTTATCGATTTCAATATCCAGAAACTGCTGCCGCATAAATTATCCGAATACGGGCCCGCAATGGCCGTAGGCGACGTCAACGGCGACGGCCTCGACGATCTTTTTATCGGTGGAGACGGCCCCAATCCCACTATATTGCTGGAACAGCAGCGCGATGGAAAGTTTTTCAACAGGAACGTTTTACCAGGGCAGGAAAAGAAGAACCGGGACGATTTGGGGCTGCTTTTGTTCGACGCCGACGATGACGGCGACCTCGATCTGTATATCGCCGCCGGCGGATACGCCGCCCACCCGAACGACCCTTCCTTCGAAGACCGACTGTATATTAACGACGGCAAAGGCAATTTTACCCCCGATACGCTGGCCTTGCCGCGCAACTTTACGAGCAAGTCCTGTGTCAGGGCAATCGACTATGACCACGACGGTGACCTCGACCTCTTTGTCGCCGGCCGCGTGCTCCCCGGCAACTATCCGAAATCGGTCTCCTGCGCCATTTACCGCAACGACTCAAAGAAGGGTCAGCTGAAATTTACCGACGTCACCGCGAGCATCGCAAGGCCGCTGCTGGATATAGGGATGATATGCGACGCCGTCTGGACCGACTTTGACAACGATGGCTGGCCAGACCTCGTGCTGGCGGGAGAATGGATGCCGGTAAGGATGCTTAAGAACGACCACGGCCATTTCAGGGATATTACGGCCGGGTCCGGGGTAGGGGACAGAACAGGCTGGTGGAATAGCATCACGGCCGGCGATTTTGACAACGACGGAGACATCGACTATGTAGTCTCCAATCTCGGGCGGAACTCGTATTACAAAGCAAGCGACGACTACCCCGTGTCGGTCTATGCGAAGGATTTTTACAACCAGGGCATCACGCAATGCATCCTCACTTCGTTCATAAAAGACCGGCAGGGCGGACAGATGAAGGAGTTTGCCTCGGATTCGCGCGACGACCTCGTCGCGCAGCTGCCTTTTCTCAAGAAAAGATTCCTGACGTATAACAAGTTTGCAACGACGGATTTTGCGCAGGTCTTCACGCCGCAAGAGCTGTCGGGAGCCGTCCGATATTCGGCCAATGACATGAACAGCTCGTTTATCCGGAACAATGGCAACGGAACATTTACGATACAGCCCCTGCCGGATATCGCGCAGTATTCCGCCATCAACGGCATGGTGACCGACGACCTCGACGGCGACGGCAATCCCGATATTTGTATGAGCACAAATGATTTTGGGACGATGCCTTCCTATGGGCGTTACGACGCGCTGAATGGCCTGGTCCTGAAAGGAGATGGAAAGGGAGGCTTCTCACCGCTGCCAATAGTGCAGAGCGGGATCTTTATACCGGGAAACGGCAAGGCACTGGTACGACTAAGAAGCGCTGATGGCAGGTACATGATCGCCGCGAGCCAGAATAAGGGGCCGCTGCAATTGTTCTCCCTGAACAGGAAATGCCGGTTCCTGCCATTGAATGCGGACGATGTTGCTGCACTGATCCGGTACAGGGATGGAAGAAGCCAGCGTCGTGAGACGGGATATGGGAGCTCTTTTCTCTCCCAGTCGGGGAGATTTATCACGATTGACAGTACGGTCTCGTCCGTGGAGATGACAGACAGCAGAGGCCGAAAAAGGAAAATAGCTTTGAATTAAACAGCCATATATGAAAAAATCGCTTTTGTTGTGGGTCGGGTTGATCTTTCTTTTTGCCCTTGAGATCCTACGCGTATATTTTATCATGCCCTTCCCGGGGAGTCAGCGGCACGATACGGTTGGCTTCGCCTATTTTCTGGACCGGAATATTGTTTGGTTGCGGATAGTTGGACTCGCGCTGGTCGTCTGGCCGCTGCTCCACTATCTCCGTTCGGGCAGGGTTGGCCTGAAGATTGTGCTGGTCCTGTTACTGCTGCTGTATGGCGGGGTGTTTTATATGTTCAATTTCAGATTCCTTGCCGATAAAATGTTCTATCAGCCGAAAGTAAAGCAATTTGCCATGGACAGCACGAACAGGCAAAGGCTGGTCATCGGAGTTGCTATCGAGGGAGCCGCGAAGTCCTATCCCATCGAGATCATCGGCTACCACCATCAGGTAAAGGATACATTGGGCGGTCAGCCGATACTGGTCACCTATTGCACGGTCTGCCGGACCGGACGGGTATATAGTCCCATTATACAGGGCAGGTATGCAGCATTCCGACTCGTGGGCATGGACCATTTCAACGCGATGTTCGAAGACGAAGAGACGCATAGCTGGTGGCAGCAGGCTACGGGAAAGGCGATCACCGGCCCGCTGAAGGGACAACAACTGGCAGAGCTGGCTTCCGCCCAGATGACACTCCGTAGCTGGCAGGCATTGCATCCCAATAGTCTGACAATGCAGCCCGATCCCAACTTCGTCAGAAAATACGACAGCCTGAAAGGCTATGACGAAGGGATCATCAACAGCAGTCTGGAGAAAAGAGACTCCGGCTCCTGGAATTTCAAATCCTGGGTGATCGGCGTCAACACCGGGGGCAGGAGTAAGGCCTACGACTGGAACCATCTGGTCAGGGACCGCGTGATTCCGGATACGATTGGCAGGGTACACCTGCTGCTGACCATCGAGCCCGATAACAGGACCTTTCATGCCTTGTCCTATAACGACAGCCTGAAGTTCGTTTATGACGCTGCCTCGAAGACGATCCGCGATGTCAACACGCAAAGCACCTGGTGGCCGGACGGCAGCTGTATCGACGGGCCACTGAAAGGCGCGCAGCTGCAGCCTATACAGGCCTATCAGGAATTCTGGCACTCCTGGCGAACTTTCCACCCGGGGACGGTCGCCGTCAGGTAATTGATTGGCCTATATTTCGAAAATTTCCGTAATTTGATGGTGATTGCGTAAACTGGCTGCCATACTGCTTGGAGGACTCTTCCTTTTCAACTGGGTCGGATATCGTGCCCTGCACGAATACCTGCAGGACCGCGCCACCCGTCAACTGCAGGCAAAATTGGATAAGTCGGAATATCGACCCGATCAGCTGCTGCATATCAAGGTCCCCACCACACATCTTTCCTATTTCAATCAGTCCGCTGAATTCGAACATATCGAAGGACGGATCGACGTCGAAGGCGTGCCGTACCAGTTTGTTGGCCGCAGGATCCTGAACGATTCCGCCGAATACCTTTGTATCCCCAATACCGTCATCCAGCGCCTGAAGACGAACAGCAATATCTATTTTTCCCTCGTCAACGATCTTCAGCCTTCGCCGCAGCATCCGAAAGGGTCGCATGATGGCTCGGGCCAAAGCTATTTGGGCGACCCCTATCTTCTGCCGGCTTCCTGGTCTTTTGGCCAGGTGGATTGCGGCCTTGCAAAAAGGTCCCGCTATTATCAACCGCTGATCCCTGCCGGCGTTCATTTTCGTACCGAGCGGCCGCCAGCCACCTTCATCTAGTCTTACTCGTCCTTTTACAGCAGCTTCTCCCGAAATGGAGGGCGCATTTCGCATTTTTCAATATATTATCATGCCTTACATACCACTGGAAGAGCACCTGCCGGGCATTACCGGGCTGCTCGAATATCGCCGCGATAGCGCAAAGCCTATCCGCGAGCTGACGCAAATTTTATTAAGGGGAGAATCGACACTGACAGAAGGCGAACGGGAGCTGATCGCCACCGTCGTCTCTTCCAGAAACCACTGCCGGTTCTGCACAGCCGCTCATACGGCCGCGGCCAATATCCTTCTGGGAGACAACCAGGCCGCGGAGGCGGTCAAAGGAGATCTCAGCCAGGCGCCGGTCAGCGAAAAAATGAAGTCACTCCTGGTCATCGCCGCGGCAGTACAGGGCAGCGGAAAGAACGTCACAAGCGAAATGGTCGCACTAGCCAGGGATGAAGGCGCGACCGACCGCGAGATCCATGATACGGTTCTCATCGCAGCCCTGTTCTCGCTGTACAACCGGTATGTGGACGGCCTGGCGACCGTGACGCCGACCGACCCTGCATTTTATGAAGGTCTGGGTCAGCGGATCACCCACCATGGGTACAACCGTCTGCCACAGGGATATGAACACCTAAAACAATCATCATGAAAAAGACCGGCATCTTCATTCTCTGTTTTCTGAGCAGCATGGTTGGCGGCATTATCATGACGCTGATGTCCGTGTTCCTGCCGGTAGTCGTCGGCGATCTTCAGGGAAAGCTGCCACCCGAGGAGCTCAACAGGGTAGGGGCGACCATCAACTCTATTTTTATCTTCGGCTGGATGTTCGGCGGAGTGTTCTGGGGCATTGTCTGTGACCGGATCGGCCGCATGCGCTCCATGGCCTTTGCGACTTTGTGGTACGGCATTTTTACGGTGCTGACCTCGGCGGCACCGGGCTGGGGACTGATCACCATATGCCGGTTTTGTTCCGGATTTGGCGTCGGAGGTGTCCTCGTGACCACGACGATCGTGGTCTCCGAACTATGGACCGACAAGCCACGCGTCGTGGCGCTGGGGATCCTGTCGATCTCCATACCGCTGGGCATCTTCTCGGCCGGCCTGATCAATTTTCTGCTGCCCGTCTGGCGCCTTGCCTTTCTCGTCGGAAGCATCCCGGTCGTCATCGGACTGCTCGGCCTGCTTACCCGTACCAACAATGCTGCCGAAATAAAGGACCGTGAAACGACCGCCACCAATTTCCTTGAGGCCCCTTATCGCGCTAATCTCTGGAGTGGCTCCGTCATCTTCGGCACGATGCTCATCGGCATGTGGGCGATCTTCGACTGGCTTCCCAGCTGGGTGCAGAGCCTGGCGCCAGGAGCCGACGCACACCAGGACCGCGGTATCAGCATGATGCTGATGGGTGGCGGCGGCCTGCTGGGGGGATTCGTCTCGGGCTGGATCATGCACGCGCTGGGCGTCAGAAGGACAATGCTGCTTTGTTTTTCGGTCTGCTTCGTGATGGCCTTCCTGCTGTTCAAGGGCAATCACTCCTTCTCGGGTATCGCGTATCCGGAGACCGCCGTGCTCGCCTTCTTCTTCGGCATCAGTCAGGGCGCGCTTTCGGCGTATATACCGGAGTTGTTCCCGCCTGCAATACGCGCGGCAGCCACCGGATTCTGTTTCAACCTCGGGCGGCTCTTTACAGCGACTGCGGTGTTCTTTGTCGGCGCACTGGTCACGGCCCTGGGCGGGTACGGCAACGCGATCTTCATTTTTTCCTTCATTTTCTTAATCGGTCTCGCAACCACATATTATTCTCAACATGGCACACATCGACTTGGGCAACGACCTTCCGGGTATTCGGGGGCCGATGGCGTATAGCCCCGCAACCGCACGCCCGCTGAACGAGCTGGCGGAAGTACTCCTTCGCAGTGACGACAATTCCCTGTCCCGCGGCGAACGCGAGTTGATCGGCGCCTATACTTCCTCGCTAAACGACTGCTTTTTCTGCCAGAATGTTCATGGCAGTCTTGCGCAGCACTATCTCGGCTGCGATATGGCAACGATCGACGCAATAAAACTCGATCCGCAGCAGGGGCCCATCTCCGATAAGATGAAGGCCCTGCTGCCCATTGCCGCCGCCGTCCAGCGCGGAGGCCGTCACGTCACGACAGGTCTGGTAGAAAAGGCCAGGGACGAAGGGGCGACGGACCGCGAGATCCACGACACGGTACTCATAGCCGCGGCCTTCTGTATGTACAACCGCTATGTCGACGGTCTGGCAACCTGGGCGCCGCAGGACCGGCAAGTGTATGTCGATCGGGCACCCCGCCGCGCCGGGGAGGGATATATCGATTTTGATCTTTACAAATGATCGTTCGAAAGAATGACCTCAAAAAAAATTAACCATGCCTCATATTGCAGTAAATAATGAACTCGCCGGCATCCGCGGTCTGCTGAACTTCCGCCCGGAAACGGCCGAACCGCTGGGAGACCTCGCCAATATCCTGCTCCGGGATACCGAAGGCCTCTCCCCGGCCGAGCGCGAGCTGATCGCGACCTATGTATCTTATCTCAACGACTGCTTCTATTGCCACAACTCCCACGGGGCTATTGCGTGCATTTACCTTGGCGGTGAAATGGCCGAGGGCGATGCAAACGCCGTCGTCGACGCCGTGCGCGCCGATCCTGAATCGGCGCCGATCACCGACAAGCTGAAAGCTCTGCTCGCCATCGCCGGCAAGGTGCAGCGAAGCGGGAAGGCGGTATTGCCGGAGGATATCGAACGCGCCCGCGCCACTGGCGCCACCGACAAGGATCTCCATGACACGGTACTGATCGCGGCGGCGTTCTGTCTTTTCAACCGGTATGTCGACGGGCTGGCGGCAAACACGCCGGCCGACCTGAGCTCCTACGAACCGAGGGCCCGCCAGGTGGCGGAGCGCGGATATGGAAAACATATCTTTTCGCTGCAGCAGCCGGTTCGCTAACCTGTTTTTTTGACCTACGTAACCAAAAATTATCATGAGAAAGTTATTCTATCTCGTGGCAGGACTGGCTTGCTGCCTCCTCCTGTCACCCCGACTTATAGCCCAAAACCCGACGATCACCGGAACGATCACAGATGTCTCCGGTAACCCCGTCGGCGGCGCCAGCATCGTCGTACAATCCGCCAGCAAAGGCACCACCAGCGACGCTGACGGGAAGTTCACGCTAACCGTTCCCCCTGGCGCCAGGCTGGTCGTCAGCAGCGCCGGCTACAAGACTCAGACTATCATCGACGTACTGTCCGGCCTGAAGATCCGCCTCGAAGAAGATATCACCCACCTCGACGAGGTCGTCGTCACCGGTCTCTCGACGACGATCAAACGCAGGAACCTGGCCAACGCCGTCTCGACCATCACTTCGAAAGAGCTCAACGGCGTCGCGCCCGCGCAGACCTTCGACGGCGCTCTTGAAGGCAAGGTAACGGGCGCCTATATCAACGCCAACTCCGGAGCGCCAGGCGGAGGCATCAGCATCAAACTACGCGGCGTTACTTCCGTATTTGGAAATACCCAGCCCCTCTATGTCATCGACGGAGTGTATGTGGACAACACGTCGACCTCCGCTGGCCTTAATGCAGTCACAGGAGCGCAGGGTGGGGGAAGTCCTACCAGCATCCAGGACAATCCCTCCAGCCGTATCGCCGACCTGCGGGCCGAGGATATCGAAAACATCGAGATCCTCAAAGGGGCTTCGGCTGCCGCCGTTTACGGTTCGCGTGCAGCCGGCGGAGTGATCGTCATCACCACAAAGAAAGGTAGGGAAGGCCGCACAAAAGTGACCGCCTCCCAGGACCTGGGCTTTATCAAGGCCCGCAAGCTGCTTGGCGTCCGGCAGTTCGACGCCGGTAAAGCAGCCAGCCTGTCCAGCGACCCGACACAGAGCGCCGCGCTCCGCCAGCAATTTACCGCCGCACAGTCCGCCGGACAGATCTACGATTATGAAAAAGAGGTCTATGGCAATACCGGCTTTGCCCGGAATACGGTCTTCTCGGTCAGCGGCGGCACAGCAAGAACGGGTGTGTATCTCTCCGCCGCGCAAAAGGACGAACAGGGCATCGTGAAGAACACGGGATACCGGAACAGCAGTCTCCGTCTCAACGTGGACCATCATCTCACGGACAATATCCGGATCGGGATGAACACCACCTATATCAACTCATCCGCCGACCGTGGTATACAGGGCAACGACAACGCCGGTGTGTCTCTTGGGATCGCGCTTTCGTCGACACCCTCCTTTGCTCAGCTGCACCCCGACGCGAACGGCAACTACCCCAGCAACCCTTTCGCCTCATCCAATCCCCTGCAGACGATCGCGCTGATGAAAAACAATGAATCGGTCAACCGGCTCATCACCGGGATCAGCCTCGACGCCCAGTTACAGCGATCCGACCGAAGCATGACCAGACTCGTGGGCACCGGCGGGATCGACTTTTACGATCTGGCTACGACCGTGCTCTTCCCCGCCGAACTGCAGTTTCAGGCCGTCAACAAAGGCACCTCCATCCAGGGGAATACGCACAACCTCAATACCAACTATACGGTCTCGCTGGTCAACAGCCTCAGGCCCTCCGATCGTCTTTCACTGACAACCTCGGCGGGCTTCACGCAGGAAACGGGCGACTATTATAACCTCCTGAATATCGCCACCCAGCTGATCTCCGGCCAGTCCAACGTCGATCAGGCGGGGGCACTCAATGCCACGCAGCTGCGTACCAAATACCAGAACCAGGGGATCTTTGTACAGGAGGAAGCCAGCATCAACGAGGCGCTAACACTGACAGCAGGCGTACGGTTCGACAGGAGCTCGAACAACGGCGACGTCGCCAAATTCTATAGCTACCCCAAGGCAGGTCTGTCCTGGAACCTTACCAGGGCGGGCATCGTCGGAGACGGCCTGTTCTCGAACCTGAAGATCCGCGCCGCATATGGCCAGGCCAACAACGTCCCCGCCTACGGCAGCAAATTTACTTCACTCGGGATCTCGAATATCACCGGCAACCCCGGCGTGATCGTCCTGCCCCAGGAAGGACAGGCGAATATCAAACCCGAACGGCAGGGAGAATTCGAGACCGGTATCGACTTCAGCGTGCTCCAGGACCGGCTGGGCTTTGTGCTGACATACTACCACAAGACGATCGACGATTTCCTCATGCAGAGTGCGCTCGCGGCTTCTTCCGGATTCACGACGAAATGGGTCAACGCCGGCAACCTTCGCAACCAGGGCGTCGAACTCGGACTGAATGCCCGCCCGGTGAAAACTAAGAATATAAGCTGGACAACTTCGCTGAATTTCTGGCTCAACCGCAGCAAGGTGACAAAATTGTCGATCCCGTCCGTGCCTCAGGGCTCCTTTGGCTATGTGCTGGGATCGTTCCAGATCCAGGAAGGTAAATCCGCCACGCAGATCCTCGGGCTCAACGGCACCGGAGTAGGCCTGCTGGGCGATGCGGAACCAAGATTCCAGATGAGCACTTATAACGAAATTACGCTCAACGATCGCTGGAGCCTCCGCTTCCTGCTGCACTGGAAGAAGGGCGGCCAGAACGTCAATCTGACCAGTCTCGAAAATGACTTTGGCGGCACAAGCGCCGACTTTGACAAGGTAACGAACAAGCTCAACGTCCCCGACGGAGTCTACCGCATTATGCAGGTGGGCACGAGCGCAGAGGAATTTGTACAGACTTCCAGCTATCTCAAGCTGCGGGAGATCGGCCTCTATTATACGGTGAAACGTTCGCCCATCAACTATGTCAAAGGCATCCGTATCGGCGTGTCGGCAAATAATTTCTGGACGGTCACCAAATACAAGGCCTACGATCCTGAGGTGTCCAATTTTGGAACCGGTTTCTCCAGCGGCGTGGATGTGGACCCTTATCCCGCCAGCAAACGTGCCGATTTCCACCTTGCCTTCGATTTCTAAACTTTGGAAAAGAAAAAATTATGAACAAGAATATCTTACAACTGGGATGGCCGTTTCTCTTCCTTGTAATTCTGCTTGGCGGCTGCAAGAAAGATTTTGGCAACCTGAACAACGCCACCGTCGAAGATTTTACTTCCAACGCCACAACCGGCGAATTGAATAACCTCGTCAGCGGCACCGAGTCGGGCATGCGCACCAACCTGGCGCTCTATCTGGACGACGTCGGCACCATCGGCCGCGAGCTATACCATTTTTCTACGTCAGAACCGCGCTATGTGACCGATCTTCTCGGCGCCAACGCGGCTACGCTCAGCAACAGTAATTTTTATATCACCAACCCCTGGGCCTCGCGCTATCAGGTGGTCAAGAACTGCAATATCCTGATCCAGGCGGCGACCAATTCGAAATTGATCACCGCGGCCCAGCGAAGCGGTTATCTGGGATTTGCCCGAACTATAAAGGCTTACCAGCTGCTGCTGCTGCTCAATCTCGTTGACACCAATGGCGTGCGCATCGACGTAGCCGACCCCGATCATCTCGGCCCGCTGGTTCCTCCCGCAGGCGCACTGGCGGCCATCTCTTCCCTGCTGGATTCGGCGAAGAGCGATCTGGGTAGCGCTGCGGTGGCCTTTAAGCTGGCCGGCTTCGGGAATTTCAGCGACGCGGCGGGTCTTTTGAAGGTGAACAGGGCGCTGGCTGCGCGCGTCGATGTCTACCGGCAGAACTGGGCGTCGGCGCTGACCGACCTGAACCAGAGTTTCTTTGGGCTTCAAGCCAGCTTTGCCACCGGCGTCTACCACGTCTTTGGCACCGGCACCGGCGATCAGCTGAATACGTTCTTTATCCCGCAAAACCAAACTGGTGAACTTAGGGTGGCGCACCCGTCCTTTGCGGCGGACATCAGCGCCGGCGACGACCGTATTTCCAAAGCGACGCTGAGACAGTCGGTGGCTTCGTTGAACGGGCTTTCCAGCAACCGGGACATATGGGTGTATACCTCGGGTACGGCGGCCGTGCCGATCATCAGGAACGAAGAATTGATTCTTATTTACGCCGAGGCCAATATACAGCTGACGGACTTTCCGGATGCGGTCGTGGCACTGAATGCCATCCGTGTTGCGCATAACCTCGGACCCTATGCGGGCGCGGTGAGCAAGTCCGCCCTCCTAACGGAAATGCTCAACCAGCGGCGGTTTTCCCTGTATTGCGAGGGGCATCGCTGGGTCGACCTGCGGCGCTATGGACTGCTTTCACAGCTGCCGGTCGACCGGTCCGGTGATGACGTGTGGACCCGGTTCCCGATACCGGTATCGGAACAACCATAGAGACGGGAAACAGAACGGCCGGGCCCGAAAATGCCCGGCCGTTTTCTATAAGGAAAAATTATTGATTGCCGGCGGACTGCCGCAGGGAATAGCCATACCCGTGTCCGGCGATATTGCGGCCCATCTCGAGGTAGTCCTCGTTGTTTGGCGGCGCCCAGGTGGCAAGGCCATCGACATAGCGGTTGTACATACAGAAGGCCGCGGCGATGAGCACAGTGTCATGGATCTCTTTGTCTGTAGCGCCGTTGTCCCTCGCAAGCCGGATATCTTCTTCGGTCACCGTTTTTCCCCCCTCCCGAACGTGGAGGGCGATGTTCAACAAGGCCCTGAGCCTGGGGGAGACCGTTGTCTCGACGAGGCCCGCTTTAATATCGTCGATCATCCTGACATCGGCGCCGGCATAGGCCACCGCCGCGGCCGCATGCGAAGTATGACAGAAATGGCAGTCGTTCCGGTAGCTAACGGTAGCCGCAATGATCTCCCTCTCTGTCCTCGACAGCGTGTTGTCCTCTCTTAGCAGGACATTGGCCAGCTCGAGAAGAGGTTTGGCGGTAGCGGGACTGTAGTTAAGGAGACCGACGATGCCGGGCAGCTGTTCGTTGGTCAGTTTTATATGGGCCATATTCGGGGATTTTCGATTTGACTAATATCGGAACTCTGCCCCGAATTTAATGACATATTCGCTTGTGACCTCCAGGAATTTCTTCAACCCCGACCGCTGGAAAGACCGTACACCGACTGTATCAAAATCGTACAACTTCGACCAAAACCCTGCCATAACTACCAGACCGTCAACCCGTCATAAAAATGGCTCCCTTTTGGCTGCCATTCAGCATAACCTTCACCGTCATGCTAAAGAAACAGCTGCTTTTCGCCCTGCGCCGCCTGGGCCGGGACAAGTTGACGACCGGCATCAACGTCCTCGGCCTCACGATCGGCATCCTCTCCTGCATAGTCATCTACCTGTACGTGTCCTTCGAATTCAGCTACGACAAATTCCATACGGACGCCGGCCGGATCTACCGGCTCGTCACCACCTCGAACCACCACGGCATGGAACACAGCGATGCCGGCATGGCAGCGGCGGTCGGCCCCGACCTCCGTCACGAAGAAGCCGCCTTCAGCGCCGTTACCACCCTCTTTACCGACTACACTAAAGTGCTGGTCCCGCTAAAAGGCCAGCCGCCACGGATTATTCCCGACATCAGCGAAAGCGAGCGGTATCACATCTGCTTTGCAGATTCGGACTACCTGAAATTCTTCCACTATCAGTGGCTGGCAGGCAGTCCCGCAACAGCCCTGCAGAAGCCTTTTTCCGTAGTGCTGACCGAATCCGAGGCCAGGCGCTATTTCCAGAGCGGGTCGCCGGAAGACTGGATGGGCCGCACCATCGTGTACGAAGATTCACTGACGGTTGCCGTAACAGGGATCGTAAAGGACTGGGACCAGCATACGGACTTTGGTTTCAAAGACCTCATCTCCTATAATACCCTTGAGAACAGCTTTCTCAGCA
>Ga0310811_10004070_pt1 | contig 18415 bp, 19 predicted proteins | sample YCmetagenome_FD_207642 | JGI IMG/M metagenome (GOLD analysis project Ga0310811, IMG submission 207642) | Soil microbial communities from experimental microcosm in Duke University, North Carolina, United States - YC | ecosystem: Engineered > Artificial ecosystem > Soil microcosm > Unclassified ...
GGAGACGGCGCCACCCGACGGGGTTCCGACGGTGCCCGCCGAGCCCGAGCCGCGCTGCTGGGTGCTCGCCGACGGCTGCCTCACCGGCGGAGCCCGCTGAGCCGGCTGAGCCCGCTGAGGCCGCTGAGGCCGCTGGACCGGCGTTGGTCCACCCGGGTCGAATCGGCGCGAAACCCCCCTGGAACCGGACCGACCGAGGAATGACCCACGTCCGCTCTTGCCAACCGGGATCCGACGGTTCAGCCTGGAAGACACCACAATCAGCGGGTACCGCGGCTCTTCTGGGAGGCCACCGATGAACCTGGGCAACAAGCTGGCCGTCGGAGAGGCCGTCGACCTCGGTATCGACGAGGTCCCGGCACCCGAGATCGCCGTTCCCGAGCCCGCCCGCCCCGAGCCGGCGGCCGTCGTGGTGGCGCCCGAGGAGCCCGTCGTCGCGCACGCCGAGCGCTAACTCCCGTGGCGGGTTGGCTGCCCGTCCGCAGGGTTCCCCGGGAGCGGCCGGCGACGCCGCTGCGCGGGCACAAGCTCGCCCACCCGATGGTCTCCTCGGACGGCACCAGGGTCGGTTTCGGGGGTGTCACCCTTGGCCGGGCCAGTGTCTACGGGGTCATCGCCGATGCGGAGTGCGCGCAGGGTGGGCGCCACCGCAGCCCGTCGCGCTGGTGTGACTGCGGCTTCTACTGCGTGCACACCCTGGACGACGCCAGGGCGCTGGCCTGCGATCCGGACTATCGGTACGCGGTTCTGCTCGACGTCGTCGTGTCCGGCCGCTACATGCGCTACGAGCGTGGGCTGCGCTACGCCCGCCAGCGGGTGACGGCCGTGCGGGTGGGCCGCTGCGCCTGTGGCGGGCACGCGCGGATGTTCGTCGAGGCCAGTGCCGGGACCGCGGGCTGGCGCCGGCTGGTCGCGGTGTGCGCGTCCTGCGCGGGAACCCGGGCGGTGCTCAGCTTCGGCTGGCTCTCCCGCATGCTGGCGGGGGTGCCGGTGATCGCCGACCCTCCCTCCGGAGTCTCCTCGACGACCGAGGCCCCGGACCTCGTCGCGGGACCCGCCGGTCCCGGTGCCACGACGGGGGCTTCCCCGGCCGCCGCGGAGACCGCCGCAGCGGTCGGAACCGAGACCGCCCCCGCACCGGCCCTCAGCCGTGTGGGTGAACCGCCGGCGTTGTCCGAGGTCCCCGCCGAGGCACTGGTCCCGCTGCTGACCGCCGAGGTCACGCTGCTGCAGGCCCGGCTGGACGAGGTGCAGCGGCAGCTGGCCCGCCTGACCCCGGAGTGAGTCGCCTCTCACCCGGGCGCGAGCCGTGGCTCACACGGGTCTCACACTGCCTAATCCGGATGGCCGTGTCTCCCGCCGACTGAGCGTGATGTTTCCTGCAGGTGACGGATTGGGCTCGACTTAGCGCCGACCAGCATGGATGCTGGTCGGCATGTCGCTCGGTAGTGTCCTCACCGCGATCGTCACCCCGTTCGACGCCTCTCTGGCGGTCGACGAGCAGGCGTTCGTGAATCTCATGCACCATCTCGCCGCCCACGGCTCCGACGGGTTCGTCGTCTGCGGGACCACCGGTGAGGCCTCCACGCTCGAGGATCACGAGCACCTGCGGGTCGTCGAGCTCGCGTGCCAGGAACGCCCCCCGGGTACCACGATCATCGCCGGCACCGGCTCGAACAACACCCGGCACTCCTGCGAGATGACCGAGCGGGCCACCGAGGCCGGAGTCGACGGAATCCTTTCGGTCACCCCGTACTACAACAAGCCCAACCGGCGCGGGCTCGTTGCGCACTACCGGGAGGTCTCCAAGGCCACCGACAAGCCGATCATCCTCTACAACATCCCGTCGCGGGTGGTCATCGACGTGCCCAACGACCTGCTGGCCGAGCTGGCCCAGATCGACCGCATCGAGTACGTCAAGCAGGCCAACAACGCGAACCTGGCGGAGGTCGAGGGCCTCGGCCTGTACGCGGGCAACGACGAGATCTTCGCCCGCACCCTGGACCTCGGCGGATGCGGCGTGATCTCGGTGGCCAGCCACCTGGTCGGCGACCTGATGCGGCGGATGGTCGACGAGCCGCACAACCGAGCCGAGATCGACGCGTCGCTGCAGGAGCTGTACGCGGCGCTGGGCGTCACCACGAACCCGATCCCGGTGAAGGCCGCGCTGAACCTGCTCGGTCACAAGGTCGGCGGGCTGCGGCTGCCGATGGTCGAGGCGGACGAGGCCGAGACCGCGGTGATCCGCACCGCGCTGGAGAACGCCGGCCTGCTGACCCAGTCGCGGGACTGAGCCTGGCTCAGCCCTCGGCCGGTGCGTCCAGGCGGGCGGCCAGGGTCTTCGGCGCGACCAGCCGGAAGGCCTCGCGGACCAGCTCGTCGATCTCGTCCCAGTCGGGCGGGGCTCCGCCGCGGGTCTCGCTGTCGAGGTAAACCCCGAGCCAACCCCGGCCACCGACGTAGGGCGGCACGAAGAACCGCTCGGGATCACGCCCTACCAGGCTGTCCCGGACGTCCGCGACCGCCGCGCACCAGAACCCGGCGCGGTCGTCATGGTGATGGTCGGAGAGCTGGACGAACACCTTGCGGCCGCGCACGAACCAGGTCGGCTCCCCGTGGCTGAGACGCTCGGTCACCTCGGGCAGCGCGAGGCAGAGCGCCCGGAGCCGGTCCACCGGTCGATCCACCGGCGGGGTCACCGGCTCACCGTGTTGCGCAGCGGTCGACCGGCCAGAAGCGCCGCCAGGTTCTCGGCGACCAGCGCTGCATGCGCCCTGGGCCTGCCCCCGGCCGCATGCGGCGTGATGATCACGTTGGGTGCCTCCCAGAGCGGCGACTCCGGCGGTAGCGGCTCGGTGTCGAACACGTCGAGCGCCGCCCCGGCCAGCCTGCCCTCGACCAACGCGGCCACCAGGGCGTCCTCGTCGACGGTGCTCCCACGGCCGACGTTGACCACCCAGGCCCGTGCCGGCAGGTGCGCCAGCATCGTGGCGTCCAGCGCGGCGCGGGTGTCCGGGGAGTGCGGGAGGATCATCACCAGCACATCGGTGCGGGCCAGCTCGTCGGGCAGGTCCTGCTCGGCGATCACCGGGTACCCGGCCCGCCGGCCCGCGCTGCGGGCAGCCCCGGTCACCGATGCCCCCAGCGCCGTCAGGTGCGGCGCGAGGGTCTGCCCGATCGCGCCGAAACCCCAGATCAGGACGTTCGCCCCGGACAGGGTCTCGACCCGGCCGTCCGCGCCCTCGATGCGCACGCCGCCGAGGTCGGACCGCCAGCGGTGCTCGGCCTGCGCCGGGATCAGCTGCCGCAGGCCGCGCAGGCCGGCCAGGATCAGCGCCAGCGCGTGCTCGGCGACGGTCTCGTCGTGCAGCGACCGTCCCGAGGTGATCACCACTCCGGGCGCGAAGCCCGCGGCCACCTCCACGTCCGGCCCGGCGGCCAGGCTCTGCACCCACCGCAACCGGGTGAGCTGGGCCGCGGCGGACCTCATGAGCGCGGGCGTGCTGCCCCAGGAGACCAGCACCTCGGCGTCGTGATCCTGCTCAGGGATGGGAGCGCGCGGGTCGTAGTCGACGAGGGTGACACCGGGCGGCAGCTCCGGGCGGCCCGCCACGTTCGTCGGGTAGAGAACCTTCACGGTTGCCGACCCTAGCCCGCCGGGGCGCCTGATTCGCGGTAGCGTCGATGATCTCCGACCCACCCGCGAGCCCGAGGAGCACATCGACGTGAGCACGCCGACCGAGAACAACCGCGAGCTGTTGACCGTGGTCGCCACCATGCGGGCCAAGGCCGGCAAGGAGCAGGAGCTCCGGGCAGGCCTCGAGTCGGTCATCGAGGCCACCCGCCAGGAGGCCGGCAACGTCACCTACGAGCTCTACCAGGGTGTCGACGATCCCGCCGTGTTCACCTTCTACGAGAACTGGAAGAGCAAGGCCGACCTCGACAGCCACCTGCAGTCGCCGCACATGCAGGCCGGCCTCGCGGGGCTACCCGCGCTCGTCGAGGGTGAGCTCACGATCCAGACGCTGAGCCGGATCGCCTGAGCCGGGTCGCCTGAGGCCCAGTACCTCCAGCGGCTCAGTACCTCCACCGGCTCAGTACCTCCACCGGCTCAGTGCCGCCAGGTGGTCGGGCATCGTGTCGGAGTAGCGCTTGCCGTCGGCGCGCCGCATGGCGAGCACCGACCCGTGCAGGGTCTCCCCCATGGCCTCGGCGAGCACGCTGGAGTCGGCGAAGGCCTCGGCGGTCTCCGTGAGCGAGGTCGGGAGCCGGAGGATCCCGGCGGCGGCCCGCTCGTGATCGGACAGCTCGCCGGGGTCACCGCAGGTGTCCAGCGGCAGCCGCAGCTCCTCCCGGACCCCGGCCAGACCTGCCGCCAGCACGCCACCCACCACCAGATACGGGTTGCCGCTGGCGTCGAAGGAGCGCACCTCGGCATGCGTTGAGCGCTTACCGGTGCCGATCACGCCGCCGACCAGTCGCAGGGCGGCCTCGCGGCTCTCCCGGCTCCAGCACTGCCACGCTCCGGCTCGCTGGGACGGGCGCAGCCGCAGGTAGCTCGCCGGGTGCGCCGCCCCGAGTGCGCACAGCGCCGGCAGCTCGCGGAGGACCCCGGCCAGGAACGCCTCCCCCACCGGGCGCATCAGGTAGCGGCGGGTGCCGTCGGCGAGCGTCGAGCCGTCAGCGTCATGCACCGACAGGCGCAGGCGGGCACCGCAGCCGGGGGCTCCCGGTTCGACGATCGGGGCGAAGCTGGCCCGCCGCCCGTGACGGGCGCTGACCTGGCGCACGGCGTCCCGCAGCAGGACGACGTCATCGGCCGCTCCGAGCGGACCGTTGCCGACGACCGACAGGCCCAGCCGGGCGGGCGCGTGCTCGGGGTGGAACTGCTGCACCCGCAGCCCCAGCGCACCCAGGGTGGCCACCAGCTCGCGCCCGTACTCGGCGACCTGACCCAGTCCCACCTGCCCCGGATGTGTGGCGGCGTCGTGATCCGCTCCGGCCCAGCGGCCCTCGTCCATCGCCGTCCCGTTGAGGGACGGGCTCGGGGACGAGGGCGCCACCAGCGACCATTCGCTCTCGAACGCCATCCGCACCGACAGACCCGCCGCCTCGGCCGCCGCCACCTGGGTCGCGGCGAACCACCGCTGGCAACCCCCGGAACGGGAGCCGTCGAGGTCGAACGCGTCCGCCGGAGCCCAGGCCCACCCGGGCTGCTCGGACAGCGGGACCAGCCTCGCCAGGTCGGGCACCAGCCTGAGGTCTCCGTCCCGGCGGCCGCACGAGTCGTCCACGGCCGATCCGTCGAGCTTGCGCGACACCTGGAGGCCCTCGCGGGTCAGGTGGACCAGCCGCTCGACGGGAACGCCCTCGACCCTGCTCACGCCGGCGTCGTCGACGGAGCCGATGGCCAGCATCGTCACCCCCTTCGACTTCAGCGCGGACATGGTGTGGCCGACATCGGCGGTGGTGGCGGGGAGTCGGTGAGCGGACATGGCGGTACCTCCGGGGATACGGGATGGAACTGGGGAACGGTGCTGGGGAACGGGTTCTCGGGATCTTCGGGGAACGCGGAGCTCAGGCGGTGCCGGCAGACGTGCCCGGGAAGCGTCCGGGGACGGGGCGCCCTGCGAACCGGCCGTTCGACGGCCCTTCCGGGGGCCGGGCAGGCGCCTGGCCGGTGGGAGCCCGAGGGCAGGGTCGGGCCGCCGGAAGCGACGGTCGCCGACCCGGGCTGCTCAGCTGCGGACGACTCGCAGGACGTGGGGCCCGCACAGCGCCCGCAGGTCGACCAGTCGGCCGCAGTGGACCTGGGCGGCCCGAGCCGGGGCGGGAGCGGTCGCCTGGGCCACAACGGCCTCCACCGGGTCCGCGAGGACGTCGCCCGTTGCGGAACCGGCTCGGCGCGACCGGTTGCGGTCGGCGAACCTGGCCGAGGGCCACATCGGGGAACCCGGCGAGCTGTAGCACTCGCCGGGCGCGAGGGTGTCCGGCACAGCGCTGGTCACCGCGGCCAGGAGGACAGCGGTGTTCCCGGTCCCGGTAGCGGTGACCACCACCGGCGAGGCATCCCCGGCCGAGGGCAGGTGCGCGGGTCCGGGTGTGGGGCCGACCACCAGTGTCAGGAAGCAGAAGACGACCAACCCGATGATCGTCCTGGCCGTCCGCCCCACCGATGCCCTCCGGGTTTTCGAGCGGCGACCGTCGTCCGCTCCACCTTCGAATGTGCACGCTGAAGGGCGCCAGGAGGTGAACTGGGTCTCACTGAACACGATAGGGACACGATTTCACCCGATGCAGTGGCGTGTTGTTGTGCGCGCGCTGTCAAGGCGGACCGGTCACAATCAGTCGGCCACCCGGCGCTCCCGCCGAGCCCCGCCCCGAGGAGGACGAGATTTCGTTGACTGCGAGAGTTCATTGAGCGCCCCGGCCCCCCTCACCGGCGGCCGACTCCGGTCGCGGGACGGCACCCAGTTGGGCTATCTGTCCCTCGGTGAGGGCCCGTTGGTCGTGTGCCTGCACGGCGGCTTCAACAGCGGGCTCGACTGGCTCCCGGTCGCACGGATCCTGGCCCACCGCTACCGCCTCGTGCTCGTCGACCGTCGCGGTCACGGTGTCAGCGACTCGGGGGTGGACGGCCACACACTGGACCTCGAGGCCGAGGACCTCACCGCGGTGTTCAACGAGACCGGCCCCGCGCACGCCGTGCTCGCGCATTCCTTCGGTGCGCTCGTGGCGCTGCACGCGGCCACCGGCCCGCTCGCCGACCAGATGGGTGCGCTGATTCTCTATGAGCCTCCGCTGCTGCTCAAGGCAGGTGAGGCGGGAGTCTTCGAGATGCTCGACGAGCACATCGCCGCCGGCCGGTACGAGGCCGCCATGACCGAAGCGCTACTCCGCGTCCTCGAACTGAGCGATTCGGACCTGCTCGCGCTGCGCCGGTCGACGGCGATCTGGGCGGGCATGGTGGCCGCCGCCCCGACCTTGCCCGCGCAGACCCGGATCATGGCCGAGGCCGCCGCGTCGGTCGACGGGGTCCGCGCGATCGACCTGCCTACGCTGCTCCTCGTGGGCGAGTACAGCGATTCGGCGACGTTCGGCTCGTCCGTGGAACGGCTCGCGGACCGGATACCCGGCGCCCAGGTTGTCACGCTCACGGGGCAGGGGCACTCCGCGATGGCACGCGGCCCGGAAGCCCTCGCGGGCGAGGTGGAGAAGTTCCTGGTCGGCCGGTGAGCGGTACCGGGAGGACTCCGATCGTCCTCGATCGAAGGTCATCCATATAGCGGAAGATGGTCGCCCGTTCGGGTATTACTCTAGGTGAGTGTCGACGCAAAAGCCCCGTGCGCCCCACTCGATCGCCATGGCGTTCGGCGCAGCCGTGTTCATGGTGATGATGGTGGGTGTGGGGGGCTACCAGGCGGTTGCCAGCCACACGATCAAGGCGTTCACGCTCGGCATCGACCCCGCGCCCAGCGTTCCCTACATCGGCACGCCCGCCGGCTCGGCGCTGTCGATGTGCGGGCTGCCCTCGGACGGGTCCGGCTCGTCGATCATCAGCGTGCATGTCGGCAGCTGGCGGCATTCCTCGAGCTCGAAGGCCGGGCACAGCCCGACCGGTCTGCTCAGCGCCTGCAACTGAGTCGGGAGCCCGCTGCGGTCGGGACGCCGCAGCAGGTCAGGAGGCGGCCTGCACCGGTGCCGTCACGGCCGGCCTCGGTGCCTTCATCAGCCGCTCGGCCGCCAGCTCACCGCTGAAGATCGCGGCCTCGACACCGGCGTGGGCGAAGTAGTCACCCGCCAGGTATATCCCCTCGGGCATCTCGGCATGCAACGAGTCGAGCGTGCCGTAATGGCCCGGGTTGGCGATCGACAGCCCACGCCGGTAGTGGAACAGCTCGACGAAGTCCGGTTCCGGCGCAGGACCGAAGACCGCGTGCACCGTCTCGAGCGCCGAGTTCACGATGTCCTCGTCGGTCATGTCCTTGAGCGGCGGCGTGTAGAAGTACACCCCGACCGCCTCGCCACCGTCCGGCACCCCGGCCGGCTGCCGCTTGCTCATCAGCACGCAGGCACCCCAGTCGGTGTCGGTGTTGGCCGGCAGGGCGACGCTGGCCGGGTGGTCCGGCCACGGGTTCTTCTTGTAGCAGACCTGGACGTGCGCGTAGTCGGAGTACAGGCACTCGCGCAACTTCTTGGTCGAGTCGTCCGGGACGAGGCCGGTGAGCAGGTCCGCGGCCACGCCGGGTTCGGGTGCCACGATCACCGCGTCCACGCTGTGGGTCTCACCGGCGGCCCGCACCGTGAAGCCGGTTCCGGCCCTGGTGATCTGCTCCACAGCGCTGGACAGTCGCAGATCCAGCCCCGGTGAGCCTTCCACGAGCCAGTCGCACACCTGGCCGACGCCCTTCGGGGGCACCGACAGCGCCAGCCGGTAGAACTGCTTGACGACCGCGTGGAACAGCGCGGGAGACAGCCAGCTCATCGGCACCGCGTACAGGAAGCCCATGTACGGAACCGTGATGTAGTCGGTGCCCCGGTCCCCCAGCACCCGGCGCGACCACGTCTCGAGGTTCTCGCCACCGTCGTACCTGGCGAGCTCGGCGCCGTCGAAGCACAGTTTGGGGCCGGGCGTCACCAGCTGCCGGGCCACCCCGAAGGCGACCCGCAGCTTGTCCCTCCAGCTCAACACCGGCATCCGCAGGAAGCTCATGACCTGGTCGAACTTCGCCGTATAGCGCCGGCCGTCGGCGTCGATCACCTCGGTCACGGCGTCCCAGGGCACCAGGTCGTCGTAATGCCCGAGCTCCTTGAGGATCGCGTTGGTGCGGGGGTAGATGCCGCCCATCAGGAACAGTGCGCCCGAACCGAGGCTGAATCCCTCCTTGAGCACCTGGCTGGTGCGCCCGCCCACGTGGTCCTGGGCTTCGAACAGGACGACGTCGTGGCCCTGCTTGCGCAGTGTGTACGCCGCGGCGCATCCCGCCGGGCCGCCACCGACGACAGCTGCCTTCATGACCGACTCCTCCTGGCCCTCGGGTCGGGCGACCTCCACACGAGCCCCCTGGGGCCGACCGACCGCCGCGCTTCTCCCGCCTCACGGTGCCATCTCCGGGCCGCCGGTGCGATCCTCCGGCTGTGCCTCTTCCGGCGGATATCCGAGGCATTCCGCGATCACCGCAGGTCGGCTAGCGTTGGACCATGAGCCGGCCGGTGAGGGGGTACGACCCGCTGTCGCCGGACTCCAAGATCGATTCCGCCGCCCTCTTCCGATCGATGCGCGAGGCCTGCCCGGTGCACCACCACGTGGTGCCGGACAGCGTCCGCGAGCAGCTCAACGAGAACCCGTACGTGGCCCGCCCGACGGATCAGTTCTGGTCGGTGTTCCGCTACGGCGATGTCCAGGAGGTGCTCCAGGACAACGAGTCGTTCTGCAGCAAGGACGGGATAGGGCCGGAGTGGATGGCCCAGCTCGCGCCGGACGGCATGCTGCTGTGGGCCGACGAGCCCGCACACATCCGGCAACGCCAGATCGCCAACAAGGCGTTCCTGCCCCGCATGGTCGAGACCCGGCGGGCCCGGATCGCGCAGTTCGTCGACGACGCCGTCGACGCCATCGCCGGGCACGGCCGGGCGGAGGTGCTCGCCGACTTCGCCACCAAGGTGACCACGTCGGTCATCGCGGACATCGTGGGCTGCGCGGAGGACCGCAAGGACGACCTCATCCGCTGGGGCAACGCCACCGTAGAGGCGTTCGGGGGCGACGCGGACGCCGTCGCCGGGTCCTTCGTCGCCATGCAGGAGCTGTTCGCGTTCCTGCTCGACCGTATCGCCGAGCGCCGCGCGATGCTCGAACGCGGAGAGCAGCCGCCCGACGACGTACTGACCTCGCTGATCGTCGCGGACTACCGGGGCAGCCGCTTCTCCGACGAGGAGCTTCTGATGGCCTGTCACCAGCTGCTGGTCGCCGGCTTCGAGACGACCGCCACCGCGATCGCCAACGGGATCGTCCTGCTGTGCGAACACCCCGGCGAGCGGGCCAAGCTCGAGGCGGACCCCGGCCTCTGGCCGACCGCGCTCGAGGAGATCCTGCGCTACGAGTCGCCGGTCGAGGGAATGTTCAGGGTCACCCGCCGGGACGTGGAGCTGTCCGGTTGCCCCATCCCGGCCGGATCGAAGGTGCGCTACGTGCTGGCGTCGGCCAACCGGGACCCGGCCAGATTCGACGAGCCCGACGAGTTCCTCGTCGACCGCGACCCGGCCAAGGTCCGCCAGCACGTCGCCTTCGGCAGCGGCTCGCACGCCTGCATCGGGTCGGCCCTGGCCCGCGCCGAGGCCCGTACCGCCCTGGAGACCATCTTCCGCAGGCTGCCCGGGCTCCATCTGGCCGGGACTCCACCGGAGCGCAATCCGATCCTGATCATCAACGGCTACCGGACCGTGCACATCGCCTGGGACCCGGCGGCGGCACGGCCACGAGCCGACGGGATCCCGGCCGCCTCGCGCGCGTAGCACCGGTGCCGGCCCCGCGGCAGCGGCCGGCCTTGCGGCAGCGGCCGGCGCCCTCCAGGGGTCAGTCGCGGTTGAGTGGCGTGGCCGGTGCGAGGTTCACCAGGATCTGCCGCAGCTCCTCGGCGGCCAGGCAGCCGGGCGGCAGCACGGCGCCCGTCCTGGGCCGCAAGCTCTCGAGTACCAGGGCGAGGTGGCGATGCCATCCCTGCGGCGACACCGTCCGCACCGGGCCGGTGAGATGGTGCAGCGACGCCATGAGCAGGCGGATGTCCGCCACCTGGACGTCCTCCCTGACCACTCCGTCACGGTGTGCACGGGCCAGCAGTTGGGCCAGATCACGGTCTTCGCGCTCGGCGAGCTCCACGATGGCCGGGGAGTCCAGCAGCTCTTGGCAGCACATGTCCACCAACACCCGGTCCGCGGCGATGAAGTTGCAGCTCTGCTCGAGGTAGCTGGCCAGCGCGATCCACGGGTCGGCGATCGCGAGGATCTCCTCGCGGATCGGTTCCCAGTGCGCGGCCGCCTCGGCGAACACGGCCTCGTACAGGCACTGGCGGTTGGGGAAGTGTCGGTACAGGGTGGCATTGCCGACCCCCGCACGCCGGGCGATCGCGTCGAGAGGCGCCCCGAGCCCGTCGCGGCGCAGGATCTCGTCGGCCGCCTCGACGAGCAGCCGCCGGTTGCGGCGTGCGTCCCGCCTACCGGCGGGAGCTTCACGCTGCTCGAGTGGCATGCCCCACAGGCTACCAATAAACGTGGACCGACTCCCCGTTTAGTGACTAGCGTTCCGGGGTAGTAAACGGGGAGTTGTTATCCGGTTTGTTTCACGGTGACCCGGCACGGTGGCCGCGGCACCACTCGACGGCTCGCTTCGGGCGCAATCCCCGGCCCCGTCGCGTCGGCGCTGGGAGAGGGTGACGTGAGCACTACCCGTCGGGTCGAGTCGACCCTCGATGAGCGCAGGCCCGACGACGGTTACCCCAGCGACGATGACGTGGCCGGCGCCTCGACCACCAGCCCCACCACCGGCTCGCCGCCGGACGGCCCCGCCGCCACAGCGAAGCCCCCGGAGGCCACCGCCGCACCGGAGGAACCGGCAACGTCCCGCGGTTGGGGGCTGCCGCTGGCGGTCCTCATCGTCGGCATGTTCATGTCGGTGCTGGACACCAGCATCGTCAACGTCGCCATCCCGGTGATCCAGAAGCAGTTCGGGGTCTCCGCCGCCGACGCCCAGTGGATCAGCACCTCGTACAGCCTCACCGAGGGCATCATGGTGCCGATCAGCGCCTGGGTCGGCACCCGGATCGGGGCGAAGCAGCTCTACATCTGGTCCCTGATCGGGTTCACCGTGGCCTCTGCGCTCTGCGGGCTATCCGACAACCTGTTCTTCATGATCCTCTTCCGCTTCGCCCAGGGCGTTCCGGGCGGGATGATCCCGGTGACCTGCCTGATCATGCTGACCCGGATGGTGCCGAAGGAGAAGTTCGGCGCGGCGATGGGCCTCTACGGGCTCGGCGTCGTCGTCGCCCCCGCCATCGGTCCGACACTGGGTGGGTACTTCAGCGAGTTCTTCAGCTGGCGGCTCGTCTACTACGTCAACGTCCCGATCGGGATCCTGGGAGCCATCGCGGCGATCATCGTGCTGGCGCCGACCTCCCCGGTGCGCAGCAGCCGGCTCGATCTGCTGGGGTTCGCCAGCATCGCCGGTGCGTTCCTGGCGTTGCTGCTGGTGATCGAGGAGGGGCCGGACTGGGGCTGGACCAGCTACCCGATCCTCATGCTGGCCGCGCTGGCACTCGACCTCTTCGTGGTCTTCGCGATCGTCGAGAACCAGTCCGAGCACCCGCTGATCAACCTGGGAGTGTTCCGGAACGCGCAGTTCAACCTCTCGCTGATCCTCATCACCGTGTTCTCGGTCGCCATCTTCGCGGAGTTCTTCTACATACCCCAGTTCCTCCAGAGCGCGCGGGCCTACACCCCGATGCAGGCCGGCATGGCGCTGATGCCTCAGGCCCTGGTCCTGGTCGTCCTGATGCCGGTCACCGGCATGCTCTACGACCGGTTCGGGTCCCGCTGGCTGGCCATCCTCGGGCTGACGCTGACCGGGACGGGCCTGCTCCTGCTCTCCGACCTCACGATCGACATGACCGGTGCCCGGTTGACGCTCGGCATGGTCACCATGGCATCCGGGCTGGGCCTGGGCATGATGCCGGTGATGGCGGGCGGGCTGGCGACGTTGAGCCCTGACCTCGCCGACGCCGGCGGCTCGTTCAACACCCTGGTCCAGCGGGTCAGCCAGGCGCTCGGGCTGGGCACCCTGTCCGCCCTGGTGACCGTGGACCGGGCGCAGTTCATGTCCGACCGCTCGGCGCAGGCGTGGGACACCTCCGCCCACACCCCACAGGTGATGGCCATGCAGGAGCAGGGGCCGGGCGGTCTGCTGCCGGTGTATCAGCAGATGGGCGCCATGGTGCAGGGTCAGGTGTACGCGAACGTGTTCTTCGTCGTCGCCTGGATCACCTTCGGCTGCGTCGCGCTGGCGATCTTCCTGCCCACCGGTCGTCCCTCCGGCGGTCAAGTGGTCGCGCACTGATGAACTCGACCGACGTCGTCGCGCCTCCGGTGGAGTCGTCCGGGCGGCCCGCCGAGCGGAAACTCAAGCGGTCCACCCGTATCGGCATCGTGGTCGTCTCCACCATGGTGGGCCTGCAGATACTCGGTTTCGGCGGCACCTACCTGCTGTTCTCCCGACACTACGTGTCAACGGACAACGCCCAGATCGACGGCGACCAGGTGGACATCAAGGCCCCGACGTCCGGTCTGCTCACGGACTGGAAGGTCACCGGGGGCAGCGTCGTGCGCGCCAACCAGATCCTCGGGCACGTCCGCCACATCGGCAGCGGGCCGCAGACCGAGCAGATCATCAGGTCCGAGGGCCCCGGCACCGTCGCGGTCCACAACGGCGTCGAGGGCCAGTACGTCACCGACGGCCAGACCCTCGCCACCGCCTACGACTTCAACAGCCTGTACGCGACAGCGCGCGTGAACGAGACGGAGATCGAGGACGTCCATCCCGGCAAGCTCGTCGACATCAAGGTCGACGCGTTCCCGGACACACCCGTCACCGGCATCGTGTCGCAGATACGGAACGGGGCGGCCGGGCAGTTCACCGTCTACCCCGCCTCGAACGAGGACCCCACGAACCCGCAGAAGATCGACCAGTACATCCCCGTCAGGATCCAGCTGATGTCGACTCACGGCCTCGCCCTGGTCCCCGGCATGAACGTGACGGTCCACATCCACAAGGACTAGCGCCGGATCGGGCCCGGTGACAGCCTCGGGCCTAGTGCGTCTTGCCGCTGGTACCGACGGCCGAGGCGGAACAGTTGGCGTTGCAGTTGTTCGTCGCGGTGCCACCGTTGCTGGCCGGCGCGGGGCAGGGGAAGCTCCACGGGATCCCCATGAAGTAGATCGTGTACACGCAGGTGCCTGCGGTCGGTACCGTGGCCACCCCGTGCCCCGCACCGGTGGAGGCCAGCGCGGTCCCTCCCAGCATCGTCGCGGACCCGCCCGTCGCCAGCGCCAACGCGAACACGGCCGTACCGATGGTCTTCAACATCGCCATTCGCCTCCCGAGGTGACCGGATGAGGACACGCCGGTCGTGCCCTGACCGCCACGAATTGTTGCGCCGATCACACCGCGGGAGAATCCGCCAAATTGACGAGGCCGACGTGGGCCTAGTAGTCCACCACCGGCTCGTCGAAGTAGCGCTTCAGGGCCGCGTGCCAGGGGTTGTTCGGAACCTCGGGATGCAGCGCCGCGATCCCGAGGCCGTACTTGCTGACCGAGGCCGGGCGGACCCCCAGCCGGAGCAGCATCTGGTCGGCCCGGCCCATGCCGTTGGCGGACTTGCTCTCCACCAGCACGTGGGTTCCGGAGTCGGTCATGCTGGCGTGCGGGGTGTGGCAGCTCAGGGCCACGTCGCAGGTCAGCCGGGATCCCTCATCCAGCGAGGTGAACGTCGTCCGCCGGTAGAGGTTGATCAGCATCGGCTGCAGGCCGGGAGGGACCGGCTGACCGTAGGTTCGCATCAGGGTCTGGGCCAGGAATTCGTGCGCCTGCTCGGTCAGTACGGCCCGGTCCTCGATCGCGTGCTTGATCCGGTCCTTCACCGTCGCGCCCCTCAGGCCGACGGTCTTGACCTCGAACATGCACAGCCCGCTGTCGATGTAAGTACGGGTGCGGGCCTTGAACCGCCGCCGGCGGCGTTGCAGATGCGCACGGTAGGTCAGCAGGTCCGGGGTGTCGAAGTACACCGACTCGTAGTCGAAGGTGCGCTGGCCGTCGATCTCCAGCACCCGCAGGGACCCCAGCTCGGCGATGAGCCGCCGGAAGATCCGGGCCGGCACGAAGTACTTGCGGTCGACCCTGGTGAGCAGCTCCGCCGACTCGACCAGGTCGGCCAGCCCGATCGGCGCCACCATCCCCGCCGCGTCCCGGATCGAGTCCTCCGAGCCGTACACCTCCGCCTCCGGGCCGGCCGGGAGGCCAGGGGGCGCGAACGCCCCGGCGGTGGGCTCGACGGCGTCCTGATCCGCGAGCTCGACGGCGTCCTGATCCGCGGGGTCGGACAACGTGCACACCCTGCGGGCGTCGCGGGCCTCGATGATGCGGGATCGGTCCAGGGACATGCCAGCGCGTGCTCTTCTCTGCTGCTCACGACCGGTTCGGGAACCGCGTGAGCGCGCGTGAAAGGGACTGCGGGAAGCCGCTCTTGAGCGCCAGTCTACGGACTGATCGGACTCCTGTGGGCGGCTTCGCCCCTCACCGGCTGGTCAGTGGCGCGAGGCGGAGGCGTCGACCTCGCCGAAGAACACGTTGCGAACGACCTCCGGTGCGCTCAGCGCGGACACCACACCCGCGACCCGGGCCCGGTCGAGATCGCGTGCGGCCCGCAAGCCGGCGGCCAGCTCCGCGGGGTCGCGGCCGTGCACGGAACCCGACACGTGCTCACGAACCAGACCACCGGTGTCGCTTCCGTGGGTCACGACCGCCGGCAGCCCGGTCGCCAGGGCCTCGACGAGCACCCGGGGGAAGCCCTCGTAACCGGGGTGGGAGGTCATGAGGAAGACCCCCGAGCTGCTCCTGACCACGGCGAGCTCCGGCGGCGTAAGCCGTCCGACCAGGGTGATGCGCCGGCTCACGTCGGTCGGCAGGTCGGCGATCTGCCGCTCGAGTTCGGCGCGCAACGTGCCGGACCCGACGATCCGCAGCGTCCAGGGTTCATCGGGGTGGGTCTGCGCGAGCAGGGCGAAGGCGCGGATAGCGAGCTCGGGATCCTTGGGTACCTCCAGCCGGCCGACCCACACCACCGCGTACGGGTCCGGAGACTCGGGCTGGAACGGTGTGTTGGCCGGGTCGAACCAGGTCGGTGCGGACACGGTGCACGGGTTCCAGCCTCGCACCCGCTCCGCGTAGTCCGGGTTGAACACGATCACCCGCTGCGCCAGGCGGGCCATGATCCGGTCGAGCGTCTCATAGAGCGGACCACCCGCGAACCGCCAGATCGAATCGGAGGTCTGCCCGATGAGGCCGCGTTGCTGGGTGTGGATGCAGTAGGTCAGCGGGGCGCGGAACAGCAGCCGGACCGCCATCGCCACGTCGAGACGGTGTGCCTGGACCATCTTCGGGCGCGGGATGGCGGCGCGGTAGCGCACGAGGCCGGCGACCAGCCGCGCCGAGTGCGGGATGATCCGCTGGGGCCCACGCTTGTCGATGCGGGCGACCGGCAGGAAATGAACCGTGTGTCCCCCGACCTCGTGGATCTCCCATCGTCCCAGCCGGTGGTCCGGGCTGCTGCCGTCGTCGACCCCGACGATCGCAAGTTCGACACCGGGCGGGGCGTACTCGAGAAGCCCCTTGATGCACGTGACGATCCCGCCGATCGTGACCGGGCGGCTGATGTCCAACTGCTGGACCAGCAGGCGATCGACCTCGCCGGGGCGCGGTTTCCCGCCGACCGTCTCCGTCGCACGAGACTCATCGCGCATCGTCGGGCTTCCCTTCATGCCACCCTCGTCGTCCGATCAGGTACCGGTGATCAGATACTGACCACGACCTGGTCCTTCTCGGCGAGCGCCCTGCGCCCCAGCGGGGCGTCGGGGTCGACCTGATGGGTCAACACCCTCTTGTAACTGGTTCTGCTGTGCAACCCGGTGGCTCGCCACGCACCGGTCAGAGCGACTTTCGCCCAGAAACCCGGGCCGTCCAGCGAACGCGACCGGGGTCGCCAGTGCAAGTCACGGCGCAGGATCCCGTTCCCATAGTTCATCGCATAGCTACGCCGGACCTGATCGGTCCAATGCTCGGTGGTCAATGACACATTGAGCATGTCGTAGTTGGTGACCCGGTGCGGTCCGTTCAACGCCCAATGCAGCATATCGCCGGGCTCGAGATCGTAGACCTGTGCGTAATCGTCGTACCAGGGTTCGAAAGGCAGGTCTTCCAGATCGAGACTACGCATCACGTTCTCCACGTTGACCGGAGGCAGGAAAGGCTCGGTCGGGGGGTAGATCCAGATCCGTTTGCGCCCCCTGACCTGCCACAGCCCCTGGCCGGGCCGGTCGAAGTGATAGAAGACCTGGGCGTTCGGCGAGGAGATCAGAAGGCACAGTTTGCGCTTGAACGTCCGGAAACCCGGAACGGCCTCCTCCAGCTCGGAATACATCCGGCCCAGTAGATCCGCGAAACGCGGATCCACGTTCTCCATCGCCATCATGTTGATCCATAACCGGCCCCGGCGCACCGCTTCCAGCACCTCTGCGCCGGATAACCCGGCCCGGTCACAATGGCTCCACGTCGACACGTCCTCACCCATGGTCGTGATGTCCATGTGGCGCGGGTCGATGGTCTCGATCAGTCCGGCGAGCGATTCATCGGTGAACAGCTCGTTCTCAGCCAATCGGTGTCGCAGTCTGGCCGTGTGAAATCCCCATACCCTTGCCTGCGAATCATCGATCTCTTCGAACACCTGTCGCTCATCGCGCATGGTGCAGTCCTCTCTGGATAGCGCGGTACCGCTGCGGGGCGCCGTACGCGCCACCTGCCACCTGGGGCTCATGCCGTACTTTCGGCGAGGTCACCCGGCCCCCGTCCTGGCGACGACACCGGGCTCATGCGCAGGAACGTCTTCGCTCGCTCGAGCGCGATCCGTCCCGCCGGCGCGCGACGGGACACGTCGTAGAGCATGCGAAGAGCAGGGTGGATCAACTCGACCGCCTGGGGGTAGCGAAAGGGCTGGGGCCCGAAACCCAGCTTGAACTGGTCAGGTCCGGGCAGGCTGGCGCGGGTGATCGACTCTCCGGACAGGAGCTGATCCGCGGTGGCCGCGCCGAGCCCCCCGAAGTCGAACCACCGGCATCCGTACCGGCGCCCCCAGCGAATCGCCTCCCAGATGACCGCCGCCGAGACGTTCAGCCCGAGCGCGGCCGGGTCCGAACGGTCGATTCCGGTCAGCCGGGACTTAAGCACGCCGCCACAGGCGGTCAGCAGCTCGACCGCCACCGGCCTGCTCTCCACCTCGGCGACCAGGATCAGCACGTGCCCACCCGGGTCGAGCGCCTCGTACAGCGACCTCAGGTAGGCCGGAGAGAAGCTGGTGAAGCCCTGGTAGGCACCGGTGTTAGCGGCCAACGCCGCCACGGTCGGGATATCCGCGGCGCTGCCGACCCGAACCTTCACGCCGCGCTGTGGCCACTGCCTGGTCCAACTCCGGAGACGACGACTGAGCTGCTTGCGAAGCTCTTCCTCGGTCCGGTTCAGATCGATGCGCAGGGATGCCGCGGGCGCGATCCCCGCCTCCGATCGGCGGAACCCCCGTCGCAGCAGTTCCGCGCTGACGTC
>Ga0310811_10004071_pt1 | contig 18414 bp, 15 predicted proteins | sample YCmetagenome_FD_207642 | JGI IMG/M metagenome (GOLD analysis project Ga0310811, IMG submission 207642) | Soil microbial communities from experimental microcosm in Duke University, North Carolina, United States - YC | ecosystem: Engineered > Artificial ecosystem > Soil microcosm > Unclassified ...
TCGCAGCGGGAATGACCGCCCTGCCGATGGTGTTGGCCGCCCTGAGGACATCTCCCGCAGGCAATTGACCTATCGCGGATATCTGGGCTACCCCCGGCACCCCGACCAAACTGAAAAATTAACCATATAGGGCCTAGGATCGCGCGCCGTCCAAAAACCTACGCCCCGAGCCCACTTTGGCCCCATCTTTCCGCAGTGCAGCAGAACACCTATATAGCGTGCCGAGCCCTTGCATTGGGGCTTCAGATGGGCGTGAATGCGCGCCCTATCGTGCGGTGCAGCGTAGCGCCCGCGAGGAGCTAGGGATGATCGGCCTCGTATTAGTGACCCACGGGCGGCTCGCCATCGAGTTCCGCTCAGCGCTGGAGCATGTGGTCGGGCCTCAGCGTCAGATCGAGGCGATTACAATCGGCCCCGACGATGACGTTGAGCAGTGCCGTAAGAACATTCTCGAGGCGGTGAAGCGGGTGGATAGCGGCGAAGGCGTCGCGATCCTGACCGATATGTTCGGGGGCACGCCGTCCAACCTCGCCATTTCCGTGATGAGCCAGCCGAAGGTCGAGGTACTTGCTGGTATCAATCTACCCATGCTGATCAAGCTCGCCAAAATCCGCGAGATCAGCCCTCTTCAGGACGCGGTCGCTGCCGCACAGGAAGCCGGCCGTAAATACTGTACGATCGCCAGCCGCGTCCTCAACGGAAAATGACCTCCCGCGCGCCAGCGGACGAGACGCCTGTCTCGCGCGAGGTGGAGATCGTCAACAAAAAGGGATTGCACGCCCGCGCATCCGCGAAATTCGTGCAGACTGCCGAACAGTTTGACGCCGCCATTACCGTGACCCGCGGCCACGAAACGGTTGGCGGGACCTCGATCATGGGCTTGATGATGCTAGCCGCAGGCCCTGGGATTTCCATCACAATCAAGGCGATCGGCAAGGACGCGGCGAAGGCGGTCGAAACCTTGTGCAAGCTGGTTGAGGGCGGCTTCGGCGAAGAGGACTGAGCGCCCCACCCACCCCGCCACTACATAAAGAATTCTTTATATATTCATTGCGGCGTCGGCGGCGGGCTGTTATAGGCACGCCCAGCCAAGCAATCCCTTTCAGCAGGAACCGTCATGAGCGCGAAAGTAGCGTCCGAATACATCGTCAAAGACATTGGCCTCGCCGATTTCGGCCGGAAGGAAATCTCCATTGCGGAGACCGAAATGCCCGGCCTGATGGCAACACGCGAGGAGTACGGTGCGAAGCAGCCGCTCAAAGGCGCGCGCATCGCCGGCTCGCTGCACATGACGATCCAGACCGCGGTGCTGATCGAGACCCTGAAGGCGCTCGGCGCCGACGTGCGCTGGGTCTCATGCAACATCTATTCGACGCAGGATCACGCCGCGGCAGCCGTTGCGGCCGGCGGCACGCCCGTCTTCGCAGTCAAAGGCGAAACGTTGAAAGAATACTGGGACTACACCCGCAAACTGTTCGAGTGGCATGGCGGTGGCTATCCCAACATGATCCTGGATGACGGCGGTGATGCGACTTTGTTCGTGCATCTCGGCGTGCGCGCGGAAGGCGGCGACACCGCGTTCCTCGAAAAGGCAACGTCGGAGGAAGAGGAAATCCTGTTCGCGCTGATCAAGAAGACGGTGAAAGAAAAGCCGAAGGGCTGGTTCGGCGAGATTGCGAAATCGATCAAAGGCGTCTCGGAAGAGACCACCACCGGCGTGCATCGGCTTTACGAAATGCAGAAGAAGGGCAGCCTGCTGTTCCCTGCGATCAACGTGAACGACTCCGTCACCAAGTCGAAGTTCGACAACCTCTATGGTTGCCGCGAGTCGCTGGTCGACGGCATTCGCCGCGGCACCGACGTAATGATGGCCGGCAAGATCGCGATGGTCGCGGGCTTCGGCGACGTCGGCAAAGGCTCAGCCGCTTCGCTGCGCCAGGCCGGCTGCCGCGTGATGGTGTCTGAGATCGATCCGATCTGCGCGTTGCAGGCGGCGATGGAAGGCTATGAGGTCGTCACGATGGAAGACGCGGCGCCGCGCGCCGACATCTTCGTGACCGCGACCGGCAACAAGGACGTCATCACCATCGAGCACATGCGCGCCATGAAGGATCGCGCGATCGTCTGCAATATCGGCCACTTCGACAACGAGATCCAGGTCGCGGGCCTGAAGAACTTCAAATGGAGCAACGTCAAGCCGCAGGTGGACGAGATCGAGTTTCCGTCAGGCAGGCGCATCATCCTGCTGTCGGAAGGCCGGCTGGTGAACCTCGGCAACGCCATGGGTCACCCCAGTTTCGTGATGTCGTCGTCCTTCACCAACCAGACACTGGCGCAGATTGAATTGTGGGGTAACGCCGGCAAATACGAAAAGAAGGTTTACACGCTGCCGAAGAAGCTCGACGAAAAGGTCGCGCGCCTGCACCTTGAGAAGATCGGCGTGAAGCTCACCAAGCTGCGCGACGATCAGGCGACCTATATCGGCGTGCCGAAGGACGGCCCATTCAAGAGCGACCACTACCGGTACTGAGGAAGACTAGTCGCGCTTCGGGCTTTCGGCGTCCGGCATGATCAGCCGGGCGCCGCGTTCGTATGTGAGATAGCTCCACAGCCAGTGCGCCACGACCTGCAACCGGTTCTCGAAACCGACGAGCAGGTAAATGTGGACGAGCGCCCACAGGAACCAGGCGAGCCGGCCCTTGAGGTGCCAGCGGCCGAAATCGAACACTGCCGCGTTGCGCCCAATGATTGCCGTGTTGCCGCGGTTGTGGAACCGGAACGGCTTGGGCGCCGTCTTGCCGCGGGCCTGCGCGGCCAGCGCGCGACCAATGTAATCTCCCTGCTGTGCGGCGACCTGCGCCAATGCCGGAAGTGGCTCGCCGCGCTCGTCGAGCGTCACCGCGCTGTCGCCCAGCACATAGACACCCGGCAAGTTCGGTACCGACAGATCCGGCCCAACCGCGACGCGGCCGGCTCGATCGAGCGGCACGCCGAGCATCGCCACGCCGGGCGCGGCCTGGATACCGGCGCCCCAGATGATCGTGGCGGCCGCGATCATTTGGCCGCCAACCGTCGCACCCTTGGCCGTGAGGGTCTCGACCGGCCGGCCCAGCATTACCGTGACGCCGAGCCTCGTCAGCTCCTTTTGCGCGTAGTCCGCCAGCGATTGCGGAAAGCTCGCCAGCAGGCGCGGCGCGGCTTCGATCAGGAGAATGCGTGCCTGGCGCGGATCAATATGCCGGAAGTCGCGCGCGAGCGCGTAACGCGCAAGCTCGGCGACCGACCCTGCCATCTCGACGCCGGTCGGCCCACCGCCGACGACGATCACCGTCATCAACCGGTCACGTTCTGCCGGGTCTGCGGCATTGTCGGCGCGCTCGAATGCGGTGAGCAATTCGGTGCGGATCGCGCGCGCGTCCTCGAGACTGCGCGGGCCCCTGGCAAATGCCATCCATTGCGGATGGCCGAAATAGGAATAAATGGAGCCGGTCGCGACCACCAGTTTGTCGTACGGTCCGACCGTCCCCGCGCTGGTCTTTACCCAGCGCACCGCCGTGTCGATGTCAGTCACCTCGCCGAGCAACACGTCGACGTTCTTGTAGCGGCCGAGGATGCGCCGGATCGGGCGCGCGATGTCGGCCGGGGACAAAGCCGCCGTCGCAACCTGGTAGAGCAGCGGAACAAACAGATGATAGTTGGCGCGGTCGATCACGGTGACGCGCGCCGGCGCGTTTCCCAATGCTTTGGCGCAGGCCAGCCCGGCAAAACCCGCGCCGATGATGACGACATGCGGCTGCTGTTTCATGGCACTACTCTAACGCGACAAAGCGCCCAAAGGCCCTGCCGGCCGGCTACGCTTTGACTTCTTGCCGCAGTGCACCGTCGGTGTTATCTGCCGCGCCATGACGGCCTCTCCCATCCAGAATATCCGCAACTTCTCGATCGTTGCGCATATCGACCACGGCAAGTCCACGCTTGCCGACCGTCTGATTCAGCTCACCGGCGGGCTGGAAGAGCGCGAAATGAAGGAGCAGGTGCTCGATTCGATGGATATCGAGCGCGAGCGCGGCATTACCATCAAGGCACAGACCGTCCGCCTCAAATACAAGGCGCGCGACGGCAAAGACTATGTCTTGAACCTGATCGACACGCCCGGCCACGTCGACTTTGCCTATGAGGTGAACCGGTCGCTTGCTGCCTGCGAGGGCTCGCTCCTTGTGGTCGATGCGAGCCAGGGGGTTGAGGCGCAGACGCTGGCGAACGTCTATCAGGCGATCGACAACGGCCACGAGATCGTGCCCGTGCTCAACAAAGTCGACCTGCCCGCCGCCGAACCCGCCAAGGTCAAGCAGCAGATCGAGGACGTGATCGGGCTTGACGCGTCAAACGCCATCGAGATTTCCGCGAAGACCGGACTGAATGTGCCGGAGGTTCTGGAGGCGATCGTCACGCGCCTGCCGCCGCCGAAAGGCGACCGCGACGCAACGCTGAAGGCATTGCTGGTCGACAGCTGGTACGACGTCTATCTCGGCGTGGTCGTGCTGGTGCGCATCGTCGACGGCGTGCTGAAAAAAGGCCAGCGCATCCGCATGATGGGCACGAACGCCGCCTATGATGTCGATCGCACCGGCGTGTTCACGCCCAAGCTCACCCCGGTGGACGAGCTCGGCCCCGGCGAGATCGGCATGCTCACCGCCTCGATCAAGGAAGTGGCCGACACCCGCGTCGGCGACACCATTACCGACGACCGCAAGCCGGTCGATAAGCCTCTGCCCGGCTTTCGTCCCGCCGTGCCTGTCGTGTTCTGCGGCCTGTTTCCTGTCGATGCCGCACAATTCGAGGATCTGCGCGCGGCGATGGGCAAGCTGCGTCTCAACGACGCGAGCTTCACCTACGAGATGGAAACGTCCGCCGCGTTGGGCTTCGGCTTCCGTTGCGGCTTCCTCGGCCTGCTGCACCTGGAAATCATCCAGGAGCGGCTGTCGCGCGAGTTCAATCTTGATCTGATCGCGACCGCACCGTCGGTCATCTACAAGATCAAGCTGACTACCGGCAAAGAACTCGAGATTCACAATCCAGTCGATATGCCGGATCCAAACCACATCGAGGAGATGCAGGAGCCCTGGATCGAGGCGACGATCCTGACGCCGGACGAATATCTCGGCTCCGTCCTCAAGCTCTGCCAGGACCGGCGCGGCGAGCAAAAGGAACTGACCTACGTCGGCAACCGCGCGATGGTGAAATACAATTTGCCGCTCAACGAAGTCGTGTTCGATTTCTACGACCGGCTCAAATCCGTTTCACGCGGCTACGCCTCGTTCGACTATCACCTCACCGACTACAGGCCGGCGGACCTCGTGAAGCTGCAGATGCTGGTCAATGGCGAGCCGGTGGACGCACTGGCGATGCTGGTGCACCGGACACGCGCAGAGAGCCGCGGTCGCGCCATGGCCGAAAAGCTCAAGGAGCTCATTCCGCCCCACATGTTCCAGGTGCCGATCCAGGCCGCGATCGGCGGCAAGATCATCGCGCGCGAAACGGTGCGCGCCTTCCGCAAGGACGTCACCGCCAAGTGCTACGGCGGCGACGCCACGCGCAAGCGCAAACTGCTCGACAAGCAGAAGGAAGGTAAAAAGCGCATGCGCCAGTTCGGCAAGGTCGATATCCCGCAGGAAGCCTTCATCGCCGCGCTGAAAGTCGACGTTTAGTCAGGCTGGCGGCCGTAAACTCTTTGTTTTCTTCAAATTCCGGCCCACAAGACCGCAAGCGGGCGGAACCGGCTGTTACAAACATTGAATTGACCTGACAGGCGGCGCCGAAGCCGCTAAATCGGAAGCATGCGCACCCGGATCACGGCCCTGTCGGGGATGCCGTTCATTGTGGTCGGAATTCTGGCTGCCTCGGCGTCGATCGCCGCGGCGCAGACGCCGGCACCCAAGGCACCATTGCCGCCAGCGAAGCCGGCAATGACCGAAAAAGCCCGCGAGAAAAGCGTGCCGGCGAAGCTGCTGTTCGGAGCCAAGGCTTTACCGTCGCTCGGCAGGTCCATGGCAATCGGATACTACCCGCTCGGCTGCCTCTCAGGCGGCGTCGAGCTACCGATCTCCGGGCCGAACTGGCAGGTGATGCGCCTGTCACGCAACCGCAATTGGGGGCACCCGAGCCTCGTCAACTTCATCGAGAAATTTGCGGCGCAGGCATCGAAGGCAACGGGCTGGAACGGCATCCTCGTCGGCGACATGGCGCAGCCGCGCGGCGGACCCACGGTCTCGGACCATGCGAGCCATCAGACCGGTCTCGATGTCGACATCTGGTTCATGCCGATGCCAGACCACGTCTTGAGTAAAGATGAACGCGACACGATCCCCGCCAGCAACCTGGTGGCAGCGGACTGGAAACACCTCAATCCGCAAACCTGGAGGTCCGAGCACATCGCTTTCATCAAGACCGCCGCCCAGCAGCCAGAAGTCGAACGCGTGCTCGTCAATGCGGCGATCAAAAAAGAATTGTGCCGCGCGGAAGCCAATCAACCGCATGCCTGGATGTCGAAGGTGCGACCTTGGTATGGCCATCACGACCACATTCATGTGCGGCTGAGATGCCCTTCCGACTCTCCGCAGTGCAAGGCGCAACCTCCGGTGACGGGAGGCGACGGATGCAGCGCCAAGGAACTGGACTACTGGTTCTCCCCAAAAGTTATTCCTCCGAGAAAACCGGGGCCACCGGGGCGGCAGACCATGCTTTCGGACCTGCCTGCCGCCTGCAAAGGCGTGCTCGAAGCCGCCGACAATAAGAAGACCAGCGTCGCAACCGACAACCAGAAGTAACTGCCGCGCAGTTCTACGCCGATGCCCAAGAGCACTATTAGTTCAAACAAGCGTGACGACCTCGAAATGCTTGCCGCTCTCGAGCGCAAGGTGCTCTGGCTCGCGAGCTGGATGATCCATAACGCCAATCACCTGCGTGAGAACGAGGATGGACTGAAGGTCGGCGGCCACCAGGCATCGAGCGCTTCGCTCGCGACCATCATGACCGCGCTTTATTTCGACGTGCTGCGGCCGCAGGACCGTGTCGCCGTCAAACCGCACGCCAGCCCGATCTTTCACGCCATCCAGTATCTGCTCGGCAATCAATCACGCGAACGCCTGGAAGCGTTCCGTGGCTACAAGGGTGCGCAGAGCTACCCCTCACGCACGAAGGACACCGACGACGTCGACTTCTCGACCGGCTCGGTCGGTCTCGGCGTCGCACAGACTTTGTTTTCCTCGCTCACGCAGGACTACGTGCGCGCGCATGGCTGGGGTCTCGCGCGGCCTGAAGGACGCATGGTTGCGCTCGTTGGCGATGCCGAACTGGACGAGGGCAACATCTTCGAGGCGTTGCTCGAAGGCTGGAAACAGGGCCTGCGCAATTGCTGGTGGATCATCGACTACAACCGCCAGAGCCTCGACGCCGTGGTGCGCGAAGGGTTGTGGGAGCGCTACGAGCAGTTGTTCAAGAACTTCGGCTGGAACGTTGCCATCGTCAAATACGGCTCGCTTCAGCGGGCGGCTTTTGAGGAACCGGGCGGCGAGACCTTGCGCCGCTGGATCGATAATTGCCCCAACCAGCTTTACTCGGCACTGGTGTTCGCGGGCGGCGCGGCTTGGCGCAAGCGGCTCAACGACGAGATCGGCGACCAGGGCGCCGTCAGCAAGCTGATCGAGAAGCGCAGCGACGACGAGCTCGCGGCCCTGATGAACAATCTGGGCGGGCACGACCTTCCATCGGTTCTCGATGCCTTCCATAGTGCCGATCCGACAAAGCCGACCTGCTTCATCTGCTACACCGTCAAAGGCTTCGGGCTGCCCTTTGCAGGGCACAAGGACAATCACGCCGGGCTGATGACGCCGCAGCAGATGGAGAAGTTCCGTCAGGCCATGGGCGTGCGGCCAGGTCACGAATGGGACAAGTTCGAAGGGCTGCAGCCGGCGGCGGCGCAAATTCAGACGTTCCTCGCGCGCGTGCCGATCGCAACGGGAAGTCCGCGGCGTCTCACGGCGCCAACCGTCGACGTGCCGGACAACCTCGCAGTGACCATTCAGCCGGTGATGTCGACGCAAACCGGCTTTGGCGCCATTCTCAATGAAATTGGGCGCGGCGACAGCGAATTTGCCCGCCACATCGTCACGACGTCGCCGGACGTGACGGTCTCGACCAATCTCGGCCCATGGGTGAACCGGCGCGGCCTGTTCGCGCGTCAGGCGATGGCCGATACGTTCAAGCGGGAGCAGATTCCCTCGACATTCAACTGGGAATTTTCGCCGAAAGGCCAGCACATCGAGCTCGGCATCGCCGAGATGAACCTGTTCATCCTGCTGTCGGCGCTGGGACTCTCGCACACAATCAACGGCGAGCGGCTGCTGCCGATCGGAACGCTGTACGATCCCTTTATCGCGCGCGGGCTCGATGCCCTCAATTACGCCTGCTACCAGGATGCACGCTTCATCGTTGTCGCGACGCCCTCGGGCATAACGCTTGCAGGCGAAGGCGGCGCGCACCAGTCGATCGCCGAGCCTCTGATCGGCCTCGCGCAGGACGGGCTCGCCAGTTTCGAGCCGGCCTATGTCGACGAGCTCGCCGCCATCATGCGCTGGGCCTTCACTTACATTCAGAAAGACGGCGACGCGACGCCGTCGGAGCGCAACTGGCTGCGCGACGAAACCGGTGGCTCAGTCTATCTGCGTCTTTCGACCCGTCCGATCGAGCAGATCAAGCGGCAAATGACGCCCGAACTGCAGCAGCAGATCGTCGACGGTGCCTATTGGCACCGCAAGCCTGGCCCGAATTGCCAGGTCGTCGTCGCCTATACCGGTGCGGTCGCGCCGGAAGCAATCGAGGCTGTCGGCCTGATGGCGGAGGACCGTCGCGACGTCGGTCTGCTGGCCATCACGTCGGCCGACCGCCTCAATGCCGGCTGGACCGCGGCGCAGCGCGCCCGTGAACGCGGCCTTGTTCACGCCCGCTCACATATCGAGCGCCTGCTCGCCGACGTTCCGGCGTATTGCGGTATCGTCAGCGTCCTCGACGGACATCCGGCGACATTAGCCTGGCTCGGCGCGGTCGCCGGCCATCGCGTGCGGCCGCTTGGCGTCGAGCATTTCGGCCAGACCGGCTCATTGGCCGATCTTTACCGGCACTATGGAATCGATGCGAATGCGATCGTTGCGGCGGCGCAGGCGATCGCGCCCGGCCGCCCGATCCGGCACCTCAAGGCGCTGCCCTGAGCTGTCGGTTACATCATCATGCCCATTCCGAACAGCATGACCGGAATGGCAAGAATAACGACCCAGACAATGATCGCGCAGATGATCACCGCTATCGTGTAGATCAGCGCGTTGTTCGCTGCCGGCCGCATCAGCGCGACGATGCCGGTGTAGAGCAAATACAGGCTGTACAGGCCGAGGATCGCCAAGAAGCTCAGTGCGGGAAGAATATTGAACACGCCGGCAATCCAGGCGGCCGTCGGCGCATAAGCCGACACTTTCATGGCGCTTTGCAGATTCTTGCGGGCACCAAATGTGCCGGCAAGGAAATCGATGATGTAGCCGACTACAAAGAAACCTATCAGCGACAGCACGTAAACGACGACGGCACGAAAGAGCCCAAGACCAATTCCGATCCGCACGCCCCCGACGCCGATAATCGATGTGCCGATAAAAGTGCAAATTGGCGCAATCGCAGCCAGGACCGCAACATAGTTGGAAAGAAGATAGCCGGCGTCGCCTGGCTCGGAGTCAATTTTCGCCCATTCCGACTTGGGCTGCAGCAGGATCCCCTTGATTCGGTCCACGAGATTCATGACACCCCTCCATTGATCCGCGGCCGATTATAGACGTTTTTGGTCCTCCAAAATCATCGCCGCACCTTTTTCCGCAATCATCATTGTCGGTGAATTGGTATTGCCGGACGTGATCGACGGCATAACCGAGGCATCGACAACTCGCAGTCTTTCCATGCCGATAACACGAAGCCGGGCATCGACTACTGCCCGTGCATCATCGTCCCGGCCCATCCGGGCCGTGCCGACCGGGTGGAAAATCGTGGTCCCGATGTCGCCTGCCGCCTTCACCAGGCTGGCCTCATCGTCATCTCCCGTCGACTCGCCGGGGAGATATTCGACAGGTGAGTATTTCTGCAGCGCCGGCTGCCGCACAATTTCCCGGGTCACCCGGATCGAATCCGCCGCAACCTGCTGGTCTTCCGGCGTCGCCAGATAATTTGGACTGATTGCCGGCGCTACCCCTGGATCGGCCGACTTGAGCGTAAGCGCACCGCGGCTGGTCGGGCGGACATTGGTCACGCTGGCGGTAAAGGCCGGAAACGGGTGCAGCGGCTCGCCGAACTTGTCGAGCGATAGCGGCTGCACGTGATACTGAATATTGGCGCGATCCTGCGTCGAATCGGACCTGGTAAAGGCGCCGAGCTGCGACGGCGCCATTGTCATAGGACCGCGCCGGCGAAACGCATAGTTCATTCCCATCGCGACACGATTGAATATCGACGAATAGGTCTCGTTCAGCGTTTTCACGCCCGACACCTTGTAGATCATGCGCAACTGCAGATGATCGTGCAGGTTGGCGCCGACTCCCGGCCTGTCGAGCGCGATCGGAATGCCAAATTTCGACAGCTGCAATGCCGGACCGATCCCCGACAGCATCAGGATGTGTGGCGAGCCGATCGAGCCGGCAGCCAGGATCACCTCGCCACGGCTGCGCGCGGCGCGTTGCTCACCGTTCTGCCGCCACCGCACGCCACTGACATGCCGGCTGGTCAGCTCCAGACCCTCGACAAGGCAGCCCGTCTCGAGCTGGAGATTCTGCCGGTGCATAACCGGTTTCAGGAAGCCACGCGCCGCTGACCAGCGCCGCCCGCGCTTCTGGTTGACATGAAAATAACAGATGCCTTCGTTGTCGCCGGTGTTGAAATCATCGACAGTGGGAATGCCATATTGGTTCGCGGCTTCCCGGAAAGCGTCGAGAATCTCCCAGCTCAAGCGCGGATGTTCGACGCGCCATTCCCCGCCAGCTCCGTGGTGCTCGCTTTTCAGAAAGTGGTCGACATGCTTGCGGAAATAGGGCCGCACGTCCTCCCACGACCATCCGGGCAAGCCGAGCTGGCGCCAATTGTCGTAGTCGGCCGACTGGCCGAGCATATAGATCATTCCGTTGATGGCCGATGAGCCGCCCACCACCTTGCCGCGCGGATAGTTCAGGCTGCGCCCGTTCAGTCCCGGTTGGGCCTCGGTCTTGAGCAGCCAGTCGGCACGCGGATTTCCGATCGCAAAGAGGTAGCCGACCGGAATATGAAACCAGATCCAGTTGTCGTTACCACCGGCCTCTAGCAGCAACACCCGATTGGTGGGATTGGCGGACAACCTGTTGGCCAACACACAACCGGCGGAGCCTGCGCCCACAATTATGTAGTCAAATTCGCCTTCCATTTTTCGATTCCGGCACATGGCGCCTACGAATTCAATACACGCCGATCAGTTTCAGCCCGGCGATAATCAGAACTACGCCGAGCGCGCGCCGGATATAAATGATCGAAAATTTGGTCCCGAAGGCGGTTCCGACCAGGGCTCCCAGCATGACCGCCACGATATATACTGGTAGCTCCGGTGGGAGCGAACGGACTATGGCTAAATTGCCGAGCAACCCGGCAATCGAATTACCTAATATAAAGACAGCCGCAATACCGGACGTCGTCCGCAGATCGGACCAAGCGAGAAAAATGATGACCGGTGACAAAAAGATTCCGCCGCCTGTTCCCGTCAGCCCCGATAGAAACCCGATGCCAATGCCCAGCAGAATGCTGAGCCAGATCGGCGGATCATGTACTTCACGGGCGGCATAAATGTGTGCCGCCCAGAACATCCTGAGGCCCGACAGAATGAGCACAATGCCGACGATGGCCCGATAATATTCGCCGGGCAGCTGGACGGCGCCGCCAATAAAGGCGAACGGCAAGGATCCCAACAAAAATGGCCACACCACGCGCCAACGGAAATAGCCGGCCCACGCGTAGCGATAGGATGCAAAGCTGGCGACCAAAATATTCAAGGTCAGCGCCGTCGGCCGCATCACCGCTGGCGGGACGGAAAACAGGGCCATAAATGCGATATAGGCCGACGCGCCAGCGTGGCCGACGGAAGAATACAGTGCCGCGCCCATGAACATGCAGGCGGCAAGTGAAAGGTGAAGAAGGTCGGGCATGAGATTCCGATGGCGCAATGCGAGCCCGTTGCAAGCTCGAAATTCGAAATGAGGTGCCCACAAGGCCATCGTCTAGGGGCATGCGCGACCGCTTACGGCGACCACGGCAATCGTAGCAAACACGGTCCGATTGTCTATACCCGAGCTCGCTGGTGTATGTTCACTCCATGTTTCCTCCGGAACGAATCGTCTGCCTGACCGAAGAAACGGTCGAGACTCTTTATCTGCTCGGCGAAGATCGCCGCATTGTCGGGGTGTCCGGTTACGCCGTGCGGCCGCCGCAGGTGCGGCGCGAGAAGCCGCGCGTCTCGGCTTTTATTTCAGCCGATGTGCCGAAGATTCTCGATCTGAAGCCGGATCTGGTGCTTACGTTTTCCGACCTGCAGGCCGACATCGTCGCCGAATTGATCCGCAAGAACATCTCCGTGCATGCATTCAACCAGCGCGACATCGCCGGCATATTCGACATGATCCGCACGCTCGGGGCGCTCGTTGGTGCAATATCGAGAGCCGAAGCGCTCGCAAGCTCCCTCGCGCGCCACGTCGACGAAGTGCATGAGCGCTCATTGCATCTCGGGCACCGCCCTCGTGTCTATTTTGAGGAGTGGGACGAGCCGATGATTTCCGGCATTGCGTGGGTATCGGAGCTGATTGAGGCCGCCGGCGGCGTCGATGTCTTTCCGCAACTCGCCGCACGCAAAAATGCCAAGGATCGGATCGTGTCGCCTGACGAGGTGATCACTGCACGGCCTGACGTGATTGTCGGATCCTGGTGCGGCAAAAAGTTCGTGCCGGGAAAGGTCGCCGCCCGGCCGGGCTTTGCTGAAGTTCCAGCCGTCGCGACCGGCTGGCTGCGTGAAATCAAATCGACGCTGATTTTGCAGCCCGGGCCCGCCGCGCTCACCGATGGGCTCGATCAGATGGCGCAAATCGTCAGCGAATGGGCGGAATGCCGAGAGGTAGCCAGCTAATCAGACGATAGCAATCGCGACCCCAGACATGGTAAGAGTTGTGCTCGACAGGCAAAGGACCGAGCCGAATGCAGCCGACCGATAAGCGCGCGAATCTCTGGATGGACTTGCTTCTGGTAGCCTTCTTGATTGCCCTGAATGTGGCCGCACGGCTGCTTCCGCACGCACCGGGCTTCCTGCCGGTGGCAGCGAGCGGACTATTCGCCGCGCGCGTGCTGAGCATTCCGGCACTCGCCCTCCTCGTGCCGATTCTTGGGATGATTTTGAGTGATGCGGCTCTGCCTGGCGAGGATTGGCGAATTCAGGCGGTGGGCTTTGCCGCTATCGCAATCCCGGCGATCGCGGGCATGGCGACACGCCGCTGGCGCGGTGTCGTTCCTGTCGTGGCCACCATGATCCCGTGTTCCGTCGTCTTCTTCCTGCTCTCAAACGGTGCCGTCTGGGCCTTCAGTGGAATGTATCCGTTGAGCCTGAGCGGGTTGGCGCAATGCTACGTTGCGGCCCTGCCCTTCCTCGACAAGACGATCCTGGGCGACCTGTTCTGGACCGGTGTTCTGTTCGGTGGCGCCTGGCTAGTCCAGCACCTGCCGACGTTGTCGCGGCGCGCGCTCTAACCGAGATAATCGCGGATCCGGCGGCGCAACGCCTCGACGCGCCCGCCAAGCCCCACAGGCTCTTCGGGCTCGGCGAGTCTTAATCCGACGGTCGTAACGCTTCCGTTTTCAACCTTGTGCGCGAGCAGCGCAATCGGCCCAAGCTCCACGATATCGCCTGTCTTGGCGCGCCGCCGGAGTTGCTCGCTGAAATAATCGGCGAGCGAAACCTCGGTATGGTCGGCGGCGACCTGGAGGCCGTAGATGTCTGCCAGGGCACCGAGCGTCGCCGTACCCGGCACGAAGAAATCGCCGAGCAGTCGTGGATCGGGCCGAGCGGGCGCCGGCATCTTGACGAAGAAGCGATCAAGTGCCTGGGCTTTTTCTGGTGGCGCCAAGAGATAGAGATAATCCCCCTCGCGCACCGGCTGCGCCTCCGTGGCGGTGAGGATTTCTCCGCTCCGGACAACCAATGTCGGCCGTGCCCAAGTGGGGATTAATCCGCGCCGCAAGTAAGGACTACTGGACGCGACCGGATAGCCGACTATTTCACGAGTAAGTTGCCCCGGCAGGTCGAGCTCAACTCTGCTCGGCGAGGGGTCAGAGCGCGAAAACGACATGTCGAGCTTCCGCGCCGCGAGCGCCACCGTCCAACCCTGAACCAGCAGCGATAGCAAGACCACGACAAAGGCGACATCGAAAAACAGCGTGGCCCCCGGCAATCCCACCAGCATCGGAATCGACGCCAGAAAGATGCCGACAGCACCGCGCAAGCCGACCCAGGAAATGAAAGTCATCTCGCGCCATTGGAATTTAAACGGGGCGAGACACAGGAACACGGCGGCAGGCCTCGCAATCAGCATGAGAACTACGGCCACCGCGATGGCGCCGAAGAAGCTGTAAGCGAGGCGATTTGGCCAGGCCAACAAACCAAGCAGAACGAACATCACGATCTGCGCAAGCCACGTGACGGCGTCGAGAAAAACGATCACGGAATTGCGCGCGCGTGTCTGCATGTTGCCGACGACCAGACCCGCGAGGTAAACGGCTAGAAAACCGGACGAGTGCAGGATGTTTGCCAAGGCAAAGATGACGAGCGCGCTGACGGCGACGAAAGGCGCGTGAAGGCCTTGCGCAAGCGTGAGGCGATTGAGCACGAATGCGACAATTCGGCCGCCCAAATAGCCCATGATGCAGCCAAGGACGGCATCGCGCAGGAACGTTATCAGCGCGTGCGACCAACTTTGATTGCCGACCAGAAGAATTTCCACCAGCAGCAGCGCCAGAAAAATCGCGAATGGGTCGTTGGTGCCCGACTCGACTTCGAGCACCGCGCGTACGCGGGGACGCAGCCGCAGTCCGCGGGCATTGATCAGAAAAAACACCGCGGCGGCGTCAGTCGATGCGATGACGGCGCCGATCAGCAAAGCCTCGATCCAGTTGAGTCCAAGGGCGTATTTGGCAACCGGCGCCGTCAGAATCGCGGTTATCAGCACGCCGACCGTTGCGAGGGTCAGGGCCGGCGCCAGAACGTTGCGGAAGGTCGCAAAGCGCGTACGCAGACCGCCGTCGAACAGGATCAGGGCGAGCGCGATCGAGCCCACCGTATAGGCAACGCCAACGTCATCGAACTTGATGCCGCCCGGGCCGTTCTCGCCGGCCAGCATGCCGACCAAGAGGAAGACCAGCAGCAATGGCGCGCCGAAGCGGAGCGCGATCAGGCTCGACAGGATGCCGGCAAGCACCAGCAAGCTGCCGAGCAGAATGACGAGGCTTACGCTGTCGAGCGAACCCATCGCGCGAATCTCCTGCTGCTATAGGAGGGTTTCGCGCGTATCAGGGCAACCGCAAACATCGCCGCAGACCGCTAAATGATCAAAACGCCACCTTGTCACCGCCCTTGAGCGACAGGATTTCACGCGCTTCGTCCGACGACGCAATTTCAAGCCCGAGCCCCTCCAGGATCTTGCGAACCTGGGTCACCTGCTGGGCATTGGATTCGGCCAGTTTCCCGGCCCCAATCCAGAGCGAATCCTCCATGCCGACCCGCACGTTGCCGCCCATCGAGGCTGCAATTGCAGCAACCCGCATCTGGTTCTGGCCTGCGCCCAGCACCGACCAGTGGTAGTTGTCACCTAAAAGACGATCGGCCGTGCGCTTCATCATTATGACGTCTTCAGGATGCGGTCCGATGCCACCAAGAATCCCGAACACGGACTGGACGAACAGTGGCGGTTTCACCAGGCCGCGGTCGAGGAAATGCCGCAACGTGTAAAGATGGCCGATGTCGTAGCACTCGATTTCAAACTTGGTGCCGTTACCGGCGCAGGTGGTCAGTATGTACTCGATGTCCGCAAAGGTGTTCTTGAACATGCCGCCGCGCGACCGCTCGAGATACGGTTCCTCCCAATCGTGTTTGAACTTTCCCTTGAACCGCGGGATCATCGGGTAAAGGCCAAAATTCATCGTGCCCATGTTCAGCGAAGCGACCTCGGGCTTGAAGGTCGCGGCGGGACGGACGCGCTCTTCCGCGGTCATCGTCGGCGCCCCGCCGGTCGTGATGTTCACAACGACATTCGAGCGTTGCTTGATCACCTTGAGGAACGGCGCGAATGCTTCCGGCGTCTGATCCGGACGGCCATCCTGAGGGTTGCGTGCGTGCAGGTGCACAATCGCGGCGCCCGCCTCGGCGGCCCCGATGGCGGCATCCGCGATTTCCTGGGCCGTCACCGGAAGGTGGGGGGACATCGAGGGAGTATGAATTGAGCCGGTAACAGCGCAGGTAATGATGACTTTACGCGACTTCGCCATGAGCTTTCCATCCGGATGAAGTGAGTGTTTTCGATTGGCAAATGGACTTCGTTGCCGATCCTAGAGTATCAGCCGTACCGAAGTCACCCCGCTTGCCTTGAACTGCGGAGTCCATGGTCGCATCCGATAAAGCGCATAGGCCGACGATGATCATCGGCATCGTATGCGGCACCCTCGCGGCACTGGCGTGGGCAGCAGGCTTCGTCGCCGCGAAGCATGGGATTCAGGTCGGATTCTCACCAGCTGACCTTGCGTTTCACCGTTTCTTCTGGACCGGCGTGCTGGTGCTGCCGCTGATTGTGCGCGAGGGATTGCGCGACCTTGGCGGCATCGGCTGGGGCCGCGCGTCGGTCATGACTGTCTTGTCGGGACCGCCACAATCCCTGCTCGCCTATACCGGCTTTATTCTGGTGCCGCTCGGTCATGGCACCACAATTCAACCCGCCTGCGCTGCGTTGTCAGGCCTGGTGCTCGCTTCGCTCATTCTCCACGAGAAGGTGACCCTTCAGCGCATCATCGGCGGAGCGATCATCATTACCGGCCTGCTGATGTTCGGCGCAGAATCGCTCACGACAATCGGCCACTCGGGCGTCGGTGGCGATCTCTTGTTCGCCACCGCGGGACTGTTCTGGGCGACATTTGGCACATTGCTGCGGCTCTGGAATGTTGCAGGCACGCGCGCGGTCATGGCCGTCGGCGCGGTATCAGTTATCGTCCTCGCGCCAATCTATCTTCTTATCTACGGCATTAGCGGTCTGTTGAAGCAGAGCCTGTTCGAGAATCTTCTGCAGGCTGTCGTTCAGGGCGGAATAGCTGGATCGCTGCCCATTTATCTTTTCGCGCACGCCGTCATTGCGCTCGGCGGCGGGCGCGCGGCAACTTTTCCAGCCTTGGTGCCGGTGTTCGGGGTGATCATCGGATATCTCGCGCTTGGTGTGGTGCCGAGTCTCGCGCAATTCGTCGGCATGCTGATCGTGCTGGTGGGCTTCCACTTCGCCTTGCGTCGCTGAAGCGACAAACGATCGCGCTAATTTTCCGGCCCCGCGTATTTCCCGGCGGTCTCCGGAAACATGTTCTTGATGATCTTGAACTTGGAGATATCGACCGTGGCATCCATGTGCAGGAAAACCACCGCATCGCGCAGCACTTTCTCGATGCCGAAATCGAGCATGACGCCGTTGCCGCCGTGAAGCTCGACGGCATGCTGGGCTACCTTCATGACTTCTTCCGACGCGAACATCTTGGCCATGTTGACTAGGATCTCCGCATCCGGGGCGTTTTCGTCGACCGCCTGGGAGGCGCGATCGAGCAATGCCCGCACGGCTTCGATGCGCGTTGCCATGTCCGCCAGGCGTAGCGCCACGGCCTGATGCTTGATCAGGATGCGCCCGCCCTGGACATAATTTTGCACGTATTCGGCGGTCGCTTCAAAAGCGCGCACTCCGACGCCTAGATTTTTCGCCGCCTGGATAATCTTGCCCGGACGGAAGTAGACACCGGCTGAGCCCATCGCGCTGTCCTGCACCAGCAGGTGATCGTCCGGCACGAACATGCCCTCAAACACCATCTCGCCGTTGTTCATGAAGCGGCAGCCCAACGTCTCGTTGCAGCGCGCCACCGAAAAGCCTTTGGTCTCGCGCGGCACCAGGAAAGACGATGTGCCCTGCAGCATGCCGACCTTCGTGTTGGTGTTGGCGTAAACGACGTAAAGGCTGGCGTCGTAACCGTTTGAGATGAACTGCTTGCGGCCGTTGATCACCCAGCCACCATTGGTCTTGACAGCTT
>Ga0310811_10004072_pt1 | contig 18412 bp, 16 predicted proteins | sample YCmetagenome_FD_207642 | JGI IMG/M metagenome (GOLD analysis project Ga0310811, IMG submission 207642) | Soil microbial communities from experimental microcosm in Duke University, North Carolina, United States - YC | ecosystem: Engineered > Artificial ecosystem > Soil microcosm > Unclassified ...
GAATGCTCTTGATTTCCATCTGCCTTGTATTGCTACAACATCAGGGGGTGTTCCCCTCAAGAGAAGTTCTGTTGCCCCTCCAATTCTAAACAATGGCCCATCATTTCTGGTAGACTGGCACTCTTCCAAACTTCATTGCAGCGATTGACAAACCAGGACCGAATCATGGGAGACCAGCCCCCTTGATCTGTTTTGAATGCAAAGAAAGGAGCTATGTCAGGTACTGTTATGAACTGGGATGGGTTCTAACAACCTAGACTCAAAAGAAAGCCTTCGTGGTTGAGTCTGGTCCAACAACGCAACAACAATGAAGTCTGCTTGTGAAGTTAATAGCTAACAGCAAGGTACGACCTTGGAGTTAGGTTCAAAGGTTCAGACTGAGAAAGAGGAGTGCTCTAACTCAGAGATCGATTCAGATGACTAAGCTTGGAGGGCTTAGATGAAGGAAGTCAAATGTCAGGTGAAAACCCAGTAAGATCAAAGTAGAGAACTATGTACATAGTACAAAGGCATGTATTTATAAGGACTCCTAGGAGAAGCTTAGGGCCGGTATGAGGACAAAGAATGACCGCCAGATTAAGTATGTATGCGCAAGAAAAGATAAGCAATCCAAGAAAGGAAACATCAGTCATCTAGCGACGGCGGCAATGAGCAATCGTGATGTAATACAATGGTGAGAGAAGAAGGGAAAATGAATAGGGGCTAAGTGTACTGTACCAGGTACTGAGGCATTAGTCGAAAGATGGTAAATGATTGCTGAAACCGGATTTGAAGGATCATCCACACTGGATGATGCGATAATACTTGCACCTTCACCATGTGACATTTTAGTCCATAGTATCTTCAAAACAATGTATGATATGCCCGTCAGGGTGCAGCTATGATGTGAAGGTGCATTGCATGTAATGTGGTGAGTGGGATTGAAGGAGTTAACAGAGTCAATGAGCAGCTCTCCAAGTCTACAGCAGGACCAAAAGGTGGTGGAAGCAACGGCAAGAACTGACACATTGAAGGCATTAGTAAGGTCAAGAAGATGAACGAGGGCATGCATATGTTCCAAGGTTACTGGGGGTCTTTGTGGTTGCTTCAATGACTGCGGTACAACCTTAGTGAGACCAGAAGTAGCTGTACACAGGAGCACCTGACTGTGCCATGGCACCCCATGAATGTTATGCCAAAAATGACTCCCCATGAGCCAATTCTGTACTGTTGAACTCACTACTTTTCCAGCCCAGGAAGTGACAAATGATGCTAGGAGATGATTGGGTGTGGGCATGCATAAGCTCTCTGGGATTTTTCTCGAGTCACAATATTGTGGAAGCTTAAGAGTCCGGCTCCATAATTCTCGTGAGTTTTGACCTTGATAGAGACCAACATCATATCAAGAAGTTTAAGAATGTCGTTGGAGGGAAGATGCGAGAGAGTTGATGTGTGAAAGGATGTAGAATGAGGAGCGGACCATATATGAACATGGTTGCACATAAGAACATGGGGATGAAAAATGGAGTGTGTCAAGGTATTGTTGTTTATGAGGCTTAAGTGGTTTGCTGAAGGAGCTGGGCAGTTCCCCTGCTACAGGTTGTCTTGCCAAAGACTCCATAAGTAAGGCCAAATCATCCACTACACCTGCACAAGCCGGTGCTGAGGACGATGGAATGCTAGACATAGTCGGTAATGTAAGCTTGAAGCTCCCCTGGGAGCTTGAATGGAGGAACAGATGGTCTGACCTCACTGTGAGAGGTCTTATCTGCCCTGTTCCTTTCAGATTCCACATAGGTAAGAATGTGGGACACGTTTGTTGCCATTGCTATAGATTTGACCCTATGAATGCATAAGTTAACTTGGAAGTTACAACTTCTCCTATGCTGGAAGGCACCAATGACACCTTGATTATCAGAATGTATGAGCACAGCAGCGTTGTGCCACCCAAGGTTGAGGAGTGTTCTCATGGTGGACTCAACAGCGATGGCCTTGAGCCATCCTATGTCTCTACCTTGCCCTTTCCATCTATCGCACAAAGTCCAAGCATTCCATTTGTCACCTATGACCAAACTGATTCCCCAATCAGTTGATGCATCTACCCAAAGGTCAATGTCATGCAGATCTCCCCACAGAATGTGTGAACATGGTGGGGGAGTGTGATTGAGAATGTCTAACCACCACTTCAAGTCTGACACCACTGAGGTGTGTGGGAAGTGGGACATGTGAATGGAGGGGAACTCAGCTATGAAAGACAAAAGATTTGCCAGGTATGCTCGACCATGAGGTATAATGAACGTGATGTGTGACAAGGTCCTGTTGATGCTCATAGCATCTTTGCATGAGATTCTCTTGCCACTTGCTAATGTGTCAAGAAAGGTGAAGAGTTTGTTATGATACTTCATCCATTTCATGTCTGGGAGTGTAACAGTACGAAGAACAAGATCCCATAGGACACCGAGATAAACAAAAATGAAGGCAAAGTCCATTCATTTCTTAGGGTGCCAGGGTACCACAAGTGGACCAGACTTGGCAAGGACCCAGTCAAGGCTGTGCATGTATGTATATGGTGAGAGTGATCCATTCTCCAGTTGTTCTCCTCCACCAGAAGGGTATCTGATGAAAAGATGGTTGTCTAGCCACTTCCTGATTGGGCCCAACTCCATCATGTGCAAGATATCTACCGCTGCATCTGCAATGTTGCCTTGGACACCTCTGGCTGTGGACAGACCAAATGGGAACATGTGATCTATGAAGAAATGGCCATCGACTTCAACAACCAAGAATCATTTGTGCAGTGGCCATACTGGGATGGTGCAATATGCAGCCTCTACATCCAGGGTTCCTGCTTGCATATTTGGGGGGGCTGAAGCGACCTATGAATGTGTGCATGAGCACACCAATGAAGACTATGAGTGAAGCAAGAATGAAAGTCAAACACAACAACCAAAGGGTGTTGACATGACAGAAAGTGTGCTTGAAAGCAACATGAGAAATGTGAAGGGGAAACGAATCTGTATCAAGTCCATAATGAACACCTCAGCAGATTGTAATTAATTTCTTGACTTAGATGTGGTTCCTGAGCTGAGTCAAACCTTAAATTAAATAAGCTGAAGTCACATGTAAGCTCGGCTATTGAATGTTCTGGAGTCATAGGTGCCCTGTTACTGTTCCAAAGTAGATCAGCTCCCAAAAGCTCCTGAAAACAAGGTACATGCAAGGTGACGTTACTTAGTCATCCATGGACCCCAGCAACTCCTAGGTAAATCTGTTTATACAACTTGGCTGCAGTCTTATGTTACATTATATCATCCTTCCTCATCATTACTCTTAACCAGCACTGATATATGCTAGGCAGGTTTCTCTTGAAGGTGAATGTCAACCATATGAATGTCAAGACCAATTAGGTTGCAAGTATTTTACTACATTTATAGTGCTATAACCTTGTCTAACAATCTTTCATCAAATAATTGGACAGATCCAGCACCAGTGTCCTGTCAACTGCACCATCCAGTGTCACAGTGCCAAAAGTAGTCACCAAGTGCTCCTGCCAGGGAGCTATATGTTGAGATGCACCATTTCGAGTCATCTACAATAATCGATGATGGAGACAGTGCACAGGTCAATGAGTAGTCTAAGATTCGTGCATCTGGCTGTAATGCAAATGACAGGCTATTGAATGTGCTGATTTGTGATGACATCAGTGGTTGGTGAAGTGGGACTGATGGTGACTTGTCAAGCTTGTCATATAACGGTGTTGCAATGGCGCATGTGGTGGCAGTGTGTCCGGTCACTGATTGTACTGGCATCATGACATTGTGGACAGTACAAAGTTGTGGAGGTTGTGGTGTGGCCATTGTTTGTGAAGACTTGTAGTGTTTTTTGTGTGCCAAAGCTAAAGTAATGTTTAGTTAAATTCAATAATCAGGACAATACTTGTACTTTGCTGCACAATACACCTTGTTGCACGATAAACTTGAGTTGCCTCTTGGTCTCGTGTTGATACTCCAAATGTAGCATGAACATTGATACTACTTGTTGCTCCTTGATCGAATTTCATGCCCTTCATGATCCCAGCTAACAGAGTCAAGTGTACACCTTCATGGTAAGCATTATGGTGAGCTTGCTCATTCCCATTGGTCGTAGAAAGTGATGCTTTCCATATTGCAAGGGGAATCAAGCTCATAGGTTGGTACAGTGCTGGAAGTGCAAATTTCATTCCATTGAGTTTGTCTTTCAACCATGCTAGTGAAAATGTGAGTGAAAATTAACTGTTTCTGTGATCATGAATGATTACCTGCAGCCTTTGGTCCACTGTGACAAATAGTATTCAATGTTCTCTGGATGTCTGAGTGTTCCTCACACATCGCTAAACTAAGCATTGCCGAGTAAACTTCATCTGAAACATGCATGCGAAGAGCATGAACATTTCTCTTGTAGTGAGCTACACATAGCCGGTAAAAACGACAAAGATGATCATATGGGCTCAAGTTGCACACATGTCGGTGGGGTTCATGTGCGCATGGTGTCAAGATGGAACATGAAAGCTGTACACAGTACATTCCTAAGCCTATGCCTCATGCATCAGTGAATGCACGGATAAGGATAATCAAACATACCAAGTCCTTGGCTTTTGTGGCTGTCAGCAATGACAATTTCACACCCAAAGCCATGAATGTGGTGGAATGAAAAAGATTGGCCAGTATCTGCAGATGCAATGTCAAAAATCCACTGAAAGAGAATTAAGTGTGCCTTTGCGCTCTGTGACGTGGTGAAGGCACAAGCTCTGACAACAGCTGAAGAACCATTAATACCCAAGGGCATGAGCAGTGATTTACTTCACTCAGAGTGACAATGTTCACTATCCCATGATTCAATCTCAAATTCTTGCCAACCTTGTGCTCATTTGAATGAGGTGTCAATTGACAAGTGTTTGGCTTGCACAAGATGCGATGACATTCGTGATGTCATACACACGACCAGTTTGAACTCCACACCATGCTCGATGCCATGTGTCTCTGTGCAGTGGATGTAGCACTGCTCCAGAGGCAAGGATGCATGTTCATTTGCAAGATGACATGCACCTAGACAGAAAATCATAATAATCAGGGATCGTACTAGATATTTTACAAACATACCTTCAAATCCGGTTCCACTTGGATAATTTTTAGACCTCGTTATGTTAATAAGGCGACGCATGTGGTCAAGATTAGTGAGCAATGGGTGATGGGCATGGTGGTCAAATCATTGGGAAGTCTCTAATGCTCCATGATGCTGGAGGGCAACCAGTTTCATGTGCAAAGCTCAGAACATTGTGTAAGTAACTTATACATTTTCTTTGGGTAATTCTCAAGTGTTTTGCAGGCAAGGGCCTCAAGATTTGTTCAGGACATCAACACGATGTCTCTGCACATAATTTCACCAATGTTTCTGAAGTTCTGGCTCACCATCCATCTGCATTGCGACCACAAGGTCCTGCTGGCACTGCTGACCAAGAACTTTTTGAGAAAACACTTGTGTTTTTTGTTGCCTTATGTCTTTGTGGCTGCTTGCCTCATTCTCCTGCTGACGGACACAATGGTGATTCCACTGCTAACACTGATATAGTAGGAGATAGTAGCATAGATGTTGATGATGATTTCAAGAGTCTGATGGCTGACCAGTATCTCAACAGCATCTCCACCAGTTCCAATACTGATCTCCATATTGGCTGCGTACCATCGAGTCGTCAATTATTTAAAAAGAAATGTAATGGAAGACTCATTATGCACTTTGATGCATATAATCAACCATTCATTTGGTAAGTTTTTTTTTATTTACTGCATTCACATTTATCTCACATTCTGCATCACAGATGCAGCCTGCATTCTCACACTGCATGCTCGCACTTATTCATATGAAATTTGCAGGAGAGTGATACCTGCTACTTACAGGCATTACTGGATGACAACCGTCACATGATTATGAAGTGCAAGCAACTTGCGAAGTCATGGGGGTATGGTCCCCTGATACTGTGTAGTTTTGTTACTGGTCCCTCATCACAAAAACAAGTGTGCCGTATGTTTTTTCTGCTTTGTAGCTTGTTACTTTCAATCACATTTTTGTGCTTCAGCACATTGGCATTACCAAACTGACGGTACATTGAAGCAAGGTGTTCTACGAAAATGGGTGCACAACTGTGTAGCATCATTCAACATATATGTTCCCAAAGATCTTTTTGCCTGCCCTCAAATACTTGTCCTTTGCACCAATCCTCATTCACATCCCCTTCCTTTACCTGTCAAAACTCCGCCTCCCCTCATGAAGTGGAAACTCGCGGATGCAACACCACGCAGAATATACCTGGACATGGCCTTTATTGAGGGTCTTCATCAAGCACTTGACTGGTAATTTCCTGATGGCCGTGATGCAATGCTGCAAGACCTCCATCCAACAAGGAATACTGGAAGCTTGACTTAGGATGCAAAGTAGAAGTAAATGTAGAAGGCTCTATATGAAATATGTGAGCAATGGATTCATCGGCATGGCGTCCAGTCTGTGGGTACTCAACTATGGCACCAATTGGATGCTCAACGATAGCATGTGCAGAAGTCTTGCATGTGACATGATGCCATTCTTTCATATGATCTTCCACTGTAAAAGGTTGCGCAGGAGGTGGAGTATAATGGGCGCCAGCAACAGCTAGACAGGTATTATGAGTAGACAGTGAAGCAGGGCAGAATTTAGGTAGAGTACTAGGAATAGGTGATGAAGGAGATGGTGGTGGTGGTGGCAATGGTGATAATGATGATGGTGATGGAGATGACAATGAGAATGAATCCAAGTCTTGTAGAGACAGACCAGCATTTTCCAGGAGGATCTGTGCGCTCTGAGCCACAGAGCGCTGAAAGTCAGTAAGAAATGACATAGATACAATACTTACCAGTTCTACAGACCTCTTACTATACTGTCAATATTGGTTAGGTTAGACATCAATCGGTGCTGGAATATAATATGCTTAAGCGCTGAGCGCAACACCAAGTCCTATTGCCTGGCTTGGAAGATTATTGGCACTTTCGGTTAACTTAATGGCAAGCAGGACCTACATCATCTAATAATCCAACTGTAGTTTGAGACTCTTGCAAGAGTCTCTGTTTTAGTTAGACTGAAATCTAGCCTGAGTTTGTAACTATACCTATAGCTTAGATCACTGCTTGTCATTCAACTCAAAGAACTTGGTGATCTGGTTTTGAGTGGACTAATTCCTGTTCGCCTACTCATGGAAAGGGTGATGAAGTGAACAATGCAAGTACTCACATTAAAGCATAGACTTGGCTTTGACTCAAGCTGGTGTGCACTGCGCCAGCACAGGAAGCTAACTGTCAAGTCTTTCAAAGTCCGAAGACCTGATGTTTCACAGCACACAGTCATTGGGCCAGGCAAATGGAACTTGCATCTTCAAGATCACCAGCTTAAACCCCCCCCCCCCCCCCCCGACCAAGCAGTCCTGCTTTCACCAATACTACATCAAGTAGTGCAACTCGTGTTGAATTAACACCCTTGGAGATTTTTAAGAAGGCCAACTACTCTGAGTTTCCAACCAATATGACCACTGCACTCTTATCTGGCTCTGACTGCTCCCTTTCTCCCAAGCTGTCTCCTTCCCTTCCAAGTTCTCCAAAAGTCTATTTCTCCCCAGTGGAAGAGATCCAATATCTTCCTGATGTACATGAGAGCTTATTGTATAAGCCTAGCCTCATACAATCATCAAGGTCACCTTCTCGGGCAACACATTTGCATGAGAGGTCATCCAAGAGGCATATTCCATATCCTCTCAGGCCATCTCCACTAGAGGTTCACCTTGCAAACCGCGTGACAGGGCAAGTGCGTGAACCAGATTTTACACTCAAACAACTCCAAAAGGTATTTGTATTTTCCTTTCTTTATTCTAGAGTATCCTTACATAGTCTATTCAAAAGCACAAAGACACAATTTCAAGTGGTCTTTTGCAGATGAGCTATGCTACATTGTACAAAGTGTTCAAAGCACTACTCGCTGGTCATGAGGCTATTCGCCATGAAGTGGCAACATCACTATGGCAGGTTGAATACTCAGAATGAATGACAGTGTTCAATCAAGCGCTCCACCAGGAGAACAAAGACTGGCTGAATATGAAGGACAAACAGCTGAAGAAAATTCAAAATCTGTTTTCTGAGTGTGACCGCACAGAAATTGATGATGACACTGATTACCTTCAGGCCATCTATAATGATGAGTGCGAGATGCTTTGTGCCATCACTGCCCAAGCAGAGGTAGTCTCAACATGCCTGGGTCCATGTGCCAAGCGTGAATTATTGGCATCTACCAGCAAAGCTCCATATCTCCCTTGTTTCATTGGCACTTTGCCCAACAAGGTCAGTATCATGCATGTACTTCATGGTGGTTTCACAGATGTCGGTACCGATACAGATACTGACTCCGATGTGACAAACACATTAGCACTGGGCGGATATAAGTGCTTATGGCCACCTTCCCCTTGATATTCACAATGGAGCTAACAGATTGAATAAATTCCCATGACTGCCATTGCTTGTCGCATGCTTACACAGAATTCGGTCTGACATTGGTATTGCGCTCCCCCATGTCCTGTCTATGCCCGCTTACCTCCACTGGTGCATCAATTCCCATTGATTATCATTGCTAAAGGCTATTGGCGCAGGTCTTATGATATGTATCCTTGTGTTGTGCAGCGCCAGTCCTCTGTTTTACCTACAGATATGATGTGCCGCATTTACATCGCTACAAGTTTTGCCTATGCATTCCATATATTCGCACCCTACAATATAAGGACCAGCAGTAGATAGTTCTTACTTACTTCCCTTTCCCACGGGCAACTGTCGTATAGTGGAGTCACCTAGTAGTTTTTATAGTTTGCACAATCATCAAAATCCCTTGTTCTTTCTGTGTCTGTGCACGCTATTGAGTTCCCGCAGTCGCACGCTACTACTCAGGCCCTCACTCTCACAAGGTTGCACTTATAACCCGATAAGTCACACACCTCGTCGCATCCCACACCAGCGCATTACTTGGCAATACCCACTCCCTTCTATTGTCACCTCTCATGCTAGCGCATTGCTTGCCAATACCCACTATAGTTGCATCTCGCACCAGCACATTGTTTGCCAATACCCGCTCCTCCCTATAGTCATATCTTGTGCCAGCACATTGCTTGACAATACCCACTCCACTCAATTGCTGTGCCTTGTGCCAGCAGATTTCCTGCCATATCCTTGCCCACCGCAGTTCTCAAGTCACCCGCCAGCGCGCTACTTAACTACAGGTCGCACCCCATCGCACTCCTTCGCACTCTTAGTTAGCATAGTGCCTTACCAGTCTCAGTCTTACTCAGTGTGCTATTGCTGTCGGGTTGACATAAGGTCGCTATAGGTCGTTAAGTCCTTGAGTTTCAGCTTTCCTTGCATATAAGGATAAGTGGAACTAGTCTATACAACCTAACTAAATTTATCTTTCACACCAATATGGATTTCAGCGAAGATGGTGAGGATCGCAGTGTGCAGCCGGGCCACTGCAGTATGCAGTTGTGATTATCTTGGTATGTGACTGCCAAGTCATTCACGCTGCACACACTGATCAATATCAGTGACACTCAATTGATTTGTGTCACTGTTCATAGATTGCTATCAACTGATACTGCTCTGCTTCCCCCGGTTTTCGCCTGTCTACAATATGCTTCGACTGTTCAATAAAGTGCTTCACCCACTCTGGCCATTCATAGAATCTTTTTCCCCCATTCATATTTTGCCTTATCGGGCCACACCCCTCCCCTCTTTTTAGTCTTCACTAGGAAATGTGTTTACTTCATTTGTAAATCACCTTATCAGCCTGCCATGTGTTCCCAGTTTGTAAACAATCATGTAAAGTTTGTGTTTCTTTCCTCCCATGGACTATTACATCAATTTGCAAGTTAAATGCATGCATGCACTTTCATGACTCTATGTCCATCTTGAATACCTAGGGATCATGGCTCCCAGCAAAAAACCAAAGCCAAAGTCTCAATCAATCGACTTCACATTCCTACTGAACAACCACAGATGTCTTTTTTCAGCTCTGATGCGCATGCAGCCAGTGGAGGCTGGCAAGGTAGTAGCGATGAAACACTTCCCCTTCAAATGTCAAGTGCTGGGAGCATGTTAAGGTCGTGCTCAAATGATATCAGATCTGAAGGGCTTCAGCCTCAGCTCGTACGCTGTGCCCCTTTCCTAAGTATAGCCCCGTATTTCAGAATACTATACTTATCATATCCGAAGGTCCGGACAACTATCATATGATATCCGGATGTAGGGACAAGTATCATTTACCTATCCGAAGGTAAGGATAAGTATCATATACTTATCCGAAGGTACGTCTGGATATCAGATGGAAGTATAAAGGCTAGTCTAGACAAGTCTAAGACTAGAAACTAACGGAGTGTAGGCTATCCAAAGATAGAGGTGGATATGTTAGACTTATTGAATACAATCATTAAGTCTTGGAGGGTGACAAGAGTTGATAAGACTCGAGTCCAGATAGCAGAATGAGGACAATCTAAGATGATATTCGAACTGGGGTGCTATAGGACATATACAAGAGTTTATATACAATAGAACTAAGCGAAAGGCTATGCACAAAGTATCACAATGTATAAGCAACACTTATTACATTACAAGTCAAACATAGGCTGTCATATCCCATACATTCACACTTCTCATCCGAAGTTCCGGATGTCAGATCCGATCCACAGACCCGTACCAGATCCGTCGCGATAAGCTTCTTCATTCATAATCTGTTCATATAACGTTAAACACTGCTTATTTCCTCCATTTAGTATATCCTCCTTTCCAGTTTATCAGTTATGCTTTCTTCTGGCTATGTTCTACTGATCCATTTCACTTGTGACTAATTCCCAGCTATGTTTACTGATCCGCTTCACTTGTGATTACCTTCCGGCTTATGATTACCTTCCGGCTTATGATTACCTTCCAGCTTATGATTACCTTCCGGCTTATGATTACCTTCCGGCTTATGATTGACTTCTAATAAGCGTTGCTTATACTTTGCAATACTTTGTGCATAGCCTCTCGTGTAGTTCTATCGTATATAAACTCTTGTATATGTTCTTAGCACCCCAGTTCAAATATCATCTTAGATTGTCCTCATTCCATTATCCGGACTCGAGTCTTAACAACTCTTGTCACCCTCTGAGACTTAAGGATTGTATCCAATAGTCTACACTCTGCTAGTTTCTAGTTCTAGATTTGTCTAGACTAGTCCTTATACTCTCGTCCGATATCCGGACGTCATCCGGATACGTATACGATACCATTCCTTATCTTCGGATAGGAATACGATACTAATCCTTACCTTCGGATACCATATGATACTATTCCTTGTCTTCGGATAGGAATATGTTACCTTCCTCTCTAACCGGATACCATACGATAGTTGTCCGGACCTTCGGATACACTACAATAGCCATCCGGATCTTCGGATATGATACTTATAGCATTCTGAAATACGGGGCTATACTCGGGAAAGGGGCACAGCATATGAGCTGAGGCCGAAGCCCTTCGGATCTGTTACCCCTTGAGCACGACCTTAACATAGGCCAGAAGTAATCACAGGTTAACGGATCAGTAAACATAGCTGGGAGTAAGCATAACCAATATACTGGAAGGGAAGATATACTAAAAGGAGGAAATAAGCAGTGTTTAACGTTATATGAACAGGATATGAATGAAGAAGCTTATTGTAATGGATCTGGCACAGATCTGTGGATCAGATCTGACATCTGGAACTTCAGATGAGAAGTGCGAATATATGGAATATGACAGAGCACATGTAAGTGCATCACACTTTTGGTCACTAATTACTGAAAGTTCTGCAGCTCTGCATGATCACTGGTCCAATGGTAGCATGCAGGGTGCCTCCCAAGGTACTTCATCCCAAGGCACTTTATCCAAAGTGTTAAAGACCATGGCATGCCAGGTGCATACAATCTCTCGGAGGGGTGAGTATGACTGACTCAGAAGGGCTTTGGCCTCAGCTTGTACACTGTGCCCCTCACCTGAGTACGGTGCCCTTAATTTCGGATAAAGTCCAATAAGGTCCTAACGAAGTCTGGAGGACTTCGGAGGCAGACAACTCTGGTGGAGTGTCCGAAAGACTTCCGGATGAGTGCGAAAACTGTCCGGATGAGTGCGGGAAACTTCCAGACGAGTATCGGAAACTTGGATGGAGTCCCGTCCACTTGATAGGAAGTGGGATAAATGTGTGTATCAATCCTTAGTGAAGACATAGGGTGGAAATACTGCAATGGACACAGTCTGAGGCAGGAAGAGTGGTCTGGAGTTCCGGATAGGGGTTCTGGAGCGGACATGGACAGATATAGGCTACCCTTAGGTAGAGACAGAGTTGGATAAGGATCAGAAGGAGTGTGAGTATTGGAAAGACAAGTCTTTGACCTAAGGATACAATCCATTAGGCCTAAGGTAGGATCCGGAAATGGATAAGGTCCGGAAACACAGAAGAGCAGAGCTCTGGCCTAGGGAATCAATCCCTAGGCCCAAAGGATAGAGATGGGGTCCTTACAACACTAATGTGTGAGGACAAGAATGCTGCAAGACTGTAATATTCAAACTGAGGATCTATTGAGATGTACAAGAGTTTATATACTGTAGGTAGCTAATGGAATAATCAGAGGCAGTGTCCGAGGCTATGTACTTTAGTGCAGTCAAGGATAATGGATCAGTAAGCATAACAGATAAGTAAACAACTGAGTACTGGTCATAGACAAATAGCGAAGATATCGGGTAAGTATAGAACCAGTTATCCAAAAGGTAGAGAATACCGAATAAAGATAAAGGAATAGGCTGTGTTAACATTATATGGACAGGTAATGAATAGAAAGCTTATCGTATCGGATCCGGAGCAGATAGGCATATCGGATAAAGGAATAGGCTGTGTTAATGTTATATGGACAGGTAATGGATAAGAAAGCTTATTGGATCGGACGGATGAGCAGTAGTTGCACAAGCACGATAGTGGATGAGACTGGATATGGTTATGAATGAAGTCTAGAGGTCTAATCTAAGGATTAGTCCATATATCCAACTATAGGATAGGTCTGGAATCCAGGATATGACACAAAGGCACTTCATTCTGGGATGTGCCCTTCTACTCCATTGACGACAACTTTTCTCAGGGCTACTCTTATGGTACCTCATCCTCCTCCCAGGGCACACACTTCAGCAGTGCTTTATCTTTTGAGACGCCCTCCCAAGCCCCCTCCTTTGAGATGCCTTCCCAAGGCTCAAAGATGACACTCATCCAACAAGGTGAGGTACCTCAAATGGACATGATGCATGTAATTCATTTGTTTTTCTTCAATTCATTCAATACTAATATACATTTAGACGATGGCCCCAGCAATACTACCTAAGACATGGGCTGACCAATGATCAACCCAACCTATACTACGTATGGAGCCCTATGCAACAATGCATCCACACAGCATGTCTGAAAGCTTGACATCATCAGCATCCCAACCCCTCCTCATCAAATTTTCCAATGACATCATTAACCAGATGGTGAAAGCTGTGATGAAACTTGTCATGTGCAAGCTGTTCAGCGAGCATGTGATGATAATTGAAAAGATCTTGAAAAGGACATGTTAAAAAGGGTGATCCAGGATGTGGTGCCACATTGTTTCAGACCCAATTGTAAGCCTTATGCGTCGATCATAAAGCTTATACTGACCTCATTCTATTAGTGATGTTTGAAGAGTTCATTATGGATAAACACTGCAAACATATCGCAAATACACTGTCAGTGACACGCAGAAAATTTGTTGAATTTGTGTATGAGGGCGTCTTCAACACGTATCGACTATTCCCTCCACTACATAGTACTATGCCCCCTACCATCTATCACAAATGACTGATCAACAAGAGTATGGTGGATGTCAATGGTCTATAATCAAAGCAAAATTTCAACATCCGTTTATAATGTCCAACATCATCTGCTTTATTTGGTATGGTTTGCGCTATGGATTCCTTGGTGAAACAGAGGAAGAAAAACTCAAGAACTTGAGGTTCGTCTGGGCACTTGCTGGCACCACTACATTTTGCAGCTTGTACAAGCAATCCGAAGATACTGTGCAGGTTGATCATTTCGGGGGGATGGCATGCAACCAGAAGTTCCTTGCCATTCTAAATGCAATGGACAGCCTGACAGATGACAAACTAGCAGAACTTTGAAGGTTCTTTCAGTACGTGTTGGTAGTTGGACCGACTCAAGCACCTTTGTAGATACTAGTATATTGCGCTGGCTTCAGTTTTAGTCTATTATTTGTACTACTAGATAATGCATTATCACACTTATAATCTTGTGTCGCATCAATCATGTGGAGTGAAACTTGGTAGCTTGAGTCAGGGTTCAAACGTTCAAACATAACCAAAGCTATTTGCGAACTAAGATTTCATCAGACTAAGCTAGAATGGAAACTCTTGCAAGAGTCTTAATTTCTGTTCTAAACTATCCACCAGGTGAGTAACCATTGCTAATTTCAAGCCTTTCTTTTGATTGTCACAGATTTCACAGCATTAACTCCCTCTATGTCTGAGCATCTAAGCACACCAATCATCCCTTGATCCACATGCACTATTCTTGCAAGTGTTTCTATTTCACCAAATCATGACCCAATTCCTCAGCAAGGCAGTTCATAATTACTCAAAGCTCACCTAGGCAGCAGCAAATGAGCATTAGCAATGTCTTAGAAGTATTGGCAATCCAGGAGCAGAAAATGTTTTTGAATGATGCTAACGGTAAGCCAGGTGTATACAAGCTAGTATGTGCAATCATTCACCCACTCACTGTGCTTTCATCTCCCCCCATAGAATTCTATCGCTTTACTACAACCAGTACCATGCCCACATATCCTGAAATGTTTCATGTTGTTTGGGCACTTCAATGTGCCAGCACGGAGCTCACCATTTTCTCCCGTGAGCTGGGCAAAACAGTTACAATAGCATAGTATGTATAGTGCCTCATGCACCATGTTTTGCCCCTTTATCGGTGACTTGTATTAGCCCAGTCAACTGGGCTACTGGGGAGCACATCATCTCTCACAATCTCAAAGATTGGACATGACATCGCAACATAGCATGGGAATGCTTTTGTGGGCTTTTGATGGAGTACTGCACTCCAGTCCACTTCAAAACTAACTGTCATGGTCACGCAATGGCTTATTGCCAACAGTCTCCTAGCATATGCGGTTTCTCATGTATGTACCCTCCTGCTTGTGTATTGGACATATCTTGATGCTTTCTCCAGTGAATCTTAGCGAGGCATGAGCAACTGCCCTATACAAATCAGTATATACAGATGCCCTTACTCGAGGTTCATCAAAGTTTCCTATAGTCTATTGTACACTCATCTTTCAAATCAATTCTTCACAGCATATCTTAATCACCCGCACCATGTGAATTTGCATGATTTGGTACTGCAAGTCCATCATGACCAACTTGCAGCAACGCCCAGCAGACACACTGACCTTTTTCCTTACTTCAAGGGTTACTGTGGCACCCCTAGCTCAGCATTAGCACTGTCGCAGCAAGGGAGCGCTGTTTGTAATGTTGCATATTATCATTGTCGAGTTCCAGGTAACTATTTGAAAAGACTCTAAACATTTGTTAATACAAGTGCTAATCATATTCTAGCTGTGAATATGCATCAACAATGAATCACCCTGTATCTCCGCAGACAGCCTGCCCCTCTCGTCAATGAGGTTGCAAGTCTGTCACTGACAGAACAGAAGGTACTGCATTCGCTTGCTGATGGTAATGGTATCACCAAGTATGAGCATATTGGACTATTAGAACCATGTGGAGGCTGTCAGAGAATGTTTGCAGCCAGTGCATTGCAGGCACACATCCTCACCTGCCTGCAAAGTTGAAGCTTATATAATCTGGTGTGGTTTCCCAAAAAAATTTACCTTATGTGTCAAACACCAGTGACTGGAGTCCTGGTATGTTATATAATTTGATACTTGCACGTACCTTGTTTTTGGAAGCTTTTGGGAGCCAATCTACTTTGGAACAGTAACAGGACACTCATCACTCAATGTTCTGGCCCCAGCTTAAACCGGCAATAAGCCAGAGCCACAGCAATACTACCTATCATAGCATAATTCTGTGTCATATCCCATATATTCGCGCTTCTCATCCGAAGTTCCAGATATCAGATTCAATCAGATCCAATCCACAGCTTTGTACTGGATCCATTACAATAAGATTCTTCATTCATATCCTGTTCATATAACGTTAAACACTGCTTATTTCCTCCTTTTAGTATATCTTCCCTTCTGGTATATTGGTTATGCTGACTTCTGGCTGTGTTTACTGATCTGTTAACCTGTGATTAACTTCTAGCCTATGTTTGACTTGTAATAAGCGTTGCTTATACATTGCGATACTTTGTGCATAGCCTTTTGCTTAGTTCTATCATATATAAACTCTTGTATATGTCCTGTAGCACCCCAGTTCGAATATCATCTTAGATTGTCCTCATTCTGCTATCCAGACTTGAGTCTCATCAACTCTTGTTGCCCTCCAAGACTTAAGGATTGTATCTGATAGTCTACACTCCGTTAGTTTCTAGTCTTAGACTTGTCTAGGCTAGCCTTTATACTTCCATCCGATATCTGGACGTACCTTCGGATAAGTATATGATACTATTCCTTATCTTCGGATAGGAATATGATACTTGTCCCTACATCCAGATATCATATGATAGTTGTCCAGACTTTTGGATATGCTACAATAGCCATCTGGATCTTTGGATATGATAAGTATAGTATTCTGAAATACGGGGCTATACTTGGGAAAGGGGTACAGCATATGAGCTGAGGCCGAAGCCCTTTGGATCTGATATCATTTGAGCATGACCTTAACATTCTGCTATTGAGGAGCACATTGTTATATTTGACCTTATAGAGGAAAGGATGTTTCCCAATTTTATTACCAAGGTTTATGATTGGGAAAAGGTCCTGATATCACTGACACTCAAACTTGGAGGATTTTGTGTTGTGCTTCTACTATTAGCACCACCTTTTTGAAATGGTTGACTGCTGTCCAGTGTATATCAATCTTCCATGTAAGACCAGTTGCTGGTATCTTCTAGACAACGCAAATGTGTTCATTGAGTGAGTGAGCACAAATTTCCATCCTGCTTCAGCTATTAACACCACCTTCTTGAAATGGTTGATTTCCTCAAATGTGTGTCCATTTTTGATGTGAAAACAAAACCTGGAGTATTCCAGGCAACACAAATGTCTTCATCAAGTGAGCGAGCCTAAATTTTTGTCCTGCTTCAACTATCACACCACCTTCTAGACAATCTCCTATGTAAAAACAAGAGCTTGTATCTTCTAGGTGATGCAAATGTGTTCATCAAGTGAGTGGGCCCCAAATTTGCATCCTGCTTCAGCTATTGACACTGCCTGCTTGGAGTGGTTGATTTTCCTCATGTGTGTGTCAATTTTTCATGTGAAAACAAAAGCTAGTATCTTCCAGGTGGCATGAATGTCTTCATTGAGTGAGTGAGCCTAAATTTAAGTCCTGCTTTAACCATCACACCACCTTTTAGACAATCTCCCATGTAAAAACAAGAACTTGTATTTCCTAGGTGACGCAAATATATTCATCGAGTGAGTGAGCCTAAGTGAGCGTTCTGCTTCTGCTATTAACATAATTTTCTTTAAATAAATGATACATTACATACTGTATATTAGTTGGAAATGTGTTCAAAAATGCTATGCCATTTTGCAACAGTATAGCATATATCACAAAGTGGGAAATAATCAATTTATATCATGCTTCAAGTGTTTAGGTGATCTGATTCAGGTGAGTTATGAATAGCAGTGTTATACTAGTTGCAGCTGCATTCCAAGAAGTGGTAGCCATACATGGATACTGTGTGGTGTTGCACAGTACTTTAGCAGAAAACTTTGCAGCCAAGGGATATACATCACCTTGGTACCACATCTACCATTCAATGACCTCAGAGTCTTCATCTCATAGATGAATACTGTCTGTCCTGCAATTGGCACAAGACTATAAAATATGATGACAGGGTGAGGGTTCCCTTCAAGTTAGTGTCTCCATGCTTTCAAAGTGCAGATGATGGTGAGGAGTTCATGATCATAGATCTGGTAATTTTGGGGTTAAAGGATTGTGAAAGATATCTGCAGGGGTGATATGCTCCATTTTCATCGGTCTGGAGTAGGACTGCTCCAGTTGCAATGAGCAATGTATCAGTGGCTAGGACAAATTGTTGAGAGGGGTCAGGGTTCCAGAGGACAGGTTCTGAGAGGAAGCATTGCTTCAGCTTCTCAAAG